>Ga0194037_1001875_pt1 | contig 14614 bp, 10 predicted proteins | sample JunL306m_MetaG_FD_148653 | JGI IMG/M metagenome (GOLD analysis project Ga0194037, IMG submission 148653) | Anoxic zone freshwater microbial communities from boreal shield lake in IISD Experimental Lakes Area, Ontario, Canada - Jun2016-L304-6m | ecosystem: Environmental > Aquatic > Freshwater >...
GGCAAGATCCGCAGGACTTGCGGCTCGGTTTGCTCTTCCAGTTATCAACATCTTTACCCTGGTGACACATGGTGCAGTTTCTGATGTCCTGCGGGTAGGTCTGCTCATTGTAGGTTACCAAGGAACCGGTTACCGGTTTGAAGGTTCCACCTTCGTTAAGAACTTCACCCATATGAATACGGTGAATGAATGTTACAAATTCACCCTCTCCACTGGCGACCTGGTTTGTATGGCACATTACGCAGAGCTTTGTATCTGTTCTGGAACCGGTATGGCCGGAGAGGCCATTGTTCGGAACTGCAAAGGCTGTTTTGTAGTGGCACTGTGCACAGGTGGCAGCTGTCACGATGTCGCGGGCAAAAGTCTTAGCGCCGTTAACGTCAACAAGTGCTGCACCGGTAGAAGGGGTAAAGTCATAAATCAGGTTGATTGTATTCTGGCTGGTGAATGTGGCCTGTAATGCATTGGTGAGCGGGTTGATCGGTCCGCCGTAGGCACCGGCAGTCACTCCGACTACACCAGGAACAGCAACGCTGCGGACAGAGATGCCGATACGGGTTGTAGCAGCAGCTTCATAGGCAACCTTGGTATTCACGGTGATATCAGCGCCGAAGGTTACGGTGTAAGAACCGTCGCCATGGTCGATAACTTTGTAACCATCAGCAAGTTTAGCACCATAGGTCGGACTTGTAGCAGTTGTGTTGAAACGGTCTGCAGCATCAGTCGATGGATTACCTGCTGCGCTAGCAGATCCGGGCATGGCGGTTTGCGGTAACCCGCTGGCGATATAGTTCTGCCACAAGGAATTGCTGCCGGCGGTTTCAGGAACAAGCTTGGCAACATGCAGAGCAAATGTGCGCAGACCTTTGATGCCTTTTCCGGTGGCCTTGTTGGTCACCGTAAAGTTGACAATCGGTTTTGTAGTAGGAATGAATGCGCTCTGAATATCGCCGCCGAGGGCAACGTTATTCAGGTCGGCTGCAGTCAATGTGCCTGCATCAACAGCAGGCAGCAGCGCTGCATTAGAAAGTGAACCGGTCAGTGCAAGACCGCTGGTGTTGTAGGCCAGAACCTGGCCGCCATTGTTGACGACCTGGGTGGCAGCATCAGCAAATGTTTTGCTGACAGAGTTCAGTGTTGCGCCGGCATCACCCAATACTCCGGTGACACCCAGCATGGCTGATACGGTTATAGCGATGTTGGTGGTGTCCTGACTGATCGCGATATTGACGCTGTTGTTGGCCGAAATTCCTGCTGCCGGCGGGGTACTCAGGTCCATCGGTACGATGGATCTGAACGGAGTGCCTGCCAGGCTTACATCGGCTTTAAAGACCAGTACAGTCTTAACGTTTGGCAGTGTGATAGAAATGTTTTTAAAGGCGCCGGATGAATCAATAGCGCCACTACCAAGGGACGAACCATCCTGAGCGTTGATGATGCTCAGTGTGCCGAGGTCGGCAGCTGCAGCAAAAAGGGTCTTAAGTGTAGACTTTTCAACACCGGCCACTTTTCCCGAGAATGATACCGGGGTGCCATTTTGCGATGTAGTACTTGAACTACCGCCGCTGCAGCCTGCCAGAGGCAACATCATTAATGCAATAAACGTAATCATGTACCATACTTTTCTACTCATAGTTTCCTCCCGTTTGGTTTTAAACTTCACTCTTGAATCTGCCGTCAGCTTCTCTGTCGTGATGTTAAAAGATCACCCCTTTCTGTAGATTATTTTTCTGCCGGTGCATCCTGTTCGTCATACTGCGGAGATACGTCACTTCTGCCATGCAACGATTCCGACGGTGTTCTTCCGTTACCAGTCGGACCGCTTACCCGAGTTCACCTCCTAAAATCCTAAAATTGAAGAAGAAATCTGACCTGAAACTACTACTCCAAGTGCTGCTGACGCTGGTGTTACCGAGAGCTGAATGCTCGCGGGTGAAAGATTTCCGGCGGCATCGAATGCAACCACATAATAGATGTAACTTACGCTGGATGTTACGAGCGGGTCTTTGTATCCAACTGCTGTTACGGTGCTTATTTTGGTGCCATTACGATAGATATTGTAGCCGGTGACGGCCCGATTGTCCGTTGATGGACTCCACGAGAGGGTTACCGAACTTGTAGTGGCCGTGATGGGAGAGGCCGTTGCCGTAAAATCAGTTGGAGCAGATGGGGCAGTTATGTCCTGCTGAGTCTGCCCGGTAACGCCATCAGAAAGCTGGCCGTTTACGGTGACTCCCAGTGAAGCCTGATCTGCTTTTACTGCCAGCTGGCTGCTTGCAAGAGAACGGTTTCCGGCAGCGTCAAATGCAATAACGTAGTAGTTGTAAGTAACGTTGGAGGTTACCAGCGGGTCGTTGCAGACCGGTGTGACCGACGTTCCGATTTTGGATCCGTTACGGTAAATGTCATAGCCTGTCACAGCTCTATTATCAGTCGATGGGCTCCAGGTCAACAGAACAGAGCTTGTGGTGGCTGTTATGCCTGTAGTTGAAGCGGCCAGATTGAGCGGTGCCGTTGGCGGTGTAATATCAATTTGTGGTTGTCCGGTAACGCCGCCAGAAAGCTGTCCGTTTATTGTGACTCCCAATGAGGCCTGATCAGCTTTTACTGCCAGCAGACTGCTTGCAATAGAGCGGTTTCCAGCAGCGTCAAATGCAATTACGTAGTAGTTGTAAATAACGTTGGAGGTTACCAGCGGGTCGTTGTAAGCCGGAGTGACCGACGTTCCAATTTTGGATCCGTTACGGTAAATGTCATAGCCTGTTACCGCTCTATTATCAGTCGATGGGCTCCAGGTCAACAGAACAGAGCTTGTGGTGGCTGTTATGCCTGTAGTTGAAGCGGCCAGATTGAGCGGAGCCGTTGGCGCTGTGATATCAATCTGCGGTTGACCGGTAACGCCGCCGGAAAGCTGACCGTTTATTGTTACGCCCAGCGATGCCTGATTCGGGGTGACAGCCAGCAGGCTGCTTGCAACAGAACGGTTTCCAGCAGCGTCGAATGCAATAACATAATAGTTATAGGTGACGTTCGAGGTTACTGACGGGTCACTGTAGGCTGGCGTTACCGACGTTCCGATTTTGGAACCGTTACGGTAAATGTCATAGCCTGTTACCGCTTTATTGTCAGTCGATGGGCTCCATGCCAGCAGAACCGAGCTTGAGGTGGCTGATATGGCTGTTGTTACAGCGGTCAGATTGAGTGGCGCTGTCGGAGCAGTAACATCAATTTGTGGCTGTCCGGTAACTCCGCCGGACAACTGACCGTTTATCGTTACGCCCAGTGACGCCTGATTCGGGGTGACAGCCAGCTGATTGCTGGCGATTGAACGGTTGCCGGCCGCATCAATGGCTATGATGAAATAGGTGTAGGTGATATTGGAAGTTAGCGATTGGTCTGTGTAGCCAGGCGTTGTCACGGTGCCGATTCTGCTGCCGTTACGGTAGACTTCATAACCGGTGACTGCGACGTTGTCGGTTGACGGACTCCAGGTGAGGACCACGTTACTTGTATTGGCTGTCTGTGCAAATGTTGAAGCTACGAGGTTTGATGGAGCCGTCGGCGCAACGACATCGGTTTTGGGTTGGCCGATTATGCCTGATGATAGCTGTCCGTTTACGATTACTCCCAAAGACGGTCGGTTCGGAGTCACGGAGAGGTGGCTGCTCTCAATAGAACGATTACCGGCTCCGTCGAATGCGACGATATAATACGAGTAGGTTGTGGCGAGAGCAACCAGAGGATCTGTAAATCCAGGTGTATCCACCGTGGCGACCTTGCTGCCGTCTCGGTAAACGTCATATCCTGTAACCGCTTTATTGTCGCTTGACGGGCTCCAGAGCAGAACGACTGAGGCGGTGGTTGAGGTCAGGAACGTCGAGGCTGACAGATTTAAAGGCTGCGTCGGCGGGGTAGTGTCGCTTACCGACAACGCAAGCGGCACAGAAACCTGATTGCTCGCAACGGAGCGGTTACCGGCGCGGTCAAATGCGACGACGTAATAGTTGTACGTGGCATTATGCGCAAGTGCCGGGTCAGTGTAGTGCGTCGTAGTTGTTACCGTTGCAATCTTGCTGTTGTCACGATAGATATCGTAGCCTGTTACTGCAGTGTCGTCAGTTGACGGACTCCAGGAAAGGGTAATCGAACTTGAGGTCGCGGTCAAAACAGATGTGGTGTACGACAGATTTAACGGTGCCGTCGGGGCGGTCGTGTCAGTCCAGTTAGGGGGAGTGGTAACTGAGTTCTGGATGGACGTAACAGCAGCTGCAAGCGTAGGGTTTGCAGCAATAAGTGCGGGATTCTCGGTCACTGCCGTTGCAGCAGCTGTCACAGCCTGCTGAAAGGCGACGTAGCTCGGTGCCGCAACGTTAAGCGTTGGAGTTGCAACAGCTTGAACGATGACGTTCATAACCGCACCGGTTGACGTCGATTTTGAATTTACAACCATTTGGTCAATTACGGTTAAAGCCGCCGTGTAGGCCGGATCAGATGACGGAGCTGCTAAAATATTAGTGACTTTGAAGAGTGCGCCGACCTGTTGATTGGCAAGATTAATGGTGCTGGTGTCGGCTTTGAGTGTCGGGGTAGTGGTTAATACCTCCTGCAGTTTCTGGTAGGCCGCCTCCGTGAGTGGACCGATGGTTACGCCCTGAGCAACATCAGCCGCATTGACTATGGCATTAAATGACTCCGTACTATTCGCAAAAGCAACATCTTTCTGAGAGGTTTCACTTAAATACGTCGCACCAGCCTGGCCTTTTACTACCACAAGGAGTGGTCCACTGGCTCGTGAGGCCGGAATTTTTATGTCGTACAACCCTCCGTTTCCTGATGTTCCCCAATTCAGCAGATCACCGGTACTTCCGTCGGATTTTAACTGATACACACCTACCCAGGCCCCTTTAATCGGGCCTTTCATGGCAACGCCGGAGATTGTTACCGTACCTTCAGTACCGGTACCAGCACTACCTCCACCGCCACCGCCACCGCACGCAGCGGCAACCAGAGCCAGTCCGGCCAGAAACACCCATGCTGTTAATCTACGCAAGGTTTTGTTCATTATTTTCTCCTCCCGAAACTATGGATGACATTTAATGCACGATGGGCCAAATTCAACACCATTTAACTTAGTTCCGACACCACTAACGCCATGACAGGTGTTTGTCGTGCAGGTAGCAACACTATTGGTGGTGAGGTATGCATCATGACGGAAGTGCGGCTTTCCGGCAACGATAACGATGCGATCTGCCGGATGTTTGCCGGTGGGGCCAACCTGATGGCATAAATAACAGGATGGACCACTTAAAAAGATACCCTTTGCGTCGCTCCCGTGGCATTTTGCGTTTTTGCACGAGTCAGATCCATTTGCTACGGCATATGCAGAATGGCCTTTTGGATTTATCAAAGTCCCGTTTGTGATCACAGTCCAGTTGGCGGGATGTTTATGCGAATTATCGCCAATGTGACACGATGTGCAACCCGGTCCGCTTCCGGATACACCTTTCAACGAACTGCCGTGGCAGGCGGCGTTGGCACATGTGGCCGTGCCGTTAGTGGTTACGTATGCGCTGTGGCGGGCGTAGGCATAGTTTCCCCACTGTGTCGGGTGGAAAGCAAAATCCGCTGCACTGCCCTGATGGCATTGTGTGCATTTCACTTTTGCAATGCCGCCATCAAGGTTTTCACCGTGACACTCCACACACGCTTCTAGGTTGGCTTTGGCAGTTGCTTTATGAGTTGCAGTCCAATCTGAAGGATGCTCTCCGACCGCCTTTGAATTTTTATCGCCACAGCCGTTCAAGGCAAGGATTGCCGCAAGTGCAATAACAGCAAGAGATGGATTTATTTGTGGCATGATGCACACCTCGCATTGTTCTGACGGCCGTGGCATTTCATGCATGAGGCCGGGTTTATCTTGCCTTCAATTTTATGCTGACTCAGGTAATCACCACGATGCGGCAGGTTGCGTTCAGGTGAATCGGCAAATTTGTCAGCCGGTTTGATCTCCTCCTTGCGAGCATGGCAGTCGGAACAGAATGACTCCTGATGGCAGGCGGCACAGCTTTGACGTGAATTGCCGGCGTAGAAGCGATGTTTTTTGAAGAAGTCTGCTGCCTGGTGATTGAATAAACCTAGTGAGTCGCTGTGACATTCCGTACAGTTCGGGATACCGACAACCGCCTCGGGATGCACGCGTGCCACGCTGGTTGTGTTGGCACAGGCGTACAGAACAGAGAGTGCAAACGGGATAAGAACTATCAGTAGCTTATTTTTCACTCTTTACCCCCCCTTCAGCATTTTTTGTATCAAAGGCGTAGGTCAGTTTCAGCAGACCTCGTACTTCATTGTCAAACTCAGGACTTTTGGAATACTCAAAATCCGCACCGACCTTTAGTTTACGGCTGAATTCATATCCGGCTGAAGCGGTGGCAGCATAGCTGTTTTTTACATCATTAATTTTTTTGTCGTACCCAATGTTGACAAAATCAGCTGAGAGTTCGGCGTGCCCGATTTTCTTGGCAACATAGAGGCGATATTCGTAAAAGCGAAGACGGTCGCTGCTCCCTTCCATTCTGTGCCCGGAAAATCCGGCCGAATATGATCCGGGAAGCGAGTAGGTGATTTTGCCGCCGTAGTAGTTGGCATCTCCTGCCAACTGATAGGCATAATTTTTATAGTCAGCTGTTACGGTAAGGTTTTTTATCGGCGAATAGGTGGCAAAAACTCCCGCTGTAGTTAACTCTTCATTCGGGTTTGGGTTTGTTGAGTTCAGAAGAGTTGAGAGCTGAAGAGCATTGGTTGTTACGTTAAAGAAGTAGTCTTTGTAATTGATATTTGAAACATCGGCTCCGAACTTGAAACTTTCAAAGGGTGTAATGCTCAGTGAATAGGCATGTTCCATCCACCCTTCCGTTATCGAGTTATAGGATGACCGTCCGGTCAGTTCGACCTGTTGGATGGGATGCAGCCAAAGGTCAATGCCCTCTTCTTCCCGGTAGCGGTTTTTATCAGAATCTTCGCTCTTTAAGGCGCTGAGTCCGACGCTGTAATATTTCGGCATGCTCTGCGATATGCGGGTGCCATAGATAAAGTTGCCACCTTTGGCATCGGTTTCCAGAACAACAGACTTTCCTGCAAAGGCAGATGCTGCAAAACCGGCGGCTAAATCGGTATGCAGGTAGAGGCCATCCACTTTTTCAGCAGCGACACCTTCGGAGATAAACTGGCGGCCAAAGTTGACGGCCAGGTTGTTTTTGGCGCTGCGATAACTCAGATAGGCATACTGCAGATCGGCGTCGGAGAATTTGTCTGTCGTTTTATCAGCCAGATCAAGGCGGCCCCAGGCTCCCAGATAAAAACCGACACTGGATCCATCGTCGCGGTTGTCATTCAGACTTAGCCGGAGATACTCGTACAGCGGGTAAACATCCTTCTTTTCGAGGTTGGTTTTCATGCGGAGAATTGTGCTTGCTTCACCGGAAAAAGAAACATCCGATGCTATCAGCGGGGCCGAAAAGATGAGTGAAGCGGTGAGACATCCTCCAAACAGAGTGAGGAGTTTTGGTGGGGTGCAGCCTGATCTGGTTTGCTGGTGTTTTTTCAAAATAAGCCCTCCTTTCCGGATTTGTTATTGTGTCAGGTGCGCGTTAAGAGCGGCATTATCCGCTCTTAAATAATTCAATATTTTTGATCCTCTCTTTTAAAATTAGATATGTCTCGCCATATGGCGGCGTCGACTCGTGTCTCTACGTGATTACGCGTTGATGTGTCTAGGGAGCGCAAAAAAATCAGGCACCGATCCCGCTTTAGTCCCCGTAAATAACCGCTTCGAATTTTAGCTGTTCATAACTGCAGTAGAACAGGGTAGGTGGCAATGCATAAATCAGACCTTTATATCATGGTGCCCTTACATTTAAATCGTCACTGGCATTGACAATTTACGGGTACGGTTAGTATAGTGAGCACCAAGAAACTGAATTTTTAAGAAGGAGTATACTGTTATGCCGATGTACGAATATTCATGTAAAAGTTGCAGTCACCATTTTGAGCTTCGTCAAAAATTCTCTGATCCGCCCGCTTCATCTTGTCCGGAATGTGGGTCCGAAGTTGAAAAACTGATTTCATCGACATCTTTTTCTCTCAAGGGTGCTGGCTGGTTCAAATCAGAGTGCTGCCCTAAATCCGAAGCGCCTAAGCCAGCTGCTTGTGCTTCTGGAGGTTGCTGCTGTGCCTGAGGTGCGGTTATAAAATAGCATTTCCTCAACATGAGGGTGTACTATGCCACACATTTTTTTTAATGCAATAGCCGGATAAATTTTTTTTTCGGGGAGATTATCAATGAAGGTAAAAAAAGCTGTTTTTCCAGTAGCCGGGCTTGGGACCCGCTTCCTGCCAGCTACCAAGGCTTCACCTAAAGAGATGTTGCCGCTGATTGACAAGCCGCTTGTGCAATACGTTGTTGAAGAGGCGGTCGCTGCCGGAATTGAGCAAATTCTGTTCGTGACCGGTCGCGGCAAGCGTACAATTGAGGATCACTTCGATATCTCGGTCGAGTTGGAGGCACACCTCTACAACAAAGGCAAGGACGAGGAACTCTCGCGTGTACGTGAGATTGCCGAGATGGTCGACATCTTCTATGTTCGCCAACGGCAGGCCATGGGTCTTGGACATGCCATTCTGTGCGCCAAAGATTTCATCGGCAATGAACCTTTTGCCGTTCTGTTGGGCGATGACATAGTAGACAGTGAACAGCCCTGTCTTGGCCAGTTAATCGATGTGTTTAATGCACAAAACGGTTCTGTACTGGCGCTTGAGCAGGTACCAATGGAAAATATCTCCTCATATGGCTGCGTTGAGGCATCACCTCTCGGAGAGCGCACCTTTCAGGTGACCAACATGGTAGAAAAACCTCCCCGTGATGAAGCACCGTCTGATATGGCTATTATCGGTCGGTACGTCTTGACGCCGGGTATCTTTAAAATACTCGAAACACAGAAGCCGGGCAAAGGTGGTGAGATTCAGCTGACAGACGCCATCCTGACTCTGTCAAAACAGGAAAAAGTATATGGTTGTCTGTTTGAGGGATTACGGCATGACTGTGGTGACAAGCTGGGGTTTCTGAAAGCAACGGTTGATATGGCCCTTAAACGGGATGAATTCCGGGTCGAGTTTGAAGCATACCTGCGGCAGAGGTTGTGCGGAGCTTGATCGTACTGTAGGCAGAATCATCAAATCTGAAAAGGCGACTTGATCAATAGTCGCCTTTTCAGATGTATCTTATTTTTCTTCAACAACCTTGGTCGTATCCTGTTTTACATCCCACCCTTCCCAGACATATTTCGGATCAATCATCGGATCGTAATAGCCGGGTTGCGGAACCATGAAGAAGACCGCCTCTGTGACGCCGATAAAACCCCGGTAAAGCGTCATCCCCAAGCCTTTCAGCGGGCCGATCAGATAGCCGGTCGGCCCCGTGTCACGTACCGTCAAAACCGTCTGTTTGGGCAACTCTACAATACTGGTAAAGGTATTGGCGACACCCCGGCTGAACTTCAAAGCCATTTTTTCAACAATCATCTCCGGAGGCTGTTCGGCGCGGGCCGCTAGTGGTGCTGTCATGACTAAAGCCGTCAGTAGTGTTGAAATCAGCAAAACCTTTTTCATTCGGTCTCCTTTTTGTTAAGGGCGTTGTATTTCCGGTTACTTTTTGAACTCTTACCACAACATGACACGACGTGCAAGCGTCACAGGTCAAAGAGGGTCGGTTCCTGCGGCAGGAATGCTTCAAAGCGTGTTTTCAGATGACGCAATTTATCGATGTAGTATGTCACATTTATATCCGGGTGCTGCGGATCAAAAGAATCGAGTGGGCGACACTGCTCATAGGCGGTAGCTTCCCGGCCGGAACCACTAACATAATAGCTGATTTGGTCTCCGGCCCGGTATGTCCGATTGGATGCAAGCGCAATCTCAAAAGCAGCCGAGCGATTACGACTCCCGACACGAACTTTTTCCCGATAGCTTTCAGGAGCTTCACCGAGTGTTTCCGTGCGCGCTACCCAGGCGGCACTCAGATCCCGTCTGCGCAAGCGGGCACAATATTCCTGATATAACGATTCGACCGTTTCGCCTCTGCCGAGTAACAGGCGTTCAATAAGCTCCCGCATAAATTCCCGCAGGTAAGGCTTTTCACCCCGTGAGCGCAGACCGCTTCCCTTAATGATAACGCTCTCGTCATAGCATAACAGAGCATAATTTTTGGCTTTATAGGCAAACATCGACCGATAGCGTCCATCCGGTTCGACTTCAATGCCTTGTGGCAAGGAGGCGGAAATTCGAGCTATCAGGTCACGTTCTTCCTGCTCTGATTGGCATGATTCCGGCGGCTTGAAATAAATCCCGTCGGTATCTACTTCTAGCGGTTGGGCTCCTTCTGCTGTCAGCAGTTGAATCATGTTTTTGATTGTTACCCGACCCAGTCTGGTTACCTCGGCAGCTGCTGATGGATCAGAGAAATTATGCAGTGCAGCACCCAGATAACCGTAGAAGGAGTTGATCAGTACCTTGAAAACCTGCTGCAGCGCATCAAAGTGATTTCGCTCTCCTTCATCAGTAGCGTCACGGGCCAGTTGTTTGGCCGCCAGGCGGAAATGGCGCAGTTCGGAAAGCATCGGCAGAAAAAGGCCCAGACTCTCTTTGGCAGGAGCCAGTTGGTAGGCCAGCATCAGTGAAGGATAGAGTGAAGCAACATCGCAATGCACAATCGGGCCGATGACGCCTTGTCTGGTCAGTTCGGTATAGCCACCTTCAAAAGGGGCTGTTGTGGTTGTACTTGCAGGAATAGCGTGACCGCGGTGCAGGTATTCACGCAGAAAAAGTCCGTTGATGCGGGTGGCATTGCCGCGAATGACGCAGTTCTGGAAGGTAAGTGGAAAGATGCGGGTCTGTAGAAACCAGGGGTAACCCAGCAGCCGGAAAAGCTCCAGAGTCTCGCGGGTATCATCAAGATTATAGCAGTACAACCGCTCAGGATCATTCTGAAAAGTAGCTGAAATTTCTGATCCGTCCAGATAGGTCCGTTCCGGGGCCGCGATACCGAAATGCCGGGCAACCGTCTTCAGCCCATGACTTTCCAAATTGCGCTGCGAGAGGTCGTAGTGCTGTACCAGAAAATAGGTATCGATGACGTGACGCCCGTAAATATCCCAGCGCGGGTATTCGATCGTTTTTTCAGCCAGCGTCCAGCGGGCGTGTGGCGTAACGTGCGGAGCAGTACCGTTGCGCCCCCAGTCGAGGCGGACGTTGTGCCGCCTGGCACGGGTGCCGATGTAATCAAGATCGAAACGGAAGATGTTATGGCCGGTAATGATATCCGGATCGAGCCGCTGGATCTGACCGTTCAGTGCCAGCAGCAGAGCAGGCTCGGAAAGCTCGTCTCCACGCAACACGATCTCCTCGCCGTAAGAATCCTTGATCGCTATCGACAGGATACGGTCTTCCGGACGTTCCGGATTAGAAAAACCATATCCAGGGGCACAATCGGTTTCTATGTCGAGCGCTAGGCAGCGCAGATCCGAAAATTCAAGTCCTTTGAACAGGGTGACGCCACTTGAGAGCAGGAACTGGTGAGAAAGGTCCGACAGAAACAGATAGGGGGAATCAGGAGAACCGGGGCTTTTACCGGTTTTAGCGGCCAAAAAATCACGGGCGGAGAGGCAGTCGCTCCAGGTATCAAATTTCAGCTGATGCCGGAAAAAGCCGTCACCTTCAAGCTGGTTCACTGCACAGGGAGCTCGGCAACCGGAAACTAGAGCCGGATCGTTGATCAGGATAAACGGGTGAAACGGTTCATCCTGAAAATGAACCCGATCGCCACTTCTAAAAAAGAGCCGCATGAAGTGCCCGACCGGTTCCACGGCCACAATGCCGGTGCGCTCGTCATGACCGAAAAGTAGTGGGTTATGTTCGAGACTGCTGGTTTGCATCACGCTATCCGAAGTACCTGTATGATAAAAAAAGAGGGCGGTTTATATACCGCCCTCTTTGTACTCACTACGTTACAGTCCCGCTTTCTGTTTCAACAGAGCGGCCTTATCAGTCCGCTCCCAGGTAAATTCAGGCAGTTCACGGCCGAAATGCCCGTAGGCGGCTGTTTTACGATAGATTGGGCGCAGTAGGTCAAGTTGCTCGATGATGGCTCGCGGACGCATGTCGAACACCTCACGCACCAGACCGGACAGGGTCTCTTCCGGCAGTTTGCCGGTGCCGAAGGTGTGCACCATGATCGAAACCGGCTGGGCAACGCCGATAGCGTAGGCCACCTGCACTTCGCAGCGGTCACAGAGGCCGGCTGCCACAAGGTTCTTGGCAACATAGCGCCCCATGTAGGCCGCCGAACGGTCTACCTTGGAAGGGTCTTTCCCGGAAAATGCGCCGCCGCCGTGGCGTCCCATGCCGCCGTAGGTATCGACAATGATCTTGCGGCCGGTCAGACCGCAGTCACCCATGGGCCCGCCAACGACGAAACGACCGGTCGGGTTAATGAAGTAGCGTGTCTCGGCATCAAGCAGTTCTGCAGGAATAACTTTTTTGACGACCTCGGCAATCACCTGCTCCTCAATTTCTTTATGAGTTACATCCGGAGTATGCTGAGTAGAGATGACAACCGTATCGATGCGAGTCGGCTTACCGTCGACGTACTCAACTGAAACCTGTGATTTGGAATCGGGGCGCAGGAATTTCAGCAGACCTGACTTGCGAACTTCGGCCAGTTTGGCAACCAGCTGGTGCGCCAGCTGAATCGGCATCGGCATCAGCTCGGGAGTTTCATTGCAGGCATAGCCGAACATCAGCCCCTGATCGCCGGCGCCCTGCTCTTTGTGCAGCCCTTCGCCTTCAGAAACGCCCTGGGAAATATCGGGGGATTGTTTGTCGATAGAAACCAGCACTGCGCAGGTTTCATAATCAAAGCCCATGGCGGAGTCATTATAACCGATCTCTTTAATGGTCTGCCGGACGATGGATGGCATGTCGGTAGATGCGCTGGTGGTGATTTCACCGGCAATAACGGCCATTCCGGTGGTAACCAGAGTTTCACAGGCTACACGTGCAGATGGGTCCTGGGCCAGTATTGCGTCAAGGATAGCATCGGAAATCTGGTCGGCAACTTTGTCGGGGTGCCCTTCGGATACGGATTCGGAGGTAAAGATAAATTTTTCAGCCATGATACGGAACTCCTCTCGGGTTTTATAAATTAGATGCAGCAAGAGATGTATTTATGTGAACGTGAGAATTTATAGATAGGTAGCTGATTTGTCAAGCGAAGAGAGATCGTCCATCAACTATTTGAAACATTCCTGTCAAAGACAGTAAAAGGCGCGACCAAAATGATCGCGCCTTTCTGAACCAAGCAGGATTTATCTGCACAAGCAGAGACTTCTATTTCGAATGTTTTGCCAGATAGGAGGCAACACCTTCAGCAGTCGGTTTCATGGCTTCATCACCCTGTTTCCAGTTAGCCGGACAGACTTCGCCGTGCGTCTCGGTGAACTGAAGAGCGTCAACCATGCGGAGAGCTTCATCAACGTTACGGCCCAGTGGCAGGTCGTTGATCACGGAATGACGGACGACACCTTTGGTGTCGATCAGAAACAGACCGCGCAATGCAACGGAACCGCCAAAGAGGATGCCGTAAGACTTTGCGATTTCCTTGTTAAGGTCTTCAACCAGCGGATACTGGATGTTGCCGATGCCACCATCTTCAATGGCAGTTTTTTTCCATGCCAGATGAGAAAACCGGGAGTCAACAGAAACGCCGATCAGTTCAACGTTTTTGGTTTTAAACTCTTCAACCTTTTTATTGAAAGCAAGAATTTCAGACGGGCAGACAAAAGTAAAGTCCAGAGGATAGAAGAACAGTACAACATATTTTCCCTTTAAAGCTGAAAGGGTGATGGTACCGAAGCTGTTGTCGGGCATGACTGCATTGGCGGTAAAGTCCGGTGCTGCCTGAGTTACGAGAGTTGTAAGACACATAGATGAAACCTCCTTCAAATGGTTGGTAATGAACAATAGATATCTAATACCAGTCGATTGAATAATTGTCAATAGGATAAAAATAGTCTTTTAGCCTTTTTCGTGATGAATGTTTGATGTCAAATGACAATATAAGTTGTTGTCAAGGAATCAGAATCGAGTAGGCGTTACGGCAGCGGAAGCGAAGGATCTGTTGAGACGGTGTTGGGCGTAGTAAAGACAACCCTGGAAACCGGAGAAAAAGTTAAAGTAAGCGGGTTTGGGATTTTTGAGGTTAAGGATAAGAAAGACCGGAAAGGGAGAAATCCGCAGACCGGTGAGATATTAACGATCGGCGCCAGGCGGATATCAAATTTCAAACCGAGTAATTTGCTGAGAGAAGCGATTAATCGTGCTGCTGATTAATCAGGTTCAGTAGTGCATGGGACAAGCGTCCCGCGATGCGGTCGAGTCTAATCTAAACTATTACCTGAAAGTTTAGATTCAAGCTTGTGGCGCAATCTATAAGAGAGGTGATTTACTGTCAGAAATTCCTTATGACCCCAAAAATAACGAATCGTTGTCGTAACCCAAATGA
>Ga0194037_1001876_pt1 | contig 14612 bp, 13 predicted proteins | sample JunL306m_MetaG_FD_148653 | JGI IMG/M metagenome (GOLD analysis project Ga0194037, IMG submission 148653) | Anoxic zone freshwater microbial communities from boreal shield lake in IISD Experimental Lakes Area, Ontario, Canada - Jun2016-L304-6m | ecosystem: Environmental > Aquatic > Freshwater >...
TTGCTGTTGGAACGGTTGTTTCGTTTATGATTGCGGTTTATAATGCTTTCCGTCAGCCAACCATTAAAAATAACTTTGCAAATGAAAGTACGTTCTTCTTGTTTTGCCTATTCATCAGTGCCATGTCACTAGGGAGTTCAATTTCAGCACCAGCAATGTGGCAGTCGTTATCAAGTGATCGAGTAGCTGGTTTTTTGCCGTATTCGGATGCATCTTGTTACTATCAGCAGTTACTGGCTTGGCCTGCTCAGTCCTTTGATGCTTGGAATTCAAGGCGTCCAATAAATGCTGTGCTCAATATCTTGGAGTTTCATCTTGGTGGTTCCACATTGCTGGGCATGATTCTTGTTCGTATTGCATTATCAGCACTTGCCATAACCTTATTTATAGTGGCTCTGTCATTCGTGGTCGGCCAATTTGCTGCCTTGACTGCAGGATTTGTTCTGCTCTTCTGGACTTGGCCGTATGCATCGAGCATGCAGTCGGAAGTCAACGGAATAACCATTGCATGCGCGGGCTATGCACTACTCCTTATAGCTTTACAGCAGAGACGGAGATTGCTTGCCTATTCAGGTCTGATTGCTTTAGTACTTGCTTATTTATTTAGGCCGTATAATCCATTAATGCCCGCTTTTTTCGCTTTTTTCGTTATGGTGAGTATCGTTGAGAACTGGCGAAAGGGTTTCCAGTCAGCCCTAATTTTGTCAGTTGCAGTAACAGCGCTTTCTTTTGTTATTCCCAAGGTGCTATACCTAGCTTATGGTAATGCTAATGGTGAAATCAATGGCAATACAGGTGATGTTGTCCTTGGTCTTGCTAGAGGGACTAATTGGAAAGAGGCGTCAGAGTTTGTTAAGATACAACATCCTGGATTGTCTGAAAAAAATAAAAATGCTCTCGAGTACGAACTGGCAAGGAAGCTAATAAATGAAGACAAAAAACCATTAATTAGAAATTTGATTAAAAATAGTTTCCTTTCACTTTACGTTTTTCAAACGGAATATACTTCAGCATGGGGTATACCAAAAATTATTGTACTCGGAGATAATGGTGCTCGTACCATTGTTCGTTTTTTAGTTGCTATGTTTTCACGGATTGAGATATGGTTAGGGCTTGTTATTAGCGGGTCTTCAATTATTTTAATATCCTATACTCGATGTATACCAAGTTTAAAGTCTATAAATTCTGGAAAAGGCGCGTTTGTGATGTTCATTGTCAGTCTGGTTACTTTTGCTACTATCGCACCATTTATCTTTTGTGATGCTGGTTGGCGAGTTGTTGCAACCCTTTATCCTGGTCTGGCAATTCTGGCGACTGGTATCCCCATAGGGATACAATATCTTCGGTTTCAGCAGAAAATTAAGCATAATGAGCTTTGTGTTGAGCAGGAATCAACCATTAAAAGTCCCTCTCAGGTGACTTATGTTTCTTTTGCTCTTATTATTATTGTACTTATAGCGATGCCTTACCCTTTAATGTCCAGGTTTTTTTTAGGTACTGATGTACCGTTGACTGAAGCTATGATCCTTGATGTTCGAGAAGGCGCAAAGCCTCAATGGACAGGGTTCAATCGGGCAGTGATAACAAAGAGTGATCTGCTTGCATGGTCAAAGCGAGAAGGAACTGATCTTGCTCCTTTTTTGATGCAGTATGGAATGTTAATTCGAAAAGTACGTTTTGAGCATGGAAAATATGTACTGGTATGCAAATATTCTAAGGGTATACAAGACTTTACCACAAATTCCATGTTTAAGATTCAAGTCGAGCCGAAAGGAAGGCTATAAAAATTTTTAAAGGACAATGAAAACACGCAATGCTTGTTTTAAGTCATCAACCATAAATCGCGATGAAAACACAACTCTTAAAAAGGTTTAACTGCCTCAACAGGCTGTTCGCCTTTAGTTTAAGCTAACTCCAATAGACCACTTGTCCTCTACACCAATAATAGATTAATTAAAGTAGTGCAATCACAACAATCTATTTCTCAGCTTTTAACCCGATTATGGCAATATATTACTCCAAGGCGACGCGGACAAATTGGTCTACTCCTTATCCTGATGTTTGCAGCATCATTTGCTGAAATTTTCAGTATAGGATCAATACTTTCATTTCTCACAGTACTGACTGTTCCCGATAAAATATTTAAACTCTCCGCGGCCCAGCCATTCATCCACTTTTTAGGGCTCACTTCTCCAAGCCAGCTCCTTCTTCCACTGACTATCGGTTTTGGATTCGCAGTCATCATCTCTGGTGTAATGCGTTTATTGCTGCTCTGGGCCAGCACACGACTCTCCTTTGCATTGGGAGCCGACCTCAGTATCAGCATCTATCGACGGACGCTTTACCAGCCATACTCGGTACATGCAGCCCGTAACAGCAGTGAAGTTATCAGCGGTATTTCGGGTAAAGCAAACGGTGTTATTTTTAATATCATAACACCAGGCTTGAACCTTATAAGTTCAGTTATTATGTTGATTGCTATTCTTATCGCTCTTTTTGCTATTGACCCTGTTATTGCGCTGTCAGCTTTCGGTGGTTTTGGTATGATTTACGGCTTCATTATATGGTTTACCCGTGAAAGGATGTTGATCAATAGTCAGAGTATGTCCAGAGAATCCGTCCAAGTTATCAAATCATTGCAGGAAGGATTGGGCGGCATACGCGATGTCCTGATTGATGGGTGTCAAGCTGTTTATTGCCAAATCTACCGCAACGCAGATCTACCCATGCGGCGTGCTCAAGGAAATGTCGCTTTCATTGGTACGAGTCCTCGATACGCTATAGAAGCATTAGGAATGTTACTTATCGCCGGGTTGGCATATGCACTTGCCAGACAACCCGATGGAATCACTAAAGCAATCCCTGTCCTTGGTGCTCTTGCACTTGGAGCCCAGCGCTTACTGCCCGTTTTACAACAGGCTTATGGATCCTGGTCTTCCATACAGAGCGGACAAGCCTCATTACAGGATACACTTGAACTCCTTGACCAACCACTTCCAGATTATGTTGATCAACCTGAAGCAACTCCGATTCCATTCAGGACACAGATAAATCTGCATAATCTCTCATTCCGCTACACACCGCAAACACCTTTTGTACTCAAAAACCTAAACATCACGCTTTATAAAGGCTCTCGCATAGGCTTTATAGGTCTCACTGGTAGCGGTAAAAGTACTCTTCTGGATATCGTTATGGGTTTACTACCACCGACAGAAGGTACCCTTGATATTGATGGTCAACCAATTACCCAAAGGAATAACCGCGCCTGGCAAGCACATATCGCGCATGTTCCGCAAGCCATCTTTCTAGCCGACAGCACCATCGAAGAAAACATCGCTTTTGGAGTCCAAAAAGGTAAAATTGACCACGAAAGAGTCCAGCAGGCAGCACGTCATGCGCAAATTGCCGACATTATAGAAACCTGGCCTAAAAAGTACCAGACTTTTGTCGGTGAGCGAGGAATCCGTCTTTCCGGAGGCCAGCGCCAACGAATCGGCATTGCTAGAGCCCTCTATAAACAAGCAGATGTCATCATCTTCGACGAAGCTACAAGTGCCCTCGACAACGAAACCGAACAAGCAGTAATGCAAGCTATAGAGGGGCTCAGTAAAGATCTGACGCTTCTTATCATTGCTCATCGACTGACAACACTGAAAAACTGCGCACAGATAGTAGAACTTGGGGATGGCGGAATAAAGCGAATCGGCAACTATCAAGAAATAGTGAATAAAAGCATTACAATATCTTAAAAGAATAGGATTGTAACCGTTGTTCAGGCTTGTCCGTTAGCTCTTTATCACTCTATAACAAACAGAAAACATCTTCACTAAATAATGACAGATAAACCCATTTACGTAACTCAGCCATATCTTCCCCCATTGGAAGAATTTATTCCCTATCTCGAAAAGATATGGGAAAGCAAGTTTCTCACCAATGGCGGTCCTTTTCATGAGCAACTGGAGAATGCGCTCTGTGAATTTCTTGGGATACAGCACATTGCCTTGTTTACCAATGGAACTATTGCATTGGTCACAGCATTGCAAGCACTGCGAATCACTGGCGAAGTGATTACCACACCATATTCATTTGTAGCTACATCACACTCCTTATTGTGGAATGGTATCAAGCCTGTTTTTGTGGACATTGATCCCAATACACTGAATCTCGATCCTGAAAAGATTGAAGCAGCTATTACTCCACAGACGACTGCAATTATGCCTGTACATTGCTATGGTCATCCTTGTGATGTTAAAGCAATTCAGAAGATCGCAGACAACTACAATCTTAAAGTCATTTACGATGCTGCCCATGCTTTTGGTGTCCAAGATTCAGAAGGCAGCATTCTTCGGCATGGGGATCTGTCCGTGTTAAGTTTCCATGCGACAAAAGTGTTTAACACTTTTGAAGGTGGTGCTATCGTATGCCCCGATGCTAAGACCAAAGTACGAATCGACCAACTCAAAAATTTTGGTCACGTGGGTGAAGTAACTGTTGTTGCTCCAGGAATCAACGGTAAAATGAGCGAATTTAACGCCGCGCTCGGTCTCTTACAGTTGAAACACATAAATAAGGCTCTTGACCAACGCAAAGAAATTGATGCCGCCTACCGCGACAGATTGGGAAGGGTACAGGGCATCCGATGCTTGAGGGATGCTGGTGAAAAAATTCCAAACTATGCCTATTTCCCTATTCTTGTTGAAGCTGACTACCCGATTAGAAGGGACGATCTCAACCAGAAACTCAAAGAGAGCGGTATCCATCCTCGTCGCTATTTTTATCCATTAATTTCAAACTATCCTATGTATCGAGGATTGCCTTCTGCACATAAAGAAAATCTTCCCGAAGCTACAATTGCGGCACAGCAGGTACTTTGCCTGCCGATTTATCCTGATCTTGACTTATCTGTTGTCGATGAAATTTCTCGTTTTATTGCTTCGCATGCAACCCAACCAGTTTACTTTGCGGAGGATGCAAAGTGAGAGTTGGCATCATGCAACCATACTTTTTTCCATACATCGGTTACTTTCAACTTATTGGGGTGGTAGATTTTTTCATTGTATACGACAACATCAAGTACACAAAAAAAGGTTGGATAAATAGAAACCGTATACTTCAGAATAGCAAAGACGTAATATTCTCTTTGCCATTAAAAAGCGCATCAGACTATTTTGATGTGCGTGAACGAGAGTTGGTTGCGGATTTCAATCGAGAAAAACTGCTGAATCAATTTAAGGAAGCCTACAGACGAGCCCCTTATTTTGCAGTAACATTTCCATTGCTTGAGCAGATCTTATGGTATAAAGATGTAAACCTGTTTGGGTTTTTGTATAACTCAATTGATAGGATTTGCGTGCATTTCGGGATCACTACCAAGATTATGATTTCTTCAGATATCGCTATCAATCATGATCTGAAAAATCAGGACAAGGTGCTGGCCTTATGTTCAGCGGTCGGTGCAACAAACTATGTGAACGCTATTGGAGGTATGGAGCTTTATTCAAAGGAAACTTTCATGGAGAAAGGGATTGCGTTAAACTTCATTAAATCGAAACCGTTCGAATACCAGCAGTTCGGTAATGCATTTGTTCCTTGGCTGTCGATTATCGACGTAATGATGTTTAATCCGCTTGAGACCATTCGGACAGCTATCTTTACTAACTATGAGTTAATCTAATGTATGTTTAAGTGGAAGAAATTAGGAAAAGTGTTTACTCCACAAGAGGTTGAAGGGCGCATCTGGTTGAAGGAATTCGCTCAAGCTCCAGCGACGTTGGTATTTGATGATTTTGTGAGGGTTTATTTTTCCTGCCGTCCACCAGCGGATAATAATGGTCAATACGTAAGTTATTCAGCTTTCGTTGATCTGGATCGCAAGAATCTTTTCAATATGTTTCGCGTTAGTGATCAACCTATCCTAAAGCTTGGAGGCCTAGGCGAGTTTGATGAATTTGGCACCTATCCGGTATCTGTAATCCGGAATAGAGACGAAGTTCGTGCTTATTATGGGGGGTGGACACGTTGTGAATCTGTTCCGTTCAATGTTGCGATTGGGATGGCGACAAGCCTTGATGGGGGAGAAACCTTCAATAAACTCGGCAGTGGCCCGATATTGTCATATTCACCGGATGAACCTTTTGTCTTGAGTGGCCCGAAGATCCGTCGTTTCGATGATATCTGGTATCTATGGTATATTGCTGGACGAAAGTGGAAAATGGTTGATGGTCGAGCTGAACCTGTGTATAAAATTCGCATGGCTTCGTCCTTGGATGGTATTAATTGGAACAAGTTAAACAAAGATTTGATTGATAGCCGGATTGAAGAAGATGAAGCGCAAGCAAGCCCAGATGTATTCTACGCAAACGGAAAATACCATATGTTTTTTTGTTATCGGTATAGCCACCATTATCGAAGTAATGAGAAAGGCTATCGGATCGGTTATGCTTCTAGTACCAATCTGATTGACTGGTTACGTGACGATACGAAAGCTGGTATTGATGTATCAGGAGAAGGTTGGGACTCTGAGATGATCAGTTATCCTCATGTATTTGAGTTGGATGAAAATATATATATAGCCTACCTTGGCAATCAGGTTGGACGATATGGTTTTGGTCTGGCTGTGTTGGATGGAAAGTTAATGTAAAGAGTGAACTGAATGAAGTGGAAGAAATTAGGAAAAATTTTCGATCCTACACAATATATATTACCTAACAATTGTGTTCAATTTGCAAAATCTCCTCAGGTATTGGTATTTGATGATTTTGTAAGAATCTATTTCTCAACATGCGAGTTAGAAATAAGCAATGGCAAATACTTAAGTCATATTGCATTCGTTGATATGAGCAAAAACTTACATGACATCATCCGTGTATCCGATAAACCAGTTATTCCGTTGGGCGAACTTGGTTGTTTCGATGAACATGGCATCTTTCCTATGAATGTCGTGAGATATGGTAATGTTATTTATGGATATACCACTGGTTGGAACAGACGTGTTTCGGTTTCAGTTGATACAGCTATTGGACTTGTAGAAAGTTACGATGAAGGACTTTCATTCCAGCGTTTGGCTAATGGGCCGATACTTGCGGCATCTCTGAATGAGCCCAATTTGGTTTGTGATGCTTTTGTAAAGGTTTTCGATGGTGTTTTCCATATGTGGTATATCTTTGGGACGGGATGGAAGCGATTATCGACTGATGCAGTTCCAGATCGAACATATAAAATAGGCCATGCAGTTTCAACCGATGGAATCAATTGGGAAAAAGAAGAATCTTTGCAGATTATTGCTAATCGTTTGGGTAAAGATGAAAGCCAGGCATTGCCGACGGTGATTCAGATTGATGGTAGTTATCATATGTTCTTCTGTTATCGACAATCGTTCGATTTCAGAACCAATAAGGATCGAGGTTATCGTATAGGTCATGCATGGTCTGACGATTTAGTGACTTGGACTCGGGATGATGACAATCCGGTTTTCGATGTATCATTAGGGGATTGGGATTCGGATATGCAGTGTTATCCGCATGTGTTCGAATGCAACGGAAATATCTATCTCCTTTATAACGGTAATGAGTTCGGTCGCTATGGCTTTGGGCTTGCTGTTTTGGAACGATGATCGGAATGGTAAAATATTTCTTTAACGAAGCCTCTGAATTCGAGATTGTCAAGCATCTGTTGCTCTGTGAAGATAATTTTATACCGCATTTGTCTGAAAGAGTGAATATAATCGACTATGCTCAGAAGATTGTTAGCAAGGCAGTAAGATTCGAGGCATGGTCAGATGGTAAGTTGATAGGATTGGTTGCAGTTTACTGCAACGATAATGAGAATTCTATTGCGTACATCACTAGCGTTAGTGTGTTAAAGGAATGGACGGGTAAAGGTATAGCTGGACTATTGATCAAGCAATGTATAGATTATGTGGAAACTAGCGGCATGAAACAGATTAGTCTAGAAGTATCAATCGAAAATGTTTCAGCCATTAAGTTGTATAAAAAGAATGGCTTTTTAATTGAAAAGGCGAAAACACAGTTCGTAAATATGAATTTATATCTTAAGAAAATGAATTATGAGAAGTAAACGAGACTATAACATTGAAATAAAAGATACAAACGGCCGTAAATATGCTTACGGTTTCGACTTCGATGTAATGCATCCTTACATGATCAAGTCATTTGAGCCTTTTTTTAAACATGGAAGTTTGTTAGAGCTTGGCAGTTTCAAAGGCGATTTTACAAGCAGATTTCTTCCATATTTTAAAGATATAACTTGTGTCGAAGCATCAGATATTGCAATTGATGAAGCTAAGCAGAAACTTGGTGAGAAGGTGACTTTTGTTAACTCACTCTTTGAAAATGTTACCCTACCCAAGCGTTATGATCACATCATACTCACGCATGTGCTGGAACATCTGGATGACCCTGTTCTTGTTCTGAAACGCATTAACGATGAATGGCTGGCAGAAGGCGGAAGGTTTTTTCTTGTATGTCCTAATGCTAATGCACCATCACGTCAAATAGCAGTAAAGATGGGCTTAATAACTCATAACTCGGCGGTCACTCCAGCAGAAGCTGAGCACGGTCATCGACGTACTTACACATTGGACACTCTTGAAAGTGATGCAGTTGCTGCTGGCCTTAAAGTAGTAAACCGCTCAGGTATCTTCTTTAAGGCTTTGGCTAACTTCCAATGGGATCGACTACTCCAAACTGACATAATTACCAATGAATACTTACAAGGCTGTTATAAACTAGGACAACAGTATCCCGATTTATGTTCCAGTATTTTCTTGATGTGTGAACGGGGCAACATAAATTATGGTAAAAATATTGAATAATGATCCAAAAAACAGAACAACAAATTATGCAATTCTGGAAAGGTGATATTGCCAATCCAGTTGTTAGTATATCCTGTGCAACCTATAATCATGAAAAATATATTAATGAGGCTCTTGATGGATTTCTAATGCAAGAGACTGATTTCCCTTTTGAAATTGTTATTGGAGAAGATTGTAGTACTGATAAAACAATAAAAATTATTCAACAATATAAGGAAGAATATCCAAATATTATCAATTTAATTGCTTGGCCTAAAAATGTTGGCGCATTGAAAAATTGGATGACTGTTTTAGATGCCTGCAAAGGTAAGTATATTGCCAACTGTGAAGGTGATGATTATTGGATCAGTCCATTCAAATTGCAAAAACAAGTAGAAGTATTTGAAAGTAATTCTGATTGTATATTATGTGGAACTCGAGTTTATGTACGTAGGAGCGAATCATCCACACCATATAAGATAGAGCCAAGTGTTAAACCCGAAAAATTATTATCAATAAGCGCAGATGATTTATTTTTTGATAAGGTGCCGATATTGATGGTTTCTAGAATGTTCCCTAAAAACATTATAAAAAAATACATTGAATGCGTTCAATATGATCCGGCCAATCGTGACTTTTTATTAAAGTTATTTATTGTGTCTCAAGCGGGGAAAACACCAGGAGCAATTTTATGCGTTGATGATGTAATGGGGTGTTATAGGGAAAATATTGGAGGAGTATGGGCTTTTAATGATGATATGTATAAAAAAAGAAGTGATTTGCGTGTTCTGGAGTTTGCAATACAACATTTTGAATTCCCGTATCATTACAGGTATTTGTATAAATGTTTAATATTATTATGCGAATCACTTGGTGTAACTCAGACTTCTATTCAATCTGTTAATAAGCATTTAAAAACAAGAAAAACTGTTTTATGGAAAACAACAAATCAAATTACAAAATTTCTAATTACTGAATTTAAAAACTTAAAATATTGATCTTTTATAATAAGATGTTAAATAAAATATAATCCTATAATATGTGTGGTATTGCAGGATATATTAGTTTTCAGCGATCACCCGAAGCACTTTTTGTAGCTGAGCTTGTTCGACAAATTCATCATCGAGGGCCAGATGATTACGGGGTTTGGTCATCGCCGGATAGGGAGTGTGTACTAGGCCATGCACGGTTGAGTATTATTGATCTCAGTCCGCTTGGTCATCAACCGATGGTTGACCCGGAAAGTGGCAATTGCATTGTTTTCAACGGTGAGATATACAACTTTCATTTACTGCGTCGTGAGTGTGAATTGTCAGGGTACAGGTTTCGTTCCCATACTGATACTGAGGTTATTCTTGCGCTTTACAGGCAGTATGGGGTTGAATGTTTGCAGAAGCTTCGTGGAATGTTTTCCTTCGCTATATGGGATGAACAACGCAAAAGTTTTTTTTTTGCACGTGATAGGGTTGGCAAAAAACCTTTAAATTACGCAGTTGTTGATGGTGGGTTGGTCTTTTGTTCGGAGATTGATCCGCTTTCTCGGCATCCATCTGTATCCCGCGACATGGATAACGAAGCTCTGGAACTCTATCTGCAGCTTCAGTACATTCCTGCTCCGTGGACAATATATCGTGGCATCCGCAAGTTGCCGCCTGCACACTTTGGGTTGCTTGATCAAGATGGCTTAAAAATAGAGAGATACTGGGATGTTGATTACATCCGAAAGGTTCGCATTTCTGAGCAGGATGCTCTTGATGTACTTGATGAGAAATTGACTGAAGCTGTCCGATTACGCATGATTTCCGATGTTCCTCTTGGTGCGTTGCTCAGTGGAGGAGTGGATAGCAGTATTGTTGTAGCGCTTATGGCAAAACTCAGTGGAGAGCCAGTTCGGACGTTTAGTATCGGGTTCCGAGAAGAGGCGTTCAATGAGCTGCGCTTTGCTCAGCAAGTGGCAGACATTTGTGGTACAGCGCACTATCCGGAAATAGTAGAGGGAAATGTTGCGCATCTACTTCCACTTTTGGTAAAGCATTATGGTGAACCTTATGCAGACTCTTCTGCTGTTCCCTCTTTTTTTGTTTCCCGTATTGCTAGACGTCATGTAACAGTAGCGATGAACGGTGATGGTGGAGATGAGTTGCTTGGAGGATATCCGCGGTACTGTTTATCTCCCTGGCAATTGAACATAGCATCATTATTTCATAATAATTCAGCAGCAAGGTTTCAAGCGGCTTTAGCTGTATACCTATCTACAGTAAAAAGTTATCCTTTAAGAATTATTCGGAAGTTGCTAACAAAGGTTATCTGGCCTCATATTCAACCTGTTGGTATGCATAGTGATGGTTGGAATGATGTTGTTCGTTCTCAATTGATGGGGTATGATAGAGCATCATCTTTGTTGCCGGATTGGCGCACTACTTGGCTTGCCGAAGCAATGGTGCATGCAGATAATCCTGTCGACCGTATGCTCTGGTACGATAATCGTACCTATTTACCTGGCGATCTTCTCGTAAAGATTGATATTGCTTCTATGCACTGTGGACTGGAGACTCGCTCTCCTTTACTCGATCATGAAGTAATAGAATACTGTGCATCTTTACCTGTAAATTTAAAGGTGAATAATCGTGTAGGAAAGTATCTGTTAAAAAAACTGGCTGAACGCTATTTTCCAAAAGATTTTGTTCATCGCCGTAAAATGGGCTTTGCTATTCCAGTATCCGATTGGCTGAGAGGTTCATTACGTCCATTGCTTGAGGATACCCTGCGCAGTGCTGAGATAATGGCTCCGCTTAACCGGGCAGTTATTTTAGAAACTTTAGATGAGTTTATGAATCATGATGTAAACCATTGTTCAAAGCTTTGGGGGCTTTTAATGTATGGTCTCTGGCGTCAACATAGTATGGCTGTTCGATATGACAATTAACGTGCTTATGTTTTGCCCTCAGTTTCGTCCTGTTGTTGGGGGAGCTGAGCGGCAGGCAGAGAAACTTGCTATTGCGTTGGTGAAAAAAGGTCTACGGGTCACCATTGTTACTCCGCGTATTGATCCAGATTCGCCTGATGTTGAGGAATATCATGGTGTTCGAATTGAACGTTTTCCTTTGACTGATTTGTCGAGAATTTTCAATATTCCAGGCATTGCACTTATCAATATACCCGCGATACTTTGGCAGGTGCAGAGGGCTGTTCGAACGCGTTTGAAGGGGAATGACGTTTTGCACTGCCACCTTGCATCACTTCAAACTGCAGGAGCTGCATTGGCTGGCCGCCTTTGTAAAATTCCTGTTTTTTGTAAGGCTGCCATAGCTGATCTACGAAGCGATCTTGGTGAAATCGAAAAAGAAGGAATGAGTGGGCATATTGTTGCATGGCTCGCTCGCTTGATTATCGTAAATTGGATAGCCACAACGGAAGCTGTGGAACAGTCACTTATTCGGGCAGGAATCAATGAGAAGCATATCGTGCGTATTCCGAATGGCGTCGATTTGCCAGTAGCATTAAATAATACTGGTAGAATTGCTGTGCGTTCTTTTCTTTATCTCGGTCGTCTGTCAACAAATATACATCGGGATGTTTCTACTTTGATCCAAGCCTTTGATCGTCTAGCAGAACATTATCCTGATGTCGAACTTGCTTTAGTTGGAGGAGGAGACTTGCTTGAAGAGACCCGTATGTTAGCTAAGGCTTGTAAGGCATCTGAGCGTATTAAGCTGCCAGGTTTTGATTCTGCTGATAAATGGTTTGCATGGGCTGACTGTTTTGTGCTGCCCTCACTTCGCGAAGGTTTGTCCAATGCATTGTTGGAGGCTATGGCTGCTGGATTGCCTTGTATAGCTAATGACATTCCCCCAAATCGAGAAGTACTAGAAAATGGTACTGCAGGTATGCTTGTACCGGTGGGGGATGAAGTTCGATTGTTTGAAGCGATGCAGAAAATGATGACTGATGAAGCTTATGCTGATTCAATGCGTTTAGCTGCTTTGCATCGCGTCTATACTCACTATGGAATTGATTCTGTTGCAGATCGTTCTATAAAATTGTATGAAAAAATAATTATGAATTTCAAAAAATGACGACTACAACCCACTCCAAGGATATTGCCACCCGTCAACGTTTTGCGTTTGGTGAAAACTGGTCAAATTTTCTTCACACGCTTGATGAAGAGCGTATTATGGAAGCCGATCGTTCACTTAAGCAGATGTTGGAGATAGAGTCACTCAAAGGTAAACGGTTTATTGATGTTGGCAGCGGAAGCGGTCTTTTCTCCCTTGCTGCAAGACGTCTTGGTGCTGAGGTGTTTTCCTTTGACTACGATCCGCAATCAGTAGCTTGTACGCAAGAATTAAAACACCGCTTTTTTCCTGATGATCAAGCTTGGGTCATTGAGGAGGGATCGGCGCTTGATAACAATTATCTTGCAGGGTTAGGTCAGTTTGATGTGGTCTATTCTTGGGGTGTATTACACCATACAGGAGAGATGTGGCAAGCAATTGGTAATGTTTCTAGGCTATGCAAAGCAAATAGTTTGTTGTTTATTGCTATATACAACAATATGGGTGGCGCAAGCCAACGATGGACCAAAATAAAAAAGACCTATTGTCAGTTGCCACAATGGGGAAAAGTGTCATTTGCGTTAATGGTGATGATACCGATTTTAGTACGCTCATTCATGATTTATGCAATTCAGGGGAAAGGTATAGAGTTTTTCAGTGAAAAATATACCTATAAAACAAAGAGTGGTATGAGTTGGTGGTATGATCAAATCGATTGGATCGGAGGGTACCCTTACGAAGATGCAAAACCCGAAGAGATTTTCAGATTTCTTTACAAGAAGGGATTTTTACTCAGAAACATGACAACCTGCGGTGGAGGAATAGGGTGCAATCAGTTTGTTTTTCAGAAGGATGCATTAGTATCATGAATAAAGCTCTGCGCTTTTTTTTGGCGCTTTCAAAGGAACGTTGTTTGCATATATATTGCAGGATGGCCATTTCTTTTCCCAATGGATAAGCTTTCTATGCGTTTTTGTCGAGGTGATGTGGCATTATGAATGGTGCATTTTTTTCAATCATCTTGCACATTTAAATGATGCTGGATTTACGAGTGCCCAAAACATATTGGAAATTTGGGCAGGGAGAAACCTTGGTACTGTACTCCTTTTTGGTGTTATCTGAGATCTAAAGGCATTCAGAAGCAACAAGTTATATGTTGGGATGTTTTTACATTTCGTGATTCATTGATTAACGTTTCTGAGGGAAGCATGTTGCCATTTATAAGCTATCGTGTTGAGTCAGTTGCAGATTTGGAGGACTTCAATAGGAGCAAAGGGCAAACCTTTGGTTTGATTTATAGTAAAGCTCCTATAGAGCATATCTGGTTTATTGATAAGTTTTGGAGTGTCATGGGAAGATTAACTTCAGATGATGAGTGGCACTCTCATCGCATTGATCTGGCCGATCATGATAGGCCAGAATCCAACTACATTGAGATGCTTGAAATGGTTAAAGTTGAGTCATTGGTTCCATATGCTTTTTATTCAAAGTTTAACAAATTGATGGAGAGCAACACATTATCTTCCAGAGCTAAATTACTTAGGTCAAAAAAGTGAATCAAAATATGCATCAGCGAGACCAACTGATCATGCCATTTTATCAGGTTCTTTTAGAGTTTTCCAGATTTGATGAAGTTGAGCTGCGAACCACAGCACTTGATGTGGTGGCTAGAAAGTCACAAAATTAGACATTAGATATGCTAAAAGATTCTAAAAACTTTACAGTAATAGATGATTGGTCTGCAT
>Ga0194037_1001881_pt1 | contig 14599 bp, 8 predicted proteins | sample JunL306m_MetaG_FD_148653 | JGI IMG/M metagenome (GOLD analysis project Ga0194037, IMG submission 148653) | Anoxic zone freshwater microbial communities from boreal shield lake in IISD Experimental Lakes Area, Ontario, Canada - Jun2016-L304-6m | ecosystem: Environmental > Aquatic > Freshwater >...
CTGCGATACAGATATACATGGCAAGCTGTGTAATTTTAGGAATGCTTAATTTTTGAATAGGGGTTTCGTTCTCCTCCATGAAAATGGCTTTTACTACTTTTAAATAATAGTAAAAAGAAACCACCATGTTTAAAGAAGCAAAAACTAAATCGAATATTCATTTTCAAGAAGCCACTATACTTGACATTACAGCCATTGATTCAATAAATGCGAGTAAAGGTGCTAAAGTAGAATGGGAGGGTGGTTCTGCAATGGGGAGCTATATTTTTTCTAGTTTGCTTCCTTTTCAAATAAATCAATTAAATACCGCTGCTGCTTATTCTAATGCATTACAGTCGGGTGCTAGTTCAAATAATAAAGCACCTTTTTTATGGCAACATTTTAAAGGCAGGGTAGTAAAATTTGAGACAGCTATATTTAATAAAGCTATTGCGAAGCTGATGGATTTTAATGTGCCTCAGCAAGGAGCTACAGCCTTTATGTATCAATTACCTTTAAATGAAAAGGAAGCATTAGTTGAGTATACTATATTTTCTGAAAATGTTTTAGCAATTTCAGAGTATGATAAAGTGTTAGATGCCTATTTAGCGAAAGCCTTTCCTGGCGCTACATATACAACTACACACGATGAAATAGGCGCCATACCTATGACACAAATTGAATTGGCATCAACCCAAGCGCCTATTAATACCATTGGTGCATTAGGCGCTGCCATTAAAGCTAGTACTGGTTATGCTTTTCAGTTTATTCAAGAACAATGTAAAAATATTGTAAAACAATTAGAACTTGGATTGCCCATTCAAACCAAGATTCATAATACAAGGCATCAATTTTATGATGCAGTTTTACTAGATGTCTTATTTCACCATAAAATGGAAGGTGCCGAAATATTTAAACGCATTTTTGCGAAAAATAAAGCAGCCACTGTGTTTAAATTCTTATCTAATACATCTAGTATAATGGAGGACATCCAAATTATGCGCTCACTTCCTACCAGTATATTTTTACCAGCAGCCATTAAAGTGCTATTACTGCGGGCTTAGAGGATTGATTTTTATGTTAAGTTTCTTGTTGAAATTTTATTTTCCCTAATTTTGTTTTACAGCCTTGTAGTATAATGGATAGTACATGAGTTTCCGAAACTCCAAATCCAAGTTCGATTCTTGGCGAGGCTACAAAAACTCTAAATACTAGAGGACTTTTTTATTTAGAAATCCTTTCTTCTCTGTATTCAGAAGGTGTAACAGAAACTTTTGATTTAAAGACAGTAGAAAAATAGGATTGAGAAGTAAATCCTACTTTATAGGCTATTTCAGAAATTGAAAAATTATTATCGGTTAATAAAAACTTTGCCTTCTGAATTCTTACCGAAAGAAGGTAATCATTTACATTATATCCAATTAAGGCTTTTACTTTTCTATATAATTGGACCCTAGATATTTTTAGTTCATCTAATATCATTTCAATGGATAAATTACTATCAGAGATATGATTTTCAATGATTGTAGTGAAAGCATTTATAAATTTTCTATCTAATTTATTTAAAGTGTTTGATCTAGTCTCTAGTGGTAAGGAGTTGGTATAATGGTCTCTCAATATGATACGGTTATTCAATAAGTTCTTAATCGTTTCTTCTAGATATTCAATATGAAATGGCTTTGAAATAAATGCATCGGCCTTTGCTTTCATTCCTTCAATTTGATCTTGTACAGAAGTTTTGGATGTTAAGATAATAATTGGAATATGAGAAGTTCTTAAATCGTTTTTTAAAACTTCGGTTACTTTAAATCCATTCTCATTTGGCATCATGATATCGGTGATGATAATATCTGGAATAATATCTAATGCCTTATTAATTCCTGAATGACCATCATTAGATGTATGTATTTCAAATTCAGCTGCAAATTTATTTTTTAAATAAGTTTTGATGTCTTCATTGTCTTCAATAATTAGTATTGTCGGAATTTCATTGGTATTTAAATAGTTATTTTCGTCATAATCTATTTCGTTATTGATTATTTTATCAGTATTTTCTTTTAAAAAGTCTTGGGAGGGCTTATCTATTTCATAAGTATGATTTATATTATCGGTAATTTTTTCTAAATTATGCTCCTCTAGAAGTCGTCTATTATCGATAAGCGATATTGAAATTTTAAAACAAGTTCCTATATCCTTTGTACTAGTTACCTGAATAATCCCCTTGTGTAATCCAATAAGTTCTTTGGTCAATGATAATCCAAGGCCGGAGCCTTTAAAATTTACACTATTACCCTGATAAAACAGTTCAAAAATATTTTCAGTCTCAATTTTAGTCATACCTGATCCATTGTCTACTACTTTTATAATTGCCAAAGAGTTAATCTCATCTGTTTCAATTGATATATTTATTGTTCCATTTTCTTTTGTAAATTTAATTGCGTTTGAAATTAAATTATAAACAACCATACCCATTTTTTTTGTATCAAAATACAAATCTAGCTTATCTGCTTTGTTATTAAAATTTATTGATATGTGTTTATTCTTTGCATTTTCTTTGAAATCATTCACCATTGAGTTAATAAAATATCCTAAATTATTTTTTGAGATATTTAATTTCATTTTACCTGCCTCTATTTTTCTAAAATCCATTATTTGATCAATAATTTGATCCATAAGTTTGGCATTTCTATAACAAAGCTCTAAATTTTCTTTTAAAGTAAAATGCAATCGTTTTGAATTGATTACATCTTCTAAAGGAGCCAAAATCAATGTGAGTGGTGTTCGTAGCTCATGTGTAAATTTTGTAAAATAGATAAACTTCGCATTATTGGCTTCATTAAGTTTATCACTTAATTCTAATAAGTTATTTTTTTGTTCAATAATTTCCTCTTTTTTTATTTTCAATTTTGTGTCCATTTTCCTATTTATATTCAATAAATAGAATAAAGTACAAATTAAAATTGCGGCTATAGTTAAAATTATATAAAATAATAAAATAGTTGATTTTTGGGTATTGCTAATTCTATTTTGTTCTACTATTTTATTATTTAATTCTATCCTATTTAATTTTTGTTGATTTGACTTTATTCTTATTTTTTTAAAATAATCTACATTGGTAGAATCAATAATTATGGTTTCTAAATTAGTTTCTTTTTCATAACTTTTATGTCTTAAAATATTCATAGCTACTTCTATAGATTGTTTACCCCCAGTTGGATACAAAATAGTAGCCATCACTTGTTTATTAATTACCATATCCAATCCCATGCCCTTTTCCATCAGGCCATCAACGCCTATAATTTTTATTTTCTTTTGTATTTTACTACGCTGTATTATATTATTTATATATTTTGCCATAAAATCGGAATGGGCAAATACGATATCTATATTATTATGACTTAATGCCAATGAAATTTCTTGATTTATATTTTTAGTTTCAAAGTTTAATTTTGAGATTAAATTTATTCCTTTATTTTTTGCTAGATATATTTCAAATCCATTACCTCGTTCTATAAATGGGGAAGCTGTGTTTAACCCCTTTAATTCCATAACATTGCCCTTTCCTTTTAATATATCTGTAACATATTTTCCGGCAATCTGGCCTATTTCTGTATTTGAGGCACCAATAAAGGCAGCGTATTTTTGTGAATTAATTTTTCGATCTAAGATAATTACAGGAATGAGTGAGTCGTATGCTTTTTCAATTATTGCCTTAAGAGGGTCACTTTCATATGGACTTACGATCAATAGGTCAATCTTATTGTTTATAAATTCCTGAATCTGATTTATTTGGACAGTACTATTGCCATTAGCATCCTTGATTATAAATTCGACATTATCATAATTTAAGAGTTCAATTTGCATTTCTTCAATCATCTCTTTCCTCCATTCATTGTCAGTGGCTAATTGTGCAAAACCAATAGTATATTTTTTTACAGATTTTTCTTTTTTATTGGACATACAACCTATACTACTCAATAGGATTATAGTGACTAGTAAATAAATTCTGAATTTGAAATAATTAAGCAATAGTTTAATTTAGATATATGTAATATATCGTTTTTATTCATGAATCAGATAATAAATACATCTATATGATATTTAGTTTAAATGAATTTTATTTTCTAATGCGTTGACTAAGAACAGTTTAATTACACTTTCATTAATGTTTCTCAATTAATAGTCTGTTTTAAGTTTATTTTTTTTATAAATCAATTATTCTAATACACTAAATACAATCTTTCATTCATGTTAATAAGCTAATAACTGCATAAGGTTAAGTTCTAAATACAATTTTTGAAATTACTGGTACAGAACCTAATTAATTATACTTGATACAGAATCGATATTTAACATATAATATTAAATATCAATAACTTATACAATATGATACAAATTCGCATTAATTAAGATTAAAATTTAATATCCCCTCGTTTAAACCTTTTTAGATTGAGTATTATTAAACAAGATGGATAATGTCTAAAAATGTAATTTTTCGTTGGTCACTAGTCGCAGGACTTGCTGGATTCATTTTTGGATTTGATACTGTAGTAATATCTGGAGCCAATTTGCCTCTGAAATCTTTATGGCATACCACACCTTTTTTTCATGGGTTTTTTATTATGTCGATGGCTTTGTGGGGAACATTACTTGGATCTATTTTTGGTGGCTACCCGGCTGATAAACTAGGAAGAAAAAAGACACTATTTTGGATTGGTATATTATTTGCTTTCTCTGCCATTGGATCAGCCATTGCAAATGATCCCTATACATTTTCATTTTTTAGGTTTATTGGCGGAATTGGTATTGGTGCTTCTACTGTAGCTGCACCTATATATATATCTGAAATATCTACAGCCAGTCAAAGAGGAAAATTAGTTGCTTTGTATCAGTTCAATATTGTTTTTGGAATATTAGTTGCTTATTTATCTAATTATGCTTTTGATGGTTTTGATGGACTAAATGATTGGCGTTGGATGCTTGGCATCATGTTTTTACCCTCTATAGTTTTTATTTTCCTAATTATTGGAATACCAGAAAGTCCTCGTTGGCTGATTACTAAGAAAAATGATTTTATAGCTGCAAAAAACATTCTTATTAGAATGGGAATAGTCAATATTAATAATGAAATTGATCTTATTGTAAAAGCAAATGAAAAAAATCAATTGGTTAGTATAACCAATAAATTCTTCACTAACAAAAATAAAAAAATTATTTGGCTAGCTTTTTTCATTGCTTTCTTTAACCAGTTTTCAGGCATAAACTTTGTTTTATACTATGCACCTGAAATATTTTCTAGAATAGGAATGAGTTCAAAGGATTCCCTATTTAATTCAGTCTTATTAGGTTGTGATATTTTAGTTTTTACATTACTCGGACTTTATTTAATCGATAAAATTGGGCGAAAAAAATTATTATTAATCGGATCTATCGGTTATATCATCAGTTTAACTATGATAGCAGGTTGTTTTTATGGAAATCTTAATTCTACACTTTTATTGTTCTTCTTGCTATTGTTTATTGCTTCTCATTCCATTGGACAAGGAACCGTCATTTGGGTTTTTATAGCTGAGATTTTCCCTAATTCACTAAGGGCCACTGGACAATCCTTTGGGGCTAGTATCCATTGGGGATGTGCAGCACTAATCACCTTATTTACGCCCTTCTTTTTTGATAAAAAAGATGGCCTATTTAATGCCAATCCTTGGTTTATATTTTGTTTTTTTTCGATCATGATGATTTTTCAGTTTATATGGGTAGTAAATAGGGTATCTGAAACAAAAGGTATTTCATTAGAAGATTTAGAATCAAAATTTGTCAAGAATAATATTTAAGAATTTCAATTAAAAAAATAAAAAACATGAAAAAAAAGCTACTATTTTTTATTATTGTAATGATTGCTTCGTTACAATATGCGAATGCGCAAAAACAGTTTACAGGGACTGTAACAGATGCAGCTACTAATAAGCCTTTGGTGGGTGCTAGTATTGTCCTACAAGGCACTACAAATGGTACTTCTACTTCTGCTGATGGTAAGTTTAATCTTGCTATTCCCGTGAAAGTAAAAGCCATCGTGGTAAGTTATGTAGGCTATGCACCTCAAACCATTTTGGTAGATGGGAAAAGTCAAGTGAATATTTCACTTTCTGAAATGAAAGAAATTGATCAAGTAGTTGTGGTAGGATATACCTCTCAACGAAAACAAGACTTAACTGGTGCCATTGCTGTAGTAGATGTGGCTGCAGTGAAAAATAATACTTCCGGTAACACTATGCAAGCATTACAAGGCCGTGTGGCTGGTTTGTTTATTGAAAAAGATGGTTCGCCTAATGGAGGAACGAATCGAATTTTAATTAGAGGAGCAAATACCCTAGGTAATAATGATCCACTTTATGTTATTGATGGTATCCCAACAACAAGACCTGAAATATTTCAAAGTTTGAATCCCGCTAATATTGCAAATGTTCAAGTTTTAAAAGATGCCTCTGCAGAATCAATATATGGTGCAAGAGCTTCCAATGGTGTAATCATCGTTACTACAAAAAATGGTGGTAATACCAATGGGAAAGTGGAGTTTCAATTTAACAATAGTACTTCCACTCAATCAGAAAAAGCGGAGCGTTATAATATGTTAAGCTCTATTGATAGAGGAAAGGCTTTATGGAGAGCTTCTGTGAATGACAATCAAGACCCTGCTGCTGGTTATGGTGAAATTTACAAATTTGATTGGAATAATGATTTTGGCAACCCAGTATTAAATGGAGTTAGTTTACAACCTTATGTTGGAGGTGATATAAAAACCCCTGCAGGAAATACCAATTGGCAGGATGTGATGTATAAAACAGGGATTGTAACTAATAATAGTTTAACAGCCTCTGTTGGTAATAAGAATTCATCTTTGGAAGTCAATTTTAGTCATATCAAAAACTCTGGTATGCTCATGTATACTGGTTACGAACGCACCAGTGGAAGTATTAGTGCTGTGACACGCTCGTTTAATGACAAAGTAATATACGGTGTAAATTTTCGTATGTCTAATTCTGATGAATTACTTCAAACAAATGACTTAGGTGGTTCGCCGACCACAGCTTTAGCAGTTTCTTTAGCACCTACTATACCCGTTTATCAAACAGATGGTAAAACTTATGCAGGTGAACTAGGAGCAGGCTATTCAGACAGAAACAATCCATTGCATATGCAAGACATAGCCAAGTGGAATAATGCAAATCGTTTGAATACTTTTGGCAATGTTTATGTTGAGATTCAACCCATTAAAAATTTGTATTTTAAATCTAATTATGGAGCGGACAATTCTAATTATTTAAATAAAGTAATTGCACCAACATTTGAAGAAGGTGCTTTGAACAGAACCACAAATAGCTTGTCTTTTGATCAAAATCATTATTTAAGTACTACTTTTTCAAATACCTTAAGGTATAATTATACATTCAAGGATGCACATAAGTTTAAGTTCTTGTTAGGTACCGAATTAATTAAATCTAATCTTGATTTTCAAACCTCTAAGAAAGAAGGTTATGCGATTCAAACTCAAGACTATTTCACTTTAAATGCGGGTACAGGAAATACGACTTTATCAGGCGGTTCAACTGGAAACAGTTTGTTTTCACAATTTGGTCGTGTTGACTATAGCTTCTCAGATAAATATTTGTTAGCAGCAACAGTACGTCGTGATGGTTCATCACGTTTTGGTACTGAAAATCAATATGGTATATTCCCAGCTGCTTCAGTAGGATGGAGAGTAGATAAGGAAAACTTTATGAAGGATAACAATTTTTTCTCAGAATTGAAACTAAGAGCTGGTGTAGGTCGTGTAGGTAATCAACAAATTGGAGATGTGGCACGTTTTGGTCTATTTGGAACTAGATATGGTACGACCATGGCTCAATTGGTTGGCGGTTTCTGGGAACAATATATGAATATTGGAACTGCTTATTCTTTGTCTGGTGCAAATACAGGTACATTGCCTTCTGGTTTTGTACAAACGCAGGCTGAAAATGCTGGACTTAAATGGGAAACAACTGAGGAAGTAAATACAGGATTTGATTTCTCAATTTTAAAAAATAAAATCTCTGGGTCTTTTGATTATTTTTCTAGAAATACCACAGGAATCTTAATTACACCACCAGTAGCCTCTGCATTAGGAGAAGGACAATCCAAGGCTGTGAATGGTGCTTCTAAATCGAACAAAGGCTGGGAATTTATTGTAAGCTACAATCCACAAAAGAAGGGAGATTTTAATTACAATGTTACTTTAAACCTTGCTCATTTTAGAGATCAAATCACAGAATTACCAGAAGATGTACGTCCTGCTTATGCCGGTAACTTAGTAAGTACCATTATCGGACACTCTCAATTTGATATTTTTGGATATAAGACCAACGGCCTATTCCAATCACAATCAGAAGTAGATGCCGCCGCTAAGCAAATCGGTGCTGGACCTGGAAGAATTCGTTATGTTGATATTAATAAAGATGGTGTCATCAATGATTTAGATAGAACATGGATTGGAACTACACTTCCTTCAATAGAATACGGAATGAGGATAGATTTAAATTATAAGAAATTAGATTTATCTATTTTTGGATCAGGCGTTGGCGGCAGAACTGGCTACGATGCTTACACCTCATTTAATAATTTGATGAGAAGTAGAGAAGATGTTGGACCTGGTATCTTAAATGCTTGGAGCCCACAAAACACAAAATCTACTATTCCTGCAGCCACGCTTAAGGACAATAACAATGAAGGCCGAACTTCTGATTATTTCATGGTCAACACTTCCTATTTCAAATTAAGAAATGTACAAATAGGCTATAGTATCATTCCTAAATCAGTATTTTCTAGATTACGCATATTTGCAATGGCAGAAAATTTATTCTGGATTAAGAGCAAGAACTTTTTAGGACCGGATCCAGAAAGAATTGATATCTATCCAATACCAATTCCAAAAACTTTCACTATTGGAATTAATGCATCATTTTAACGAAAATAAAATTATAAAAAAATGAAAAATAAATTATTAATTACTTTCATAACCTCTGGACTATTAATATTCAGTTCATGTTCGAAAGTTTTGGAATATACTCCTACTGGCGTATTATCCTCTTCGGATCTAAAATCACCTATTGCCATTGAAGGCCTTGTGAATTCTGCTTATTCTGCCATTGGGAATGGCGATATGATTGGCCCCATCTATAGTAACTGGGCCTATGGAAGTGTTCGTTCAGACGATGCTTACAAAGGAGGTGGGGGAACTGGGGACGTTGGAGAAATTGATGCCATGGAACATTACAATTTAGTTTCACCTTCCATGGGCGCCTTTGTATCAAGAACTTGGACCAATGTATTTAAATCAATTTCAAGAGCCAATGTTGCATTACGTGCGGTAAATACTTTAACTGATGCTGAGTTTCCAAATAAAAAAATTCGTATCGCAGAATTGAAATTTTTAAGAGCCCATAGTTATATGACTTTGAAGTTATTGTATAAAAATATTCCAATTTTTGACGAAACAGCTACTGCAGAAGACATTTTAAAAGTGTCTAATGTCTTAAAGAATGAAGATGCCTGGAATAAAATTGCTGCTGATTTTCAATTCGCGGTTGAGAATTTACCAGTAAAGCAAGCAGATTTAGGTCGAGCTAATAAATACGCAGCACAAGCCTATCTAGCGAAACTAAGGTTATACCAAGCTTATGAGCAAGACGATAATCACAAAGTCGTAAGCATTAATAAAACCAGAATGCAAGAAGTAGTTGACTTAACTCAATCAGTAATTACATCTGGCAATTATTCATTAAGCAAAGATATTGCTGATAATTTTTTACCAGAAACTGAAAATGGACCTGAATCTGTATTTGCCATTCAATTCACCATTAATGATGGTACCACTGCTGGAAGATTAAGTTTTGAAGACGGTTTAAATTATCCACATGGTGCACCACAATATGGTTGTTGCGGATTTCATGCAAGTAGTCAAAATTTAGTGAATGCTTTTACGACGGATGCTAATGGCTTACCCAATTTTACTACTTTTAATAATAGTATCGCAGATTTAGCTACCGCTACTGTAGATGTGCGTATCGATCATACAGTGGCCATAGACGGTCATCCATACAAATATGACAATACAAGACCTTATTCTAAATCTTGGGTGCGTGATCCAGGTGTTTATGGTAATTTTCATACCATGCGTAAGCAACAGTTAGCCACTAGCGCTTCTTATTTTAAATTAGGCCCATTCATGGGTACCGCTCAAAATTATGACATCATCAGATTTGATGATGTATTATTGATGCAGGCAGAAGCTTATATTGAACTTGGTCAACAAGACAAGGCCATGCCCATCATCAATCAAATTAGAGCGCGCGCTGCAGCAAGCACTGGTAGGTTGAAAAAATTAGATGGTAGTTTTCCATCCAATTATAATGTAAAGGGATATACAAGTGCAGATTGGACCCAAACTTATGCAAGAACAGCTTTGCAATGGGAAAGAAGATTGGAATTTGCAACTGAAGGAGAACGTTTTTTTGATTTAGTAAGATGGGGAATGGCAGAGGCTACTTTAAATAATTACATTTTAATTGAAAAAACAAGAAGAACATTTTTAATCACTGCAAAATTTACAGCGGGTAGAGATGAATATCTCCCCATACCACAATCTGAAATTATTTTTACCAATGGTTTATACAAACAAAATCCTGGGTATTAATATAAATATTTTTGGAATTTTTATCGGTATAGTTTAAGTTTAGTTGAGCATCATATGGGGGCGGTTTTTAGCCCCCATATTTTTTTAAAATAATTAAAACATTCGTATGAAAAAATATATAGTTTACTTTGCATTTCTGCTTTTAATGGTATGCAATAAAAATTTACTTGCTCAAGATGCTACTAAGAGCATCCAAGATCTAGAGATGCAAACTTTTGATTCTTATAAAGATGTCGATTATAATCAGACACTTAGACCTCAATTTCATTTTACCTCATTAAAAAACTGGTTCAATGATCCAAATGGAATGGTTTGGTATGAAGGGGAATACCATCTATTTTTTCAACACAATCCAAAAAGCACCAAGTGGGGGAATATGACTTGGGGACATGCAGTGAGTCCTGATATGGTACATTGGAAGCAATTAAAACATGCCATTTTACCTTATGGTGGCGGTACTATTTTTTCAGGAACTGCTATAGTTGATGATCATAATACCCTTGGAAAACAAAAGGGTAATACCAAAACACTGATTGCTGTTTTTACCTTTGCCAAAGAGCCATTTTATCAAGCAGCTGCGTATAGCACAGATAAAGGACGCAGTTTTACTTTGCTCAACGAGGGCAAAGCACTCATTCCTAATCAAGGTTTTGATAAAGGAGAACGTGATCCTAAAATATTCTGGCATAAAGAAAGTAAAAAATGGGTTTTAGTTTTATGGGTTAAACAAGGAAGTGCTCCTTGGGGTAAAAGGGAAGATACCACCGCCTTTAAACTTGGCAAAGTGCGTTTCTTTACTTCTAAAAATTTGATCGATTGGGAAGTAGCAAGTGATCTTGATAGAGAATGGGTGTTTGAGTGTATGGATTTCGTACAACTTAAAGTAGATGGGGGTATTAAAAATAAAAAATGGCTAATTTATGATGCTAGTTTCGAATATGAAATAGGTGAATTTGATGGCAAGGCTTTCACTTCTGATAAAATTTATCATAAAGGTGATTATGGTACCAATTTTTATGCTTCCCAAACATTCAACAATAGTCCAGATGGAAGAACAGTGAATATAGGATGGATGAATCAAGGGGATAATAGCATTTTTGAGAAAGCTGGCATGCCCTTTAATCAACAAATGTCTTTTCCTTCTACTATGGAATTAAAAACTACCCCTGAAGGCCTAAGGCTTTTCAGATGGCCTGTTAAAGAGATTGAAAATCTATATACTGCCACACATCAATTAGTGAACGTTTCAACAAAAGAGGTGAACAGTAAATTAGCTGCTATTAAAGCAAATTTAATTGACATGAGCATTGAATTTGAGCCAAAGGAGGATGTCAATATCAATCTTAGGGGTTTGGATATCACCTACAATAAAACTAAGGAAATGTTCTTTTTTGGAAAAAATAGTTTCCCAGCGCTTTTAATCAATGGAAAAGTTAAGTTACGCGTATTATTGGATAGATCTTCTATTGAATTCTTTGCCAACGACGGGTTAATTGTAGCAACATTTTATGCCGTGCCTGAATTAAATAATAATACCATTTCAATCAATGCAACAGTGGCTACAAAACTTAATTCAATCACCATTCATAACCTTAAATCATCTTGGGTAGTACCAAAATAAAATTCGATCTGCATTTATTAATAAATATTATACTACATGATCAAATCAATTGCGGTGGATATGGACAATGTCTTAGCAGATATTGAATCTCATTCAATTGCATGGTATGAGAAAGAGTATAATATAAAAATTTTGAAAAAAAACATAGCTGGGATACCCGAAGAGGAAATATTTCCCATGAAGGAGGCTTTTCGTAAATTCTTATTTACGCCTGGAATTTTTAGTACAGCACCAATTGTTCATGGAGCTGTAAATGGACTATTAAATCTAGCTACTAAATATAAAATTTACATTGTTTCTGCTGCCATGGAATTTCCTTTGTCACTGTTGGAAAAAAAGAATTGGCTTTCGGTAAATTTTCCCTTTATTTCATGGCGAAACATAATATTTTGTGGAGACAAGAGCGTCATTCAAGCCGACTATCTTATAGATGACCACTGTAAAAATTTAGATGTTTTTAAAGGGAAAGCTATTTTATTTACAGCCTCTCATAATCTTAATATCAAACATCATTTAAGGTTAAATAATTGGGATGAAGTGATAAAGTATTTTAAAAATGAACCTTAATCTAAATTTTAAATAAAAATATAAACATGAAAAATTTATTTACTGCATTGCTAGTTTGCTTATTGTATTTACCTAGCTTTTTAAATGGTCAAAATTTAGCTAAAACTGACGCCACTACTAAAGACAAAATTGAACCTGCAGATAGTATGGTACTAAGTTATCATCTCATGCATCCTGGTGGTAGCAGTCTTCCTGGGGATCCTAATGCTGCATTTTATTTAGATGGGGTGTATCATCTTCATTATATTTTGGCACATACCTTGAAAGAAAAAACAGCTTTCTCCTTTGTGCATGTAACTAGTCCTGATATGTTGCACTGGACATGGCAACCAACCACATTGCAGCCTACCTTTACTGGTCATGGCATGTTTAGTGGAACAGGTTTCATTACTAAAGAAGGTAAACCAGCAGCCATCTATCATGGTCAAGGATCTAATAGAAATCAAATAGCTATTGCAAAAGACAACAAACTCAGTGCTTGGGAAAAACCTTACCCAGTTGAGGTTTTTAATGCGGATGGCACAGAGGCTAAAATCAATCATTGGGATCCCGATTGCTTTCTTATTGGAGATACTTATTATGCCATTTCTGGCGGTGAATATAATCCCTTAATGAAATCCAAAGACTTAAAAAAGTGGACGCTTGTGGGAGATTTTTTAAATCATAATATGTCAGATGTTGCAATTGGCGAGGATATCTCATGCCCTAATTTTTTCAAAATAGGGGACAAATGGATGTTGCTTTGTATTAGCCATCCACTCGGATGCCGATATTATATTGGGGATTGGGATGCTAGAGCAGAACAGTTTGTTCCTCAAAAACATGGACGTATGAACTTTCGAAGAGATGACCAAAGTTTTTTTGGCAGACCAGCTTGGCGTGTTGATTTCTTTGCTCCAGAAAGTTTGCTTACGCCTGATGGACGACGTGTGATGTGGGCATGGCTAGCCACCATTGGCACTCCTGATGGGAAAATGGATGGTAGAACTATTCAATCGCTTCCACGAGAATTAAGCTTACCTAAAGACGGGATATTACGTATCAAGCCATTGCATGAACTAGAATCACTACGCTATGATCTTGTAAGTGATAATGATATTAAAATTACAGAACTAAGTACTGAGGTATTGCCTACGCGCGCTCCTGTTGGTACAAAAATTGGGACATTAAACAGCGATGCACTTGAAATTCATATCAAGATAGCCCGCAATCAAGCAGATAGAAAGATCTTTGGATTTACGCTCTTCTCCGATGGCAAAGATGGCGGCATACCTATTTTATTTCGACCAGAAACTGGTACCATTCGTTTAGGTAATACAGAAGCGCCTTTTTCTATTGCTGACTTACCTCCAGGGGAAGATATTGATTTACATATTTTTATAGACAAGTATCTAGTCGAGGTCTTTGTGAATGATAGACAAGCGATGGTTGCCTCATATGCAGATTACCGAAATAAAAATAATCTTAGTGCTTTTACTGTTGGTACGCCAATCACTTTAGAGAAGCTTGAGATCTGGAAATTACATCCAACCAATCAAGGTTTTCGAGAAGCGCAGATCAATCAAATTTGGAAGCCAGAGTAGTTCAGTTTATTTGATATTATCGAAATAAGGTATTTCGTCGTTAGATACCGACTCCTTTTCTTGCCAATAAGCAAGGGAAACAATATGTCCATCTGTCGTTTTTAACTGACGGCCAAAAAT
>Ga0194037_1001882_pt1 | contig 14587 bp, 14 predicted proteins | sample JunL306m_MetaG_FD_148653 | JGI IMG/M metagenome (GOLD analysis project Ga0194037, IMG submission 148653) | Anoxic zone freshwater microbial communities from boreal shield lake in IISD Experimental Lakes Area, Ontario, Canada - Jun2016-L304-6m | ecosystem: Environmental > Aquatic > Freshwater >...
TGTACGCCAAGAAAACCAGCAAAAAAGCTTAAAGAACCACCTTTGTTTCATAAAGCAGAAAAGCTTCAGTTATTAGTAAATGGTATTACATTAAAGGGTTTTAGATTTATACCTCCGCATCCAAATGGAAAGAAAATATTGATCCTACACGGATTTAGTAGCTATAGCTATAAATTCGAAAAGTATGTGAGTCTTTTTAAAAAACAAGGTTTTGAAGTGGTTGCTTTTGATGCCCCTGCACATGGATTAAGCGAAGGAAAACTAATTAATGCACTCATATATAAAGAGGCAATTCTAAAAATAGAAGAAGCATTTGGTCCTTTTTACGGGTTAATGGGGCATTCTTTAGGAGGATTAGCAGGTTCTCTGGCATTTAAAGAATTTTCAAAACTAATTAATGCACTCATATATAAAGAGGCAATTCTAAAAATAGAAGAAGCTTTTGGTCCTTTTTACGGGTTAATGGGGCATTCTTTAGGAGGATTAGCAGGTTCTCTGGCATTTAAAGAATTTTCAAATCAATCCCAAAGACGTTTAGTGCTAATTGCACCAGCAATTAAAACAGACAGTGCCATTCAACATTTTTATAGTCTACTTTCTGTAGACCAGAAATTTAAGAATGCTTTTGAGCAGATTATTAGCGAAATGACTCATGAAACAATTGATAATATTTCCGTAACATACGCTATCAAACATATTAAATCACCCATTTTATGGGTGCATGATAAGGATGACAAAATCTGTCTTTTTGACGATGTATTACCTATCATAGATGAAAAACACACAAATATTCAGTTTATAATTACAGAAGGTTTGGGACATAGTAGAATCTATAAAGAAGCATCAATTAGTAATACGATTGATCTTTTTTTTAGAGAAGGCTTAAATTGATATTTTTTGGAATTTGTAGGTTTGACCTAATATTGCATCCAAACTAATAAAACTCCGTGGGAGTCTCCGCAGGGAGTTTTAAGGTAAAAACATATAGCAAAAAATTCATCAAATCACCGCCCATGGCGGTTTTGAGTATTATGGCAAAAAATCTACTGATCGTTGAGTCACCTGCAAAAGCTAAAACAATCGAAAAGATCCTCGGGTCTGATTTTGAAGTAAGAAGCTGTTTTGGTCATATTCGTGATCTTGAAAAAGACGATATGGGGATCGATGTTAATAATCATTATTTACCTAGATATAAGGTACCAGAGGACAAGGAAAAAGTGGTGAAGGAACTTAGACAGCTAGCAAAAAAATCAACAGAAGTATGGCTTGCATCGGATGAGGACCGTGAGGGTGAAAGTATTAGTTGGCATTTGGCAGAAGTATTAGGTCTTGACCCGAAGACTACAAAAAGGATTGTTTTCCATGAAATTACTGCTCCTGCAATCAAAAAAGCAGTAGCAAATCCCAGGCTTATCAATATGAATTTGGTGAATGCGCAACAGGCTCGACGCGTATTAGATAGATTAGTAGGTTTTGAATTAAGTCCGGTTTTATGGCGTAAAATAGGAATGCAAAGAAGCCTTAGTGCTGGGAGGGTTCAGAGTGTTGCAGTAAGATTAGTAGTTGAAAGGGAAAGGGAAATCAACCAATTCGTTACTGAAAGCAGTTTTAAAATTGAAGCGGCATTTACTGCACTTGATATTTATGGGAAAAAAGTAAGTTTCAAAGCAGAAGGGCCAACAAAATTTGCAAAAGAAGAAGCAGCCAAAAAATTCTTAGAGACTTGTAAAAATGCAGGATATACTGTTACAGAAATCCAGGTAAAACCTACCAAAAGAACTCCAGCAGCACCTTTTACAACTTCTACACTTCAGCAGGAAGCATCAAGAAAAATGGGGTATAGTGTTAGTAAAACAATGTTACTGGCTCAGAAACTTTATGAAAGTGGTAAGATTACTTATATGCGTACTGATAGTATCAATTTAAGTGATACTGCCTTAGCTGATATTCAAAACGAGATCAGTAGTGCTTTCGGAAAGAATTACCACCAGCCAAGAAAATTTAAGAATAAGAACGAATCAGCACAGGAGGCGCACGAAGCCATTCGTCCTACATATATGAACAATCATACAATTGCTGACGATGAAACCAGAAGACTGTATGAATTAATCTGGAAAAGAACTATTGCCAGTCAAATGTCTGATGCAGCTTTTGAAAAAACAACTGCAAGTATTGAAATCAGTACTAATAAAGAGCACCTGCAAGCCACTGGTGAAGTGATGAAATTTGATGGTTTTTTGAAAGTTTATTTAGAAAGTAAGGATGATGATGAGGAAGAAGATACAGAAGGTATGTTGCCACAACTTGCCATTAAGCAAACTCTGGAATTAACACAATTAAGTGCCAGCGAAAAATTTTCTCGCGCTTCAGCAAGATATACTGAAGCCTCTTTAGTAAAAAAACTAGAAGAACTTGGAATCGGCCGTCCATCTACCTACGCTCCTACCATTACAACTATCATGAAGCGTAATTATGTAGAGAAACGAGATAAAGATGCTGTAAAAAGACAAAGTATTGTCTACACTTTAAATCCTGCGAACGAAATAGAAAAACAAATTATTTCAGAAAACACAGGCGCAGAAAAATCAAAATTATTCCCTACTGATTTAGGAATGGTTGTTACTGATTTTCTAAAACAGCACTTTACTAAAGTCATGGACTTTGGTTTTACAGCCAAAATAGAACAAGAGTTTGATGAAATTGCCGATGGCAAAATAGTCTGGAGTAACATGATTGATGGGTTTTACAAACCATTCCATTCTACCATCGAACATACCCTTGAAACTGCAGAAAGAGCTAAAGGCGAAAGAGAATTAGGTATAGATGAACCCACTGGTAAAAAAGTTATCGCCCGAATGGGAAGATATGGCCCAATGGTTCAGATCGGAGATAGCAGTAATGAAGAAGAAAAGCCGCGTTTTGCAAAGTTAAAACAATCACAAAGCATCGAAACAATTACCATGGAAGAAGCCATGCAATTGTTTGATCTGCCAAGAACTATTGGAGAATACGAAGGACAGGAATTAATGGTGAATATTGGAAGGTTTGGACCTTACATAAAATTAGGGGAGCAATTTATCTCCATTCCTAAAGGAGAAGATCTTCACACAATGGACCTTGAAAGAGCGATCCTCTTAATTAATGAAAAACAATTGGCAGATGCCCCGATTGGTTTTTTTGAAGAATTACCAGTTACAAAAGGCAAGGGGAGATTTGGGCCATTTATAAAATGGAACGACCTCTATATAAATATTCCTAAGGCTTATGATTTTGATAATTTAAGTCAGGCTGATATCAATGCTCTTATTGAAAAGAAGGTTGATAAAGAAGCCAATCGATTTATCAGGCAATGGCCAGCAGAAAAAATCTCAATAGAGAATGGACGCTGGGGTGCCTTTATTCGTTTCCAGAAAAAGATGTTGAAATTGGGCAAAAAGGCAGATGGCACTAAGTTTTTGCCCGAAGACCTTGCAATTGTAGAATTGGAAGAGATCAAAAAAATGATAGAAGCACAAGTACCTGGAGCATTTACTAAAAAATTGAAGACTCCTGCAAAAAAATCTAGCAGTGCTGCTAAAAAAGCACCAGCTAAAAAAGCAGTAAAAAAAGCCATCAAAAAGAAGTAATCTAAGCCCTTCCCATAGAACGTAAGAATCTAACATGTGCCAGAACAGCCCTTCCCATGGTAGGGTATTCTATGTATTTCAAATGATATTCCGCGCAAACTTTTCTTACAATTTTGCTTATTGCCGGATAATGCACATGAGAAACTTTTGGAAAAAGGTGGTGTTCAATCTGAAAATTCAAACCTCCTACTAACCATCCCACCAATTTATTTCTAGTAGCAAAATTTGCCGTTGTTTTAATTTGATGGGCCGCAAATTCGTCGGGCATTTTATGGGATTCTACATCTGCAATTGGAAAAGCAGTTTGTTCAATGGTATGTGCTAATTGAAAAACAATACTTAAAATAAAGCCAGCCACAAAACTCATTATAATAAATCCGATCAGCCAAGCTAACCATCCTACCGCATAAATGGGTATCACAATGAAAAAAGCAGCATGATATAACTTGACTCCCCAAAATTCAATATGATCGCCTAAAGACATTTTCTTTAAAGGCACATTTCCGATTTTTCTTGAAAAATACTTTTTATAATCAGTAAAGAAGATCCAGAACAGATAAAGCAACATATATAGGAACCAAAAATAGTATTGCTGAAATTTGTGCATTTTGAGGAGTTTCTGAGTAGGCGCCATCCGCATTAAAACACCTATTTCAATATCATCGTCTACCCCAGCAATATTGGTAAAACTATGGTGAATCATATTATGCTTCATGTTCCACATAAAATGATTGGCACCTAACATACTAATGGAAGAAGCTGCAATTCTATTAATCCATTTATTAGTGCTGAAACTTCCATGACTTCCATCATGCATCACGTTAAATCCAATTGCTGCAACCAACCCGCCAAGTATGATGCTTTCAAAAACACCTACATACCATACTGGTGTCCAAACCAATAATTGTATATATAATGCTATAAAAGCAATGACCATTATAATAGCTTTTGTAAAAAGCCTTGGTGTTCCTGTTGAATCTATTCCTCTTTCATCGAAATAGGCTTGTACCCTCTTTTTCAATTCAGCATGAAGAGATTGGGAAACTACAGGAAACTTAGGTATGGCAAAATCGGACATAAAAAGCAAATTAAAATAAGCAACAAAACTAAACTTTCTATTTAGATACTCATGTTAAAATTGCTATCAAAATCCAAAAGGAAGCATCGAACGATTGAAATAGAGAATTATTATGTCATAAAAGGCTGATATTTCCACACAAATAGGATAACTAAATTGCTATTATTCAGTTAATTAATTGTTAGTTTGATATAGAATAATCACAGAGAATGGTTAAACCCTATTGCTGTCATTTTCAAATTGATCCATATGCAAACTACGAAAGAGATTACCGCATTATTTACGTTGATCGATGATCCGGATGAGGAGGTCTATTATACGGTTTCGGAAAAAATAGTTGCCTATGGGAAAGCCATTATTCCCAATTTAGAACATCTTTGGGAAACTACTTTGAGCGATGCACTGCAAGAAAGAATTGAAATGATCATTCATCGATTACACTATTGTGACCTTACGAATGATATAGTTGAGTGGCGGGATAGCGCATATAACGACCTTTTATTAGGCGCATTACTTGTTTCGAAATTCCAATATCCAGATTTACAAAGTAGTCCTGTACTTCAAGACATTGAAAAACTAAGAAGAAATGTTTGGTTAGAACTGAATAATTTTCTTACACCACTGGAACAGGCAAATGTTTTATCCAGCATACTTTATAAATATTTTCATTTAAAAGGTGTTGAGATTAACCACGAATGTCCTGAAGACTTTTGTATCAATAAGGTACTATCTTCTAAAAAAGGGAATGCTATAACAAACGGAATTATTTACCAGGTAATGTGCGAACAGTTAGATATTAATGCCAGGGTGATTAATATTCCCAAACAATGCATCATCGCTTTTTTTCAATCAGATTATGACCCGGCTTCACAAATAGGCAATCCTCAGGAATTTATCCAGTTTTATATTGATAGTACTACTGGGCAAGCGTTTTCGCACAAAGACATTGAAACCTATTTTACAAAAATCGGGCAATTGCCCAAAGCATCTTTTTTTAAACCTCTTTCGCATAAACAAATCATTCAATTATTAATTAGGGAAACATCAAAATGTTTCAACAATACATTGAACGATTATAAAAAAGTAGAATTATTGGCTTTATCTGCTTTGTTGGATTAATTTATTATAACTTGGTTTAAACGTTTTGGAACCTGATGAGCGAATTTCATTTTACCTATTACGAGAGTCCTATTGGCCTTTTAAAAATTGGAGGCACTGACCAGTATATAGGTGAGCTAAGTTTTGTGGACGAATCAGATCAAATGGAACATGGAGAACCTGGCATTCCCGAAATAATGCACCAATGCACAGAGGAATTGATTGAATACTTTCATGGTACTAGAAGAAATTTTACCATCCCCGTGCACCAAGAGGGCACTGATTTTCAGATTAGAGTTTGGAACCATTTATTAGGCATTGCCTATGGTAAAACAATTAGCTATATGGATCTTGCAAAAAAAATGGGAGATCCTAAAGTAATAAGAGCTGCTGCAAGCACCAATGGAAAGAATAAAATTGCAATCATAGTTCCCTGCCATAGAGTAATTGGAAGCGACCGCTCTCTCACGGGTTATTCAGGAGGGATGTGGCGTAAAAAATGGCTATTACAACAGGAGTTCAAAGTTGCTCATGGCGTACAAACGCTTTTTTAAGGATTTTTTATTATTCTTATCCTAATCCATCCCTTGTAAACTTAACATTTTCATAAAACTGAGCCCCTTTTTATTCTATATCAACAGGTTTTCGCAAATTTGTAAGGAATGAATTCTTAATAATGAAGCGACTATCGATTGTTTTTGTCTTTCTCTGTATTTCCGTGTTTTCTTTTAAGGCCTTTACACAGGATATTCCAAAAGGTTGGCATTTATTGGATCAGATAGATGATCATTATTATGGCATCAGTTTAAACAAAGCTTATCAATTTTTAAAAGAGCATAACAGACAATCAAAACAAGTGATAGTAGCTGTTTTGGATTCGGGTGTAGACACCACACATGAGGATCTGAAAGATAATTTATGGAGAAATCCTAAAGAAATTCCGGGAAATGGGATCGATGATGATGGAAACGGTTATATAGATGATGTGTATGGTTGGAATTTTTTAGGTGGTAAAGATGGGAGAAATGTCAAGAAATGTTCCGATGAAAGATCTAGAATTTATCACCATTATAAAGCCGATTTCTTAAATAAAACGATTGATACTACCAGGCTTAGTTATGACGAAAAATCACATTATACTCTCTGGAAAAAGGCTGCTTCCGAATTAAATTTCAGTGCAGAAGAGCAAACCGAATTGATGTATGTAGATATTACGGCTAAAGCGATTAAAAAGCATGATAAAATATTAAGAAAAGAATTAGAACAGGAAGAATACACCGTGGAAACACTTGAAAAATTTGAGCCAAATTCAAAAATTGGCAGGGAGGCAAAATTAGGATACCTCACCTGTATGAAAATTTTAGGAATAGAATCAGAAGAAACTAATAAAAGCACCATTGAAGAATTAGACGAATATATTGATGGAAAGAAAGCTGCATTTGAATCAAAGGAACAGGTTCCTGTTGACTATCGTTCTCAAATCGTACAAGATAATTATGCAGACTTTTCCGATAATCATTATGGGAATAATGATGTGATGGGCCCCAATCCCATGCATGGAACCCATGTAACAGGTATTATCGGTGCAAAGAGAAATAATGGCATTGGCATGGATGGTGTTGCTGACAATGTATTGGTCATGATGGTTAGAGTGATTCCAGATGGTGATGAATACGATAAGGATGTAGCACTTGGAATTAGATATGCTGTTGATAATGGAGCAAAACTGATTAATATGAGTTTTGGAAAATCATTTTCTCCAGAAAAGCCCTGGGTAGATAGTGCTATTCGTTATGCTGCTTCAAAAGATGTATTGATACTGCATGCTTCAGGAAATGATGGCGCAGACAATGACATAAAGGATAATTTTCCAAGCCCTTATTCGCAAAAATATAATAACACAGTTGATAATTTTCTCAATATAGGTGCTAGTACCGATCCAAAAATTTCAAAAAGCCTTGCCGCAGATTTTAGTAATTATGGCAAAGAAACGGTAGACCTATTTGCACCGGGGGTAAAAATTTTCTCTACATTACCTGGAAAATCAAAATATGGCAATTTACAGGGAACGAGTATGTCAACTCCAATCGTAACCGGTCTTGCTGCACTCCTGCGCTCTTATTATCCTGAATTATCTGCTGCACAAATAAAAAAAATATTAGTGGAATCAGTGATGATTCCAGATTCAACGATTGAAAATATAAAACCCGGCCCCGAACATACTCCTGTAGCATTTGCTTCTTTAAGTAAAACCGGGGGGATTGTAAATGCCTATTATGCGGTATCCGCAGCCGATTTGATGAAGCCGCTTACCCCAAAAGATGCTGGAAAGCAAAACACAAAAACCGCTAAAATAAAAAAATAATGTCTCGACCTTTAGATACCGAATACGGGAGTTTTTATAAAGGATATGCAGATGCCGCAACCGGAGCTTCAATAGAAGCCGTATTAGATGTTCATCCTGCTTATATTAAAAAACACATTTTAGAAATACCTGAAGAAAAAAGTGATTACCGTTATGCTCCTAATAAATGGACGATCAAAGAATTGCTGCAACATATGATTGATACAGAGCGGGTATTTAGTTATCGGGCTCTGAGAATTTCAAGAAATGATCAAACCCCTTTGGCAGGATTTGATGAAAATTATTTTGCTGCAAATGCACCTGTATCTCATCGAAATTTGGATGACTTAGTAAAGGAGTTTTTATTGCCATTGGCAGGATTTGATGAAAATTATTTTGCTGCAAATGCACCTGTATCTCATCGAAATTTGGATGACTTAGTAAAGGAGTTTTTATTGTTACGCGAAGCCACTGATTTAATGATTGGTAGTTTTCAGGAGCATCAATTAAAGTATGTTGGCAATGCAAGTAATACATCCATTTCTCTCAAAGCGCTATGCTTCATTATTTATGGGCATAATTTGCACCATTTAAAAATTCTCAAAGAAAGATATTTATAAAAAAAATCCCGTCCAGATTAAACTAGACGGGATTTTTTTTATACCAGAACAATTACTTTGTACCAAAAATGTGAATTGCTAATTGAACATCATTAGAAACCATACCAGGGCCATAATTAACACCTAATAAAGTTCTATCGATACTCAAGAAAGCCTGGGCAAAAAAGCCTTTTTCATCAGCACTGCGAACATTTGCAACAAACTTTACAGGAACTACTGCACCTTTAATATTTAAAGTGCCAGTTACATCAGCAGTTTGAGCACTTGTGTAATTAACAGTCTTAATTTCAAATGTTGCTTCTGCAAATTTAGCTACATCAAAAAAATCAGGGCTCTTTAAATGACCAGTTAAACGATCACCACCTGCTGCATCTGTAACTTTTACGCCAGCTAAATCAATAACAAATTTTCCTCCTGTTAATTTTCCAGCATCTACTGAAACAGAACCACTTTTAATGGGGAAAAAACCAGTATGGAAATCTCCTTTTTTAGAACCGATCCAATCGATTTTACTTTTTTCTGCATTAACAGCATAATTAACTACATCACTTTTTGTATTCAATGTTACAAAAGATGATAAACCTAAAATCAAGGCAAAACTTGTGATTGCTAAAATTGTTTTTTTCATATATATTTTTAAATTAATAGAAAGCAAAAATAAATTAATTAATGTTATAACAATGATAAATTATCTACAATTTTAATAGACTAGTTTCAACTATCTTCGCAAAAATTTTTACTGTATGAATCTGCATGAGTATCAGTCAAAGGAATTGCTAAAAAAATACAATGTCCCAGTTCAGGAAGGTATCGCCGTAGATACTGTTATGGCTGCTGAAGAAGCTTACCGCCAAATAAAGACACAAACCAATAACAATTTTGCGGTTGTAAAAGCCCAAATTCATGCTGGTGGTCGCGGTAAAGGTAAAATTATAGGTAGTGAACAACGTGGAGTTGCAGTGGGTAAAAGCTTAGAAGATATTAGCAATATTGCTAAAAACATCTTAGGAGGCACGTTGGTAACCATCCAGACCACCGGACCAGCTGGAAAAAAAGTAAATAAAATTTTGATCGCTCAGGATGTGTATTATCCTGGTCCAAATGAAACAAAGGAATTCTATCTTTCAATACTACTTGATCGTGCAAAAGGTCAAAATGTAATCATGTATAGCACCGAAGGTGGCATGGACATTGAAGAAGTAGCACATAATACACCAGAAAAAATCCATAAAGAATGGGTGTTCCCAGGCGGTGCACTTCAAGGTTTTCAAGCTCGCAAAATTGCTTTCAACTTAGGTTTGAGCGGTGAAGCATTTAAAAGCTGCGTGAAATTTGTAACTAATTTGTATAATGCTTATGTAGGTATTGATGCAAGTATGTTGGAAATCAATCCTTTATTCAAGACAAGTGATGAAAAAATTATCGCAGTAGATTGTAAATTGAACTTAGACGATAATGCATTGATGCGCCATCCAGATATTGCTGCATTAAGAGATGTTACTGAAGAAGACCCTACCGAAGTGGAAGCAGGTCAGTTTAACCTGAATTTTGTAAAACTCGACGGAAATGTAGGCTGTATGGTAAATGGTGCTGGTTTGGCTATGGCTACCATGGATATGATTAAATTAAGTGGTGGTGAACCTGCCAACTTCTTAGATGTAGCCCTACTGAAGTGGAAGCAGGACAGTTTAACCTGAATTTTGTAAAACTAGACGGAAACGTAGGCTGTATGGTAAATGGTGCTGGTTTGGCTATGGCTACCATGGATATGATTAAATTAAGTGGTGGTGAACCTGCCAACTTCTTAGATGTAGGCGGTACAGCAAATGCACAAACAGTGGAAGCTGGATTTAGAATTATTATGAAAGATCCTAATGTAAAAGCTATCCTGATCAATATATTTGGCGGTATTGTACGTTGTGATCGTGTAGCTGCAGGTGTAATTGAAGCTTTTAATAAATTGGGAAATATTGAAATCCCGATTATTGTAAGATTACAAGGTACCAATGCAGTAGAAGCGAAGAAATTAATAGATGAAAGTGGACTTAAGGTTCAATCAGCTATTCAATTAAGCGAAGCTGCAGCATTAGTTAAACTGGCAGTAGCATAATAAAATAATAGTTTTAAAAAAAAAGATCTCTTAAACGAGATCTTTTTTTTTGCGATGCTCTATATGCATGCTTTTCATTTTACATAATAAATTATAAATATTTATACTTTTTGATTACTATTATACTGTAATCCCACATACGAAATTGTTACTTCTAAGTAATTGGAACATTTTTAGCGCCATTCTGTAACATCATTAATATCAAAATCTTAATGGCTTGATGAAATCTTTACACTTAAATAAACAGTACAGTTCTGATGATGATCTATTTCAAAACAAAAGTGATTTACAACTAAAATTAGATCAGCAAATTCCAATTTGTTTAGATGATTTATCAAATGAATCTGATTTCAGTATTCAGAATCATGAGCAATTGCTTCATAGTATTTTAAATTTTCTACCAGTTCCTCTAATTATTACTCGACAAAAAAATGGACAGATCGTAATGATTAGTCAAGGAGTGGAAAATATTTTACAAATCAAAAAAGCTGCTATAATTGGTAATAATATTGATGAAATTATAGCCGATAAAACAGAATTTAGTAAAATCCTATTACTTCTCGATGCAAAAGGAAAAATTCAAAACGAAGAAATATGTATTAGAAATGTGCACGGAGTAAACATTTCTTGTTTGGTTTCAATTGAAACATTTATTTCAAATGGCGAATGCTTCTATATAAACGCATTTACAAATATTTCTGAAAAAAAATTACTCGAAGACGCTATTCAAAATTCTGAAGATAATCTTAGAACAGTATTTGAAAATACTGAGGTAGGTTATATTTTGTTCGACCAGTTTCAATACATCGTTTCCTACAATAGACCTGCTTCCCTTTTTGCAATCAAAGAGTTTAACAAGGAAATTCATATTGGCACAAATTTTTCTACTTATTTTCCCGAAATAATGCGGGAGTATTTAACTAATATAATTGCTCCAGTTCTGAAAGGAAAAATAACTTCATTTGAAAGATTTATCATTCATAATGGTGAGCACCATTGGTATTATGTGAAGTTTTCACCGGTTTTTAATAAAGATTATTTAGTTGCGGGATTCATCATGTCGATGGAGAATATTACAGATAGAAAGAAAAATGAAATCGAATTAAACAAATCTTTGAATTTAGTAACCGAACAAAATAAAAAGCTCTTAAACTTTTCATATATCGTTTCACATAATCTTCGCTCTCATGCAAGTAATATGATTTCAATTCTGAATTTTTTAGAAAAAGAAAAATCAGAAAATGAAAAGGCTGGTTTATTGATCCATTTAAAAAAAGTCTCTCAACTTTTAAATGAAACACTTTATAATTTAAATGAAGTGGTTTCAATTCAAAAAAATTTGAACACCACATTAGAAAGATTGAATCTATTCGATTATATTAATCAGGCTATATCGGTTTTAAATAAAGAAATTAACTCAAAAAATGTACTAGTAAATAACCAAGTACCTAACGACATTACCATTAATTATAACCCAGCATATTTGGAGAGCATTCTTTTAAATTTCCTTTCTAATTCCATTAAATATGCTTCTCCAGAAAGATTGCCCATCATAAATTTCAATACAATTCAAAAAAACAATGCCATTGAGCTCTTTATTTCTGACAATGGCATAGGAATTGATATAAGTAAATATCATGATAGATTATTTGGAATGTATAAAACCTTTCATGGGAATAAAGATGCTCGAGGCATTGGTTTATTCATCACAAAAAATCAAATAGATGCAATGGGGGGCAAAGTAGAAGTTTTTAGCGAAGTAAATGTAGGAACAACATTTAAGATAACTTTTAGCTGAATTGGTTTAGAATAATTAATATTACATACATAAAGTTTAACAAAAAGGAATACATGAAAGAAAACGAAAAAATATGCATTATTGACGATGATGAGATTTATATCTTTTTGATAAAAAAATCATTATCCGCTATGGGAATCAATAATGAAGTGATTTCATATTTAAACGGCTCAGATGCACTCGAAGAACTTATGCAGTTTAAAAACAATAATCAAGAATTGCCCGGAATTATTTTATTGGATATAAACATGCCAATCATGGATGGATGGGAATTCTTAACTGAATTCAGAAAATTGAATAGCACTAATACCAAAAAAATACCAATCTATATAGTGAGTTCTTCCATAGCCAATGAAGACTTCGAAAAATCTAAAACCTTCCCAGAAATTTTAGACTATTTAAGCAAACCTGTAGAATTGGAAACTTTGGAAACGATCTTAAACTTTTGATCAACGAACAGCTAACTCTATTAGCTTATCTGGATTAAAGACCTGTATTTGTTGATAATCTATTCCAAAAACAATGGCAAGTTTTAGAAGTGTTTTTAATTCTATTCCTGTAATGCCATTTTCAATATTACTCAGATTTGAAATACTCATCCCTAATTCATTTGCAACAAATTTTAGAGGCAGTCCTTTCATTCCACGAATAGATTTAATGTTTTTTCCAAGTTGTAATCTTTCTGACTTTCTTTGATGGTAAAGCATATATGTTAGTTTTGGACTACAATAATACTCTGCTGTTTCAAAAAAACTAAATTTTAAACACCTATTTTAAACCGCTAAAACACTCCGTGAATTGATTTAGCTGGCATCTATTTTTTTGACTAATGTAATGGGACTAAAAATATAAAGTAATCCTGTTTTTACTTCAACACATTCAATTCTTTTTCTCCGAATATTTCCTCTTCGAAATATCTTTCCTTTATCTGTCTGAAATAAATCACCATCACTTAATTCAGCCACAGTAGAATGGCCCCCTTTTTTTATTGCATCATAGGCGCGCAAAACCAATAACAAAGCAGTCTCTCCATTTGCAGTAGCTGCAGGATTTGCAATAGATTTCTGTAAAGCTTTTTCAACATCTGCCGGAAATATTTTTAATTGTACAAATACAATCAAAAGTTGACTATAACAATATTTCCATTCTTTACCATGAGCATCTACTTTATTACGAAACTGTTCGTAAGTAAGCAAATGTGCTAGCTCATGTAATAAAGTAATTAAAAATTCATACTTATTTAAATTGCCATTGATACTAATCCGATGATTTCCGCCCCACCCTGCATGGCGATAATCTCCTAAAACCGACTTTCGTTGTTTAGTAACAGTTAAGTGAACTTTGTATTGGTGGAGATAAGAAACGACAGGTTCAAAGCTTCCAACGGGCAAATAGGCTGCCAATGCCTGCATCGGATGCTCAGTTACTGCCATCTTTTTTTATGGGTTTACCTTTTAATGCAATACGAACATCAAGCCAGGTATATAGAATATAAAGGCCCATACTAAGAAAAAGTCCATTTACATTTCTATGTTCCCCTGTATTATATAGATAAATGAATGCGGCAGTGCCTAATACGAAAAGTTTTAAAACTGTTGATCCCATTACACCTCTAACCATTGCATGAGGATTACTTTGCGACATCACTTTTAAGTGTTGTACAGCATTATAGATACTTATTAAAAAAAGTAAACAATTTGCTCCTGCAAATAACCATGGGTCAATATTCCATGTTTTAAATACCGACCCCATAAGAAGGGCCAACAAATTAACAACCACAAAAACTAATACCAACGGTAAAAAAATCTTCCTTCTCTCCAACATCATTTTTTATTTGAAGTGTCCCTAATAAGTTTAAATAAGGTTGCCAATAATACCAATACAGGTAATATCCAAGCCAAAAAAGAGCCCTG
>Ga0194037_1001883_pt1 | contig 14581 bp, 16 predicted proteins | sample JunL306m_MetaG_FD_148653 | JGI IMG/M metagenome (GOLD analysis project Ga0194037, IMG submission 148653) | Anoxic zone freshwater microbial communities from boreal shield lake in IISD Experimental Lakes Area, Ontario, Canada - Jun2016-L304-6m | ecosystem: Environmental > Aquatic > Freshwater >...
GTGAGAGGGTTTTCATGCGCACCAGTTCATAGCCTGCGATTTCGTTACCTGCTGCCATTTTCTCAGCAGCAAGCTCCAGTGCTCCGATGTTTGCTTCCTGTTCAGGAGTGAGAGGCCAGGGATAGCGGTTAACGCCAATCAGGGTTTTCTTCCGGTTTTCCAGAGTTTTCCGCCGCTTTGTTTCCGCTTCAGCAATCATGGAGTCAATCATGCCGCTTTGTGTCGCTTCAGCCAGGCCGCCAACGGCTTCAATCTCTTTAAAGATATTCCATGCCGATTCTGCAAGGTTTCTGGTGAGAGTTTCGATATAGTTTGATCCATCAGCAGGATCGACAACCTGGTCGAGAGAGCCCTCTTCCTTGAGAATGAGGTGGATGTTGCCGGTAATTCGTTCGGCAATGTCGGGACTGACAGAAAGCCCGGTATCGAAAACCCCGATCTGCAGGGTATCGTACCCGCCGAGAATCGCCGAAACAGCTTCAGTAGTCAACCGGAGGACATTGGTATAGGGATCAAGCAGGGAATGGTTTCTTTCCGATGTTCTGGCAAACAGGCGTGGCAGGGAAGAGCCGGAAGCTCCATAAGCCCTGATCAGGTGTCCGAGGAGATAACGCAAGGCTCTCGGTTTGGACAGCTCGGTAAAATGGCTGGAGCCGACCGGCATGATAATCTCCATTGCCGATCCTATCGTCTCAACCGGAATTCCCGCTTCAATGAAACGGTGCAGATAGTCGCTTGCTCCGGCTAATGCAAATGCAATCTCCTGTGCTGCCGTGGAGCCTTTTTCATGGAAAGGGAGGGTATCAACGGCCAAAAATCTGAATTGGGGAAGTGAGTCGTAGAATCCAAAAAGCTCAGCATCCTTTTCTTTAGAAACCGCAGGCGCACCTGAAAGCACTCCGCCGGAGTTGACGGAAAATCCGGGAATGGCGAGAAGGGTTTTCAAGAGTTTTTCAGCAGGGGGGAGATTACCTGAAAAGTGAATGGCAACAGCAGGTGTTTTGATTCCAGCCAGAAGCCGGTTGAGATTTTCAGGAGAGCAGAGCGAAGCATCTGCCATTTGGAACTCAATTGCCGCAGCATCCAACTCAAAGCTTTTTAAGGCATCACGGTTTGCTGTATCCGGGTCATGAACGATAATACGGCAGCAGTTTTTCCAGGTATTTACCGATTTGGAGGCAGGTATATCGAGGTGCTGCTTTGTTTCTTCAGAGGAGTGCCAGGGTTCCAGAGCAAAGCCGTCCGGTGTATGCCAGACGATACTGTCGTAAGGGGTGTCCCTGAGCTCGGAGATCGCCTTCTTTTTCCACTCCTCCCGGCTGACTGCCGGGAACTCATGAAAGAGAGAATCAGGCCGGGAGTGTATCATAACTTATGATTCCTGGTAGATTTGTGATTTGTACTCACTGATGATTTCAGAAATTGCATGTTTCATGTTTGTCGGCAAAGCTGTTTTTTCAACAAAACCCTTCTGCTGCAGCCACCAGGTTGTCTGGAAATCCTTGGTTGTCGGCTTGCCGGTATACTGCTCAATGACCCGTTTGCCGGAGAAGCCGATATTGCCGGCATTATGTTCAAAGATTTTGATTCCCCTTGATCCGACGCCTATAGCGACACCGCCAAGTGTCGGGTCGGTAATGATGGTAATGACAGGGAGTCCGGCTTTTTCAACGCTCGACAGTGCAACATGCAGCTTCGGCAGACCGACCATTGAAGAGCACCCTTCGTGCATTCTTGCACCACCTCCCGTAGCCTGAACAACAAGCGGTACACCTCGTTCAATGGCTGTTTTGCTGGCCCTCCAGATTTTTTCAGCAGTTGACATACAGAATGAACCGCCGAGGAAATTAAAGTTGGTTACGCAAAAGACAACCGGGTTCCCCTGAATGGCTGCATCGCCTGTTATAAAGGATGATGCTGCACCGGTTTTATGTTGTGCTTCACCAAGTTTCTTGCTGTAGTCGGGGAAATCAAGAATATCCTTGTCTACAATGTAGCGAGTGTTCTGGTGTTCGCTGAACGATCCTTCGTCAAGAATGAGATCAATGTAGTCGTGCGCAGAAAGCCTCAGATAGCGATGCCCGCAGGTTTCACAAAGAAAATTGTCGGCAAACAGTTTGGAATAGAGTACGGGATCGAGTACTCTTTTACCGGCATTGTCAATACAATTTCTATGGCGGCCAACAAAGAGTATTTTTTCTGGCTTGGGGATGAAGAAGGAGACCGGTTTCTCAAAGGCTATGATTTCCTCCTCGGTAATCGTCGCCCACTGGCCTATTTTTTCCCAGCGCTCCATTCTGCTTGAAAAAATCTCTTCGGAGGGTATTTTGCTGAGTTTATCTACCCATCGTACCATCGCACCCTTGAACGATTGAAGGGCAGATTCGGGAAAATGGTGGGCTGGCCCGTCATCTTCAATGATGATGTCATCAATAATGCCGTTTTTCACCCCTTTCTTTGCCGTTATCTGTGAGATCTCTGCTGCCATGCCAGCCTTCTCCCTCGTTCGGAAGAGAATTGAGGAGCATGCTTCAGGTGAAATGACCATGTAGGTGGAAAATTCCATGGCGAGTACTGCATCGCATCCTGTCAGGGCAATAGCTCCACCGCTGCATCCACGGTTGATGATAACCGATATGGTTGGTACCGTTGCTTCGGCAAGGGCCTGCATACACCGCCCGATTTTCCAGGCGATGCCGCCTCCTTCTGACTGTTCAGTCGGGTCCGCACCTGCCGTGTCAATAACGGTAATAATGACGCGGTTTTCCTGCTCGGCAATTTCAATGGCTTTGATTGCCTTTTCAAATGCTGCAGGTGTCGGCATCCCCTGATTCCATTTTGCTATTTCATCGGGATCTCTCATCAGTTCGAGCATAAGCTCAAAATCGGAGGTTGGACCCGATTGCTGGCCTATGAGCATGACTGGCCACCAGGAGTTTTCCCCATTGCGCAGTATTGCCCGATGGGTCTGGATGATGCAGCTGCCGTGCAGATCGTTCTGCAGACACTCTTCCGCTTCATCAAAGACAGTCAGATAATCGAGGTACTTGGGGCGTTCGGGGTGAAAGGAGAGTTGATATTTTTCGTACTCGGTGAGCTTTTCAATACTCTCATGGGAGTAGCTGAAACTCTCTTTTTTCTCGAAAGGAAGATAAAAATGTTTCACTGGTTACAAGCGGCTTTGCCTTCGATTGGTTGATGCTGTTTTTGAGCAAATTCAAGAAGTACCCTGTTCGTCTCTTTCGGATGAAGAAACATGATTTTTTTTCCGCCTGCCCCCTCTTTTGGCAAGCCGAGTGGATTAATGTTGACAGATGTAAGACGTTCCGTTTCTTTTTCGATATCGTCCGTTTCAAGTGCGATATGATGCATTCCTTCACCGTTCTTTGCAAGAAATTTTGCAATTGGACTCTCATCGCTTAAAGGCTCGAGCAGTTCAATTTTGCTGTCTCCAAGAGTAATGAATGCAACCCGTACTTTTTCAGACGGAACTTCTTCGATTCTGATTGCCCCGGGGGCGCACCCGAGAACGTTCCGAAACGTCTCAAGTGCGCTTTCAAGGTTCTGGACGGCAATCGCTATGTGGTCAATTTTTTTGATCATTCGTCGATTGTAACTGGTTTGCTATTGGCTGCATAGCCGATTGTCTGGAGTGCCACCCTGATTTCATCGAGAATAGCGGGATCGTCAATTGTTGCCGGCATGGTATACTCTTCGCTGTTGGCAATTTTTCTCATGGTTCCACGGAGAATCTTGCCTGAACGGGTTTTCGGCAGACGGTCAACGATAACGGCATTCTTGAACGAGGCAACTGGTCCGATATTCTCACGCACGTACTCGATGACGTGTTTGATGATCTGGCTGTGCGGAGTATCGACATTGTTCTTGAGAACGATGAAGGCAAGCGGCACCTGTCCTTTCAAATCGTCATGAGCGCCGACGACCGCGCTTTCTGCAACGTCAGGATGTTCGCAAAGAGCCCCTTCAATTGCTCCGGTCGAGAGCCGATGGCCGGCAACATTGATGACATCATCAGTACGTGACATAATATTGATGTAGCCGTCTTCGTCGATAAATCCTGCATCGCTGGTCTGATAGTAACCGGGGAACTGTTTCATGTAGGTTTCCACAAAACGGTTATCGGCTTTCCAGAGTGTCAGCATGGTGCCGGGAGGAAGAGGCTGTTTGATGACGATATCACCCATCTGACCTGCTGGAAGCTGCTCCAGCTCAGCATTGACGACCTGCACGTTGTAACCGGGAACGGCACGTGAAGAGGAACCATACTTGACCGGCCCAGGTTCAATGCCCTGACAGTTAGCCGCAATAGCCCACCCGGTCTCAGTCTGCCACCAATGGTCGATGACCGGTACCTTGAGATTATTCTCAGCCCATTTTACGGTATCAGGATCAGCCCGCTCACCGGCAAGAAAGAGGGTGCGGAAATTTGAAAGATTATAGTTCTTGATGTAGTTGCCTTTTGGATCCTCTTTTTTGATGGCCCTGAATGCTGTCGGAGCCGTAAAGAGTACCGAGACGTTGTGCTCGCTGATTATTCTCCAGAAGGTGCCCGGATCGGGGGTTCCGACTGGCTTGCCTTCAAAAATAAGGGTTGTGCAGCCCTGAAGAAGAGGTGCATAGACAATATAGGAGTGTCCGACAACCCAGCCAACATCACTTGCCGCCCAGAAGACCTCACCCGGTTCGACATTGTAAACGTTCTTCATCGACCATTGCAGTGCCACCATGTGGCCGCCGTGATCACGAACAATGCCCTTGGGCTGGCCGGTTGTTCCTGATGTGTAAAGGATATAAAGGGGATCGGAAGATTCGACAGGGACACATTGTGCAGGTTCGGCACCGAGAAGAGACTGGTTCCAGGTCAGGTCGCGCTCCTCATTGAGATCCGCCTTTAACTGGTCACGCTGTTTGATGATACAGATTTCAGGTTTGAAGTGGGCCAGCTCTATGGCAAAGTCAAGCAGCCGTTTGTAGTCAATAATCTTGCTGTGTTCAATGCCGCATGATGCTGAAATGATCACTTTCGGCTTACAGTCGTCAATTCTTATGGCAAGCTCGTGAGAGGCAAATCCTCCGAAGACCACCGAATGGATAGCGCCGATTCTTGCACAGGCAAGCATGGCTACCATAGCCTCAGGAATCATCGGCATATAGATAATAACCCGATCACCCTTGCGGACACCTCTTGACTGAAGAGCGCCCGCGAAAAGCGCAACGATATCACGGAACTCACGATAGGTATAGCGTTGCTTGGTGCCGGTTACCGGACTGTCGTATATGACAGCTAACTGGTTGCCGCGTCCTTCATCAACATGACGGTCAAGAGCATTGTAGCAGGTATTGGTCATTCCGCCTGCAAACCATCGGTAAAAAGGCGGGTTGCTGGTATCCAGCACTTTGTTCCATTTTTTGTACCAGTGAAGCTTTTCGGCGGCTTCTCCCCAGAATGCTTCCGGGTTCTCAATTGAGTGTTGATAAACAGTGTTAAAGGACTGCGGCATACGAGTGACCCCCTGAAAAAAATGTTAATAAAATAATAAGGGAGGACGATATAAAATAAAACCAAAGAGCTGAAAAGGAATGTTAATAAAAAATACGGAGTAGAGCAATGACCATTTATCCTGGAAGTGCTTTCAGCCTGAGGAAAAGTTGAAATAATTCTTCAATCGAGAGTGCTTCAGCCCGCAGTTTCAGAGTATGGCTTTCTACCGACTCGAGATTATAGCTTTCCTTGAGATTGTTCAGCAGGGTTTTTCGGCGCTGGCGAAAAGCGGTACGGACAAATCGGCGGAACCCGGCGGCATCCTCCACCGGGTCATTTTGTTTTGGGGTCATTCTGATAACCGCGCTGTCTACACCCGGCTGAGGGCGAAAGACCTTGCGCCCAACCTTGAAAAGGTAATCAACATTACAGAAGGCCTGCATCTGGACAGCAAGAATTCCATAATCTTTCGTGGAGGGTTTTGCGACGATTCTCATGGCCACTTCATACTGCATCATCAGGGTCGCCGATAAAAATGAGCTGCGGTGTTCAAGAAGTTTGAAAAGAATGGGGGTGGTGATAGAGTAGGGAATATTGCCAAGTATTCTAAGCGGCTGTTCTGTTGCCTGCGATTCAAGGTCGGTGTCGAGAAAATCTTCTTCCAGGAGGTTAAGTTGCGGGTACTCAGTTCTTATAAATTCAGCAAGCTTCGGATCTTTTTCGACAACCGTGAATATCGGATTGCAAGTCATGATCTCTTTGGTCAGGGCGCCGAAACCCGGGCCAATTTCAAGAATGTTGTCCTGGGCTCCTGCTCCTGAGGCATTTACTATTTTTCTTGTGATATTGCGGTCGGTCAGAAAGTTTTGACCTAATTTTTTTTTCACCGCGATTTCAGTATCCTTATATTCAACTTTTGTCATGAGAGCTGGAATTATTTCAGTACCATAGCCTGCTGAAAGTACCTTTTATAATTTAAGTTATTCTGGAAGTAATGGAAGATAATAACATCGTGGCTGCGGCTGCGCAATACGTTTCGAGGGGAAACAAGGCTACCCGTACCGGGTTTGGCGAAGCTTTGCTTGAAATCGCCAGGGAGAACAGCTCTGTTGTCGCTCTGTGCGCTGATTTGACCGGCTCTTTAAACATGAATTTGTTCCGCGATGCTTTTCCTGACCGTTTTATCCAGACAGGGATAGCCGAAGCCAACATGATTTCAATGGCAGCCGGTCTTGCCACAACAGGCAAAATCCCCGTTGCAGCAAGTTTTGCCGTTTTTGCTACTGGCAGGGTTTATGACCAGATCCGCCAGTCGGTCTGCTACTCGAACCTCAATGTTAAAATTTGTGCTTCACACGCCGGATTGACGCTGGGCGAAGATGGTGCCACTCACCAGATTCTTGAGGATATCGGTCTGATGCGGGGACTTCCGAGAATGACTGTTGTTGTGCCATCCGATTACAGTGAAACCATTCGTGCCACCAAAGCCATCATAAAACATGAGGGTCCTGTCTATCTCCGTTTCGGAAGGCCGAATATTCCCGATTTTTCGCTTGATGAAGACGGTTTTGAAATTGGCAAGTCGATTGAACTGCATCCCGGCAAGGATGTCACGGTCATTGCCTGTGGTATCATGGTCTGGAAAGCTCTCGAGGCGGCCCGTATTCTTGAAAAAGAGGGTGTTGGTGTCCGGGTAATCAACATGCACACCATCAAGCCGATTGATACGCTCGCTATTGTTCGTGCCGCCAATGATACCGGAGCCATTGTTACGGCTGAAGAACACCAGATCTATAACGGTCTTGGTGATGCGGTCTCCCATGTCTGTGCTCTCAATATTCCTGTACCGATTGAGATGGTTGGCGTTGAAGACCAGTTCGGCGAGTCAGGAAAGGCAGATGATCTCCTTGAAAAATACAAGCTCACAACGGCTGACATTCTTGAAAAAATTTATCTTGCCCTTCGCAGAAAGTGTTGAGCTGTCTTGAGTGCAAGCCCCATAAGGGCGAAATATTGGTAGCAAATTTTATAACGTTCAGGAGATAACTAATGGCAATGCCGAACTTGGGTGACATGATGAAACAGATCCAGCAGGCTGGCGAAAAGATGCAGGATGTACAGAAACAACTTGAAAAGATCGTTGCTTTCGGTGAAGCTGGAGGGGGGATGGTGAAAGTGAGTGTCAGCGGCAAACAGAAACTGCTCTCCCTCACGATTGATCCCGACATCATGGACGACCCTGAAATGGTTCAGGATCTTGTGTTGGCCGCAGTGAACAATGCACTTGACGAATCAGCCCGACTTGCACAGGAGGAAATATCCAAAGTAACCAGCGGAATGGTCAATCCTGCGGATATCCTTAAAAACCTGAATCTCGGTCAATAAAACTCCATGCGTTATACTTCGGCCGCTCTTGATGCCCTTATTGATGAATTTGCCAAACTTCCTGGTATTGGGCGCAAGACGGCCCAGCGCCTTTCCATGTATATCCTTCATGAGCCGAGGGTTGAGGCCGAAAAGCTTGCCGAAGCGCTGCTCGAGGTGAAAGACAAGGTTATCCGCTGTTCTATTTGCCAGAACATCACCGATATTGGTACCGATCCCTGTATTGTCTGCACAAGCAAGTTGCGTGATCGCTCTATTATCTGCGTGGTTGAATCGCCCGTCGATATGCTCGCCTTTGAGAAAACAGGCTATTACAAAGGACTTTACCATGTCCTTCATGGCGTCATTTCCCCTCTTGACGGTGTAGGGCCTGATGATATCAAAGTTCGTGAACTGCTTGTCAGGCTCTCCGGGCGGGATCCCATGGAAGTCAGAGAGGTTGTGCTTGCCCTGAACCCTACCATTGAAGGCGAAACAACAGCACTCTATCTCACCAAACTTCTCAAACCTCTCGGTATTCATGTTACCAAAATAGCTCGAGGTATTCCTGTCGGGGCAGAGCTTGAATTTATTGACGACGCAACCCTCTCACGAGCGATGGAAGGGCGTACTGCGGTGTAGTGTTTCATACAAATTCCGTTTTAATTCCAATAATGAGTTCAGAAAAAAAGTCAGTATTGATCTTTGGTGGAGGCCTTGCCGGTCTGACCGCAGCCAAACGGTTGACAGATAAAGGGTTTCAGGTTAAAGTGCTCGAAAAAAGAGAGATATTCGGCGGAAAGGTTTCGTCATGGAAGGATGAAGAGGGAGACTGGATAGAATCCGGAACACACTGTTTTTTTGGGGCGTACAGTGTACTTTATGATCTCATGAAAGAGATCAAGACCGATCATGCCGTGTTGTGGAAAGATCACCAGTTGACCTATACCCTTGCCGGAGGCGGAAACTTTACCTTCAATACCTGGGAACTTCCCAGTCCACTTCACCTGTTGCCAGCCATCATCAAAAACGGTTACTTCACCTTTGGCGAAATGGCGGCTTTTGCAAAATCCCTGATTCCCCTCGCTCTAAAAAAGGATAAATATCCACCAACGCAGGATCATCTGACCTTCGCAGAGTGGGCCGCAGAGAAAAAGTTCGGCAAACGACTCATGGATACCATGTTCCGCCCCATGGCGCTTGCCCTCAAGTTTATTCCACCCGAAGAGATATCAGCAAAAATTATTCTTGATGTCACCGAGACTTTTTACCGCATTCCCAACGCCTCATGTATGGGTTTTCTGAAAGGCGCTCCACAAGAATATCTCCATCAACCGCTTATCGACTACTCAGCATCAAGAGGTGCACAGTTCAAAACAAACGTTGTTGTTGAAGAGCTGCTTTTCGATGGTAATGAAATAAAAGGGGTTCAGCTTCGTAACGGCGAGATATTGACGGCTGACTACTATTTCTGTGCTCTGCCGATTCATGACCTGAACAAGGTGCTGCCTGATACACTGAAACAGCATGACCCGTTTTTTGGCAGACTTGAAAATTTTGAAGGTGTTCCGGTGATTTCAGTCCAGATATGGTACGATCGGGAAATTACCTCTGCAGATAACGTCCTTTTCTCACCCGACGGAGTTATTCCGGTCTATGCCAACCTTGCCCGCACTACACCAGAGTATCGCACGCTCAGGGGGGAACCCTTCAGCGGCAAGAGCCGTTTCGAATTCTGCGTCGCTCCGTCAAAAAATCTCATGGGGCTTTCAAAGGAGGAGATTATCAGTCTGGTTGACAAGAGCGTACGAAACTGTTATCCCGAAACGTCGAAAGGTGCGCAGATTCTGAAATCAACGCTGGTGAAAATCCCTCATTCAGTCTATGCTCCGCTGCCTTACATGGAGCAGTATCGGCCTACCCAGAAGACTCCTGTCCGCAACCTTTTTCTCGCAGGCGGTTTTTCGCAGCAGTTGTATTACGATTCCATGGGCGGGGCGGTCATGAGTGCAAATCTTGCAGTCGATGCGCTGGTGAACGAAGCCAGAAAAAATTGAGAAAAGAGACGGAAATTATTATTTTAGGCACAGCAAGCCCTTGTAGCTCAGTGGATAGAGCAGTAGTTTCCGAAACTAAAGGCCGGCAGTTCAAGTCTGCCCAAGGGCACAGAAAAAATGATATTTCGGGGTGTGGCTCAGTTGGTAGAGTGCTGCGTTCGGGACGCAGAGGTCGTGGGTTCGAGTCCCGCCACCCCGACAGAAAAGGCGATCATGGCATATTCCGTGGTTGCCTTTTTCTCGTTATGTGATTTCTTTTGAAAGAATAGCGGATTCTGCTCGTACTAACAATCGGGAAGTATATCGAATCGGTCCAATTTATTAACGAACCATAACGGTAGAAAATATGAAAAAAAATCTGATTATCGGTCTTCTTATTTCATTCGCCACGACCGGAGTTTTCGGCGGTCTTTCCTCGGCTGCTGACAGACCAGCAGGCCCAAAGCCATCTGTAGAAATTTCAGCAAAAGCTGGATTTCGTGCTCCGGGTGAAAGATCGTTCAGAAAAAGAGGTTTAAGGAAAAAAGTCAGCAGAAGGGGATTTTCTAAAAGAGCAGAGCGTCACCATAAGAGACATTACAGGAATGCCAGATAAGCACCAGCTTTCCTGAGCAGGTATGACAACAGCTTGAGGGCGCTTGACACGTTGGTCAAGCGCCTTTTTGCGTTTTTGAATTTCCCCTGTTCCAGGTTTATTCCCACTTGTTCCGCAGACGGTTGTCAACTGGGCACAGCGCTTCTGTTTGATGTTCTCTCCATAACCAGTTATAGAAGAAAAATTCTTATACTTCTCTCAATTATACGTTAAAATGAGCAGTCAGAAATTTGCGACAGTTTGTCAGGTGGCCAAAATTCTTTCCCGTTTTTATTGATCATGAACCGGAGACGACCATGTGCAAAATAAATCCGCGCGTTGATTTCGCCTTTAAAAAGCTCTTTGGCAGCGAAGAAAACAAGGATTTACTGATCTCGTTGATTAACGCTATTGTTTCGGAAGAGGATCAGGTGGTGGAGGTGGAGTTGAAAAATCCCTTTAACCTGGCCGATTACCGGGCGGATAAAATCTCCATACTTGATATCAAGGCCAAGGCTGAAAATGGTCGCTGGTTCAACGTCGAAATACAGATCGCGAAAGACAATCACTTCGACAAAAGAGCTCTTTTATACTGTGCAAAACAGGTCACCGAACAGCTCACTGAAAAGACGATGAACAAGGAGCTGAAGAAAACCATCAGCATCAACATTCTCGATTACAACTTTATACCTGATTCAGAGGAAGTTCACAATTGTTTCAAAATCATCAATACCGCGACGGGCAAAGATGACGGGCTGCACGACGTTTTTGAGCTGCACTACATTGAGTTAAAAAAGTTTACAAAAACGTATCAGGAAATCCAGAGTGCGCTGGATCGCTGGAGCAGCTTTTTGACGACAGCACATCAGCTTGACCGGGAGCACACGCCAAAAGAGCTGGCATCCGATAAAAATATTGTGAAAGCCATTGCTGCGATTGATCGGATGTTTAATGAAGAGGAGCGTCAAGTCTATGAGGTTCGTCTGAAAGAGTTCACCGATGTAGCGAGCATCATTGCCTCTGGAGCAGAAAAAAACATAGAAATCGGCATAGAAAAAGCATCAAAAGCCATTGTGCTGAACATGGCCAGCAAAGGCATTGATACGAACACCATCGCCGAATTCACCGGGTTGAGTATGCCAGATATTGCCGCCTTTTTACAGAGCAGAGGTGAGCGATAAGAGCACAACAGAGCAGAAAGCCCTGGAGATATTGTAGAGCCAACAGTTAGAGCTGTATTGGTTTCAACGTGTTTCTTTTCCGTTGGCGGATTTTGTTACGCCGATTATCATAAAATCTTTGCTGATTATATCATCAATATGTAGCTGAATTTTCATAATAAAAGCTGTCTGAACGGATTATACGAATCCTTATTCCGGAACTGTTCTGTTGTCGGAACAGGGCGTTTTACAATGCAGTAACAGTTGTATCGATTCTTACGTGCAGTGCCTTTTTGATTGTAGCAAAAATTGCCGACAGATTGTCCATTGTCGGATTTCCGGATACTGAAAGCATCCGATGGAGGCTTTTGCTTGGCTTATGAACCTCTTCAGCCAGCCGTTCGAATCCGACTGTGGCGTTTATCAGGTCGCGCAGGATAAGTTTGGCTGTTGCCGAATCACCATCGAGCAGAAGGTCAATTGCCTCATGGAGCAGTGCCTTGCTGAAATCAGGGTCACTTTTCGCCCGCCTTTTTACCGTATCCTTGAAATCTCTCGTAAGTGCCATATTTGTAAAGCGATATCTATTTAAGCGAACCTTGTTTCTTTTTCAGCCCAGCTTTTCTGTTTTTGTACTCTTGCCAAAGCTTAAGCGCTTGCTCAATATCCTTTGACTGTCGTTTTTTTGTTCCACCACAAAGCAACAGGATCAGTTTATCCCCATCCCGACCAATGTAAACTCGATAACCGGGCCCCCAATCAAGCTTGTATTCACCAATGCCCCGAAACCACTCAACATTGGAAAGGTTACCCTGTTCCATTTTGAGCTTGACGGTCGTAATCTTTGCCGCAGCAACAGAATCCAGACTCATGAACCACTCTTCATAAGGGCTTGTTCCGTTTTCGCGGAGATACTCTTTGACTTTGTAGCTCATAGCTACAAGGTAACATAAAGGTTACTTTTCGGAAGAAATAAATTTGTGATTCTCTTCCCGTTGCATACAATTTCTGGTAGCCTGATTTTCATTCAAATCGTTTTCGGAGTTCGATTTTTGCTTTTTTCCACTCTATAGAATGTTCTTGACCTGATCTTATTGCAAAATGTTGTTATTGGCCGTTCAATGTACTCCTGCAAACAATACAACACGAGCAAAATTCTTGCATCAAAATCAAAAGCCTGATTGAAAAGGCTTGGCAGCATGGCAGAGTGATTGACTCCCGCTCATACTGATAATGTAATCAAAAACTGGCATCGGAACCGTAATACGATAGAATTTCCGGGTGTATGGAAACGGCTCAATAACACTGATGTGATCCCGTCAAATTTGTCGGGAGGAGATTAACTTCTGCGGAAAAATAGTTAATCGTTAAAATTCCCAAAAAAATACGCCCATATTATCTAATAATTCAACACTATTTCATTGGAATTCCGGTTTTTCCTTTGAAAAAGTATATACAAATTATGTAGATTTCGATCAATGTTTGAGTGGGATGAAGAGAAACGGCAAATCAATCTTGCTAAACATAAGCTTGATTTCGTCGATGTATGGTTGTTGTTTGATGGACGGAAATGTTTTACTTCAATATCGGATTATTCTTTTGAAGTACGCTATATCACAACAGCTATCAATAACCACAAATTTTATATTGTTATTTGGACTTGGCACGAAGATCGTCGCAGAATTATTTCATTCAGGAGAGCACGACATGGCGAGGAAAAAACGTATCGTCAGATACACAGATGATGAGTTACGCTCAATGTGTGAGCGTGGTGAATCGAAGAGTGATTGGGAACAAGCGGCTGCTATGACGGAGGAGGAGATAGCGGCTGCTATTGCTTCCGATCCTGATGAAGCAGGCATGGTGATTGACTGGTCAACAGTATCAGTGGATTTCCCGCAACCAAAAGAGGTGCTCAACATGCGCATTGATGCTGATGTTTTGCAGTTTTTCCGTCGTGAAGGTAAAGGCTATCAGACAAAAATTAACGCTGTTTTGCGCTCCTATGTCGATCAAAAGCATCGTCAGGAAAGGGTGTAAGTGGCCTTATTTGGAATATGGTCATTGCACAAGCAACTCTGTATTATGTTGTCTCTGTTCGACGTTCCATCGGTGGATGAAACTCAGCCTATCACCGATAGTGCTCACAGCAAATCACGGTTTATTTGCTGTGAGTGGCCACTTCTTCTATATATCTTAATAGTAAGAAATTCGAGTAAATAGAGAGTCAGCATGCACATCGCGAGAATTAACTCTAAAGGCCAGACCACTATCCCGGTATCCATTCGTAAAGCTGCACATTTGAGTGCTGGTGATATCTTGACATTTGAAGTCAAGGGGGATTATCTCCTCATCAGAAAAATAAACCTCTCGGGCGATGAATATCTGAAAGGAGTATCGGACTCACTCAATGAATGGTCCTCACCATAAGATGAGGAGGCATGGAATGCATACCAACAAATCGGGATGCCATTAATAATGCCATAACTCGTTTTTTAGCAACTGTCTGAGCATGAATAAGACAAAATAAATATCTGCCAGTTCTTCAAAAGATGTCCCGCCACTTGTCCACAACAGCAAAAGAGATTGCTTCCCCGGTGATTATTTGCTATATACTGGTAATATATCCATCCTTTCAGGAGAGTAATAATGACTATCAGCACCGTCTTTATCAATAATCGCTCGCAGGCAGTAAGATTGCCTGTTGATGCCCGTTTGCCAGAGAGCGTTAAAAAAGTAAGCATTCGGGTAAAAGGTAATGAGCGGATAATTGCGCCTGTCGGGCAGAGTTGGGACAGCTTTTTTCTCGGGCACCAAAAAGTGACGGATGATTTTATGGAAGAGAGTGACGCAGGGGAGCAGCCAGAGCGGGAGGCTTTGTAATGCTGCGCTATCTTCTTGATACCAATATTGTTATCTATAC
>Ga0194037_1001886_pt1 | contig 14580 bp, 22 predicted proteins | sample JunL306m_MetaG_FD_148653 | JGI IMG/M metagenome (GOLD analysis project Ga0194037, IMG submission 148653) | Anoxic zone freshwater microbial communities from boreal shield lake in IISD Experimental Lakes Area, Ontario, Canada - Jun2016-L304-6m | ecosystem: Environmental > Aquatic > Freshwater >...
TGGAACTTGCTAAGAACTACCACTTGATTGATGGGAAGCTGTCGATGCGATCCGACGCTATGCTGGCTGGTTACCGGCAGCGCGGCGGCAAGGTCCAGTGGCAGCAATTCGACGACCGAGGAGCCAAGGCTCGTTGGATCTATGACGGTAACGATTTGACGCTTTCGTACACACTGGAAGACGCGCAGAAGGCGGGGGCTTGGCCGGCAAAGGCTGGGTCTAATTGGGCAAAGTTTCCGGGTGCGATGCTAAGGGCGCGACTGATTTCCCTGGCAGTCCGTATGCTCGCCCCCGAAGTCAACTGCGGCATGTATGTACCGGAAGAGCTGGATTCACTGGTCGAAATCACTCCGACCGCCCCAGTTGTTATCGAATCCCTAATCGACAAGTTGGCCACTGTGATCGGCGAAAAGGAAGAATCGGCGAATCGATTCTTTGTTGGCTTGGGCCGCATCAAGGATGGCGAGACCTTCCGAGATCTTCCCGAGCAAACGATTAAGAACGTGCTGGCGAATCCGCGTCCGATGTTGGTCAAGTTGAACGAGCTTCCGCCGATGCCCGTAGAGACGATGGTAGAGGTGAAGTTTTCCGAGGCTCTGGCAGTTGTAAATCTCAAAAACTGAAACGTATGTGCGAATTTAAAAGCGGAATCGTCTTGCGAGACGAGTCACTTAAAGGCGGGTTCAAGCTCTTAATGTCCGCGTGGACCGAGCACCACTCTGAATTGATCCAAATTCACAACCTGCACGACGGGGCGCGACTTTCATTCGCTCGGGTTGAGTTCAAGCCGCAGAGCATGTCCACGGCGGACAAACCTGAGACATACAAGTTGCGGATAGACGAGGATCGCACCCCAGAATGGTTTGACGACGAGATGAAGGAAGCTGTTTCGGGTCGGATGAGGGATTATATTAAGTCCATCATCATCACTGAAGACAGGGGCTTTCTGATCGGCGGGCAGTTCATTCTTTCTGGAAAGGTTTCGATCCAGATCTCCAGGTGCTGCGTAATACAAGCGATGCTGGACTCCTCGAAGGTTGGAACGATGCTGGGCTCCTCGCAGGTCGGCGCGATGTGTGACTCCTCGAAGGTTGGCGCGATGTATGACTCCTCGCAGGTTGGCACGATGCTGGGCTCCTCGAAGGTTGGCACGATGCTGGGCTCCTCGCAGGTCGGCACGATGTGGGACTCCTCGCAGGTCGGCACGATGCTGGGCTCCTCGCAGGTCGGCGCGATGTGGGACTCCTCGAAGGTCGGCGCGGCAGGATCAAACACCACCAACCCGAAAAAAATGAATCCTGAACCATGATAACCCACGACACAATCATAACCGTCGAACTCCTCGCCGGGCTCGATAAGTGCCCGTTTTGCTCTGCGCCAAAGTCAAATTCACGCGGTGCAAGGGTTTCTTTTACCTGCTGGACCCAAGCTATACTGGATCGCCGGGTTGGGGAATTTCGAGGCATTACCTGCGAGATTACCACCCTCCGCGCCCGCGTGTTCGAGCTTGAGGCGCAATGTAAATCGTGGGAGGCGACAGCGTTGTGCGCTCAAGTTGAGGTTCGCCAGTTGTGCGAATCAATTCCTGCGCTTGAGACCAAGGTCAAGCGGCTCACGGAGGCGGGGGATCGGTTGTACAATCCGTTTGCCGTCGGTGAGAACGATATTAAAGCATGGACCAAAGCCAAGGAGGGCGTGTGATAGGATTTGACTACGTTCGGAAGGCTTACGGCGTTCCAGCCTGCATTGGTCGCGTTGTTAGTGTGTACGGGAAGATGGGCATTATCACCGCAGACCGTGGCCATTACATCGGCGTCACGTTCGACACCGAAAAACCCCAGAGTATCCGAAATGTTCACCCTGTCGATGGGGTTAAGTATTTCGACATCCTTGCAAAGCCTCGCAAGGTTGGGCGTTCATGCCGTCGCTATCAGGAATACCTAAAAAGCGAATGCAACGAGACGTTCGCGGAGTGGCTTGGAATTGAGACAAATAGAAAGGCGTGCAAATGACCTTTCGCCTCCAATACCGCCTTGCCGTTCTGCTGGCCTACTTGGTCCTCCTTCCGCCGCTTATCCTCTGCTGGCCAGCGTGCGTCGTGCTCACGGTCATGGGGTTGTGGTCGGATTTGACGAAAGGGAGAAAATGACACCAACACTACTAGGCGAATACATCATATACGCAGGCGCAGCCATTTGGTGGGTATGCATGACGTTTGTAATCACGCTCTACTTCATGGGCGCGTTTGATAAGGAGAACAAAGAATGAAAGACCCCACCCACGCCTGGCTCGTCTCCGTCGCTCTAGCCTCCGTCCCGCTGTCGTTCGCGTGGGCGATTTACTCGGTCGGTCGGGCGGTCAGTAAGTGGATCGAGAAGAAAGGAAACAAGTGAGTGAAGTGAAAAACACATCCATCAAATACGATCTTCCGGCAGCCGAGTACCACGCGATTGATGCGTTGTCGGCGAGTGCCTTGAAGGAGATCCGCAAGTCACCAGCGCACTATTGGGCGTGGAAACACAATCAATCGCGCAAGGAATCCGATGCGATGCGGTTCGGCACGGCTGTTCACTGTTCGGTTTTGGAACCTGGCCGGTTTGCATCCGAATACATTGTGTCTCCTCGATTTGACGGACGCACGATTGCTGGAAAGGAAGCCAAAAAGGAATGGGAAGCCAACAACAAGGGCAAGACCCTGATTGAATCGGAAGACATGGAAGCGGTCAAGCAATGCACCCGGTCCATCCTGTCCCACCCGATTGTTGGCCCACTGCTCTTCAAGGGGAAATCTGAGGTCAGTTTGTTTGGTCAGGACGATGATACCGGCGTGGACATGAAGGCTCGACTGGATTACCTCACCGACGACTTGATCCTCGACGTTAAGACGACGGATGACGCGAGCCCGAAAGGGTTCGAACGCACCGTGGCGTTGTACGGCTACGACATCCAGGCGGCTCATTACCTTGAGATGAGCCAGCGTAAGCGGTTCCTGTTCATCGCGATTGAGAAGGTCGCTCCGTATGCCGTTGGCGTGTACGAGCTGGATGATGAGCTTTTGGAATTCGCTCGCATCGAACGCAGAGCGCGGATCAATTTGTACGCCTCCTGCAAGGAGATGGACAGTTGGCCAGCCTACCCGCAGGTCATTAACAAGATTTCGCTACCAAGTTGGCGGAAGAAAAACGAACCAGTAACTCAGTAACCAAGAAAAAGTATGTTCAAAGTAGATCGCAAGTCCGCATCCGGCGCATTCATCGAAAGCCCTGGCACCTACTTGGTCGCCGTGGACAAAGTGGAGGAGAAGGTTTCCCACAAGGGCGACGAGGTCGCCGTCGTGACGTACAAGGACGACGCCACTGGCAACACCATCCGGGATGATTTCTACAACACCCCGAAGTCGCACTGGCGAGTCAATAGTTTTATCGTGGCAACGGGTGCCGACATCCCCGACGGTCAGGAGATTGACTTCGAAAAGCGTGGCACGTTCGTGAAGTTCTTTGGCGAGACGTTTCTCGGAAAGACTCTTACAATTGTCGTTTGTAAGGAAGAGTACGAAAAGAACGGCGAGAAGAAGTCGATTGCCAAGGTGAAGAGCCTCAAGCCCTCCGACAAGGCCGATGACAAGAGTCCTTACTGATCGAGAGTAGGAAAACAAAGGCCCCGCACCGGAAAAAACAATAAAACCGGTGCGGGGCGAACAACAACAATAAACCGCGTTCCCCTAACACGATCAAAATGGATCTCAGACCATATCAGGTCAACCTAATTAATGCGGTCCATGAATCGTGGAAAGAATCCGACCGGGTGATCGCGGTGGCCCCGACTGGATCGGGAAAAGCGGTGATGATGGCTTGTATTGCGAGGGACAGGATGGAGCACGGCCCTGTCCTGATATTGGCCCACCGACAGGAACTAATCGACCAAGCCATCGACAAGATGGAGAAGGCGACCGGTGTTCGTGCGGTAAAGGAGATGGCGGAATCCAAGGCTTCCGGAAACGAACGCATGGTGGTGGCATCAATGCAGACTCTGAGCAGGCGCGACGTGTTTGGTTCGGGTTATTTTCGCACGGTCATTGTGGACGAGTGCCATCACCTTGTATCCGAGAGCTATCTAAACCTGATGGGCAGGTTCACCGGAGCCAAGGTGCTTGGAGTGACCGCCACCCCGGATCGGAGCGACAAGAAGGAACTGGGCAGCTACTTTGAGAAGGTCGCCTACGAAATCGGTTCGTTGGATCTAATCGCTCAGGGATATTTGTCGAAGATCGTGGTGAACCGGATTCCGGTGCGAGTGGATTTGTCGAACGTCAGCAAGCGGGCGGGAGAGTTTGCGAGTGAAGAACTTGATTCGGCCATTACTCCGTGGCTGGAGAAGATTGTGGCCCATATTCCCAGAGACCGTAAGACACTGGTGTTTCTTCCGCTGATCGCTACCAGCAAGCAATTTACCGAGATTGCCAAAGGCGCAGGGTTTGATGCCGAGCACGTTGATGGAAACTCGCCGGATCGCTCCGAAATCCTTGGTCGGTTTGCAGCCAAGAAAGTGGGAATCTTGTCGAACTCGATGTTGCTGACCGAGGGATACGATTGCCCGTCGATTGATTGCGTTCTCGTCCTTCGGCCCACGATGAGTCGGCCACTGTATAGTCAGATGATCGGGCGCGGAACGCGGATCTTTCCCGGTAAGGAGAACCTGCTCGTTCTGGATGCTCTTTGGCTTACCGGTAAGCACAGCCTTGTGCGCCCGACGAGTCTTGTTACCGATTCCGTTGAGGTTGCAAAGATTGCCGAGGAGATGCTCGATCAGGGCGAGATATGGGATGTTGAGAAGGTGGTGGAGTCGGCCAAGGAACAGCGAGAGCAAAGCCTCATTAAGCAACTCAAGGAACAGGCGGCAAAAGCGATTGGCAAGAAGCTGAACGCGATTGACCCGCTTGAGTTTGCCGTGAGCCTGCATGATTCAAGATTGGCTGACTACGAGCCGATCATGGAATGGGAAAACGCACCTGCAAGCCCCAAGCAGATCCAGATGATTGAGCGATTCGGCTTGGCGGGTGATCGTGTGACGTGTAAAGGGCATGCGAGCGCGATCATTAACCGGATCATGGACCGTCAACGGCTCAAGCTTGCGTCTCCAAAACAGCTTAAGTGGTTAATCAAATTGGGTCACCCGAAGCCGTATCTAGAGACGTTCAATGGAGCTAGTGAGTTTTTGGACAAACGGTTTTCCAAGCGAAAGACCAATGACAAAAATGAAACGTGTCAAAGTTGTTGAGCGCCATTTGGGCAGGGAAAAGGCGTTTGGCCTTGCCTACCCTGACGGGTTGGTGGAACTGGATCCAAGGCAGGATAGTCGAGAGTATTTAGACACGTTGATTCACGAAATTTTGCACGTTATTGAACCTAAATGGAGCGAGGATGCCATTTGGGATGCTGCAAACGTGTTGAGCAGTAAAATTTGGAAAGCAAACTATCGGAGGATTAGAAAATGACAATCAGTTACGAATGCCCAGAATGCGGTCTTGAGCATGACATTGATTATACACCAGCAAGGCCCGGCAAAATTCATTGCCACCCGGATAATCAAACCCCTGATGAGGATGGAGACATTGACCCAATGTGTTGCGAGGAATGCGGATGCGAGTTTAGTTTTGAAAAGGTCACTGAGAAATGGAATGAACGATGAATGTGATAGCGATTGACCCTGGCGTTGGAGGTGGAATTGGCAAATTTACCATAACGGATGGCATTATGGCTGCCAAAATGCCGGATGGAGTCAATGCGATTTGGGACGCCATTCCATCTGGGGGGGGCGTGGCCTACATTGAGGATGTTCCAAAGTATTGCGGCGGAAAGATCGCATCCAGTTCGACAGCGGTTCTGTTCAGAAACTTTGGTCGCGTTGAGGGGCTACTTACCGCTCTTGGGTGGCGCGTGATTCTTGTGCCACCGAAGGAATGGCAGGCGCGATTGAACCTGGGCGGCCGAAAATCGGTCGATTCACAACCGGCGTGGAAACGCAAATTGAAGGAGGAAGCGGAGCGTAGGTTTCCCAACGAAAGCGTGACATTGGCCACTGCGGATGCTTTGCTGATACTGGACTATGCACTTGAATTGGAAGGAATTGAGAGATGAGTGACGAGCCGCAATTTACCGCAGGACAAACTTTTGTCGTGATTGCTTTGGAACGACCCATTCCCGGGTCCGACGAGGTTCATCGGTCGGAATGCAAAATTGATCGGTCGCAAATGCCTGAGATGACCGGAGAAATGTTTCAGATGCTTTTGAACCAATTGGAACAAAACTTATGACCAAAAAACAACCGATCCCCAGTAAGAAAAAGCGGTTCATGGCGGTCGGTTGTACTCACGGTGAATTGATTCACCCCGGGTTTGAGCAGGCCACTCTTCGGTTCAGACAGTTGTTCCATCCGGATGCAGTGATCCATTTGGGAGATGCTTACGACACAAAGGCATTTCGCACGGGCGCACGCCCTAACAGTGGTGACGCTGACGAGGCTCATTCAGTATTGCCGGACTTGGAAATGGGTCGCAGGTATCTTAGGGAGTTGCACCCGACTGTGTTTTGTGTTGGAAACCATGAGAACAGATGCTTCAAGCTCAAAAGCCATTACAATGTGGTAATCTCTACGGCTGCGGAAGCGGTTTGGGATAGGATGCTTGAGCCGGTGAAGGCAGCAAAAGCGAAAATCATTCCGTACACCGTTTGGGACTGGCATGAGCTTGGGGATTACAAGTTTTTCCACGGATTCAGCTACTCAGTGAATTACCTGCGTGACACTGCGATGTCTTTTGGGAATTCAGTCGTGGCCCACGCTCACCGACCAGGCATTGCAAAATGCAATCGAGTGGACAATGCCACGGCGTTTGGGGTTGGAACTGGAATGGTGATTAAGCACGCGCATTACGCTGCGGAACGATTGGGTACGCTGGCCTGGGGGCACGGTTTTGTTTTTGGCGAGTACGACGACGAACGGTGTTGGCCAGTGTTGCACCAATGGATAGAGGGCGAGCAGGATTGGAGGATTCCCGTATGAATAACCTGGAAGAAAACGCTATCCTAAAAGCCCTGGCCGATGCGGTATGCTATCGGGAGCAGCAGGTTCCGCCCGGATTTTTGACCACCCGGGAATGGTGCGAGCGACTTGGGATGTGTCGTGATAATGTCGGAAAGGTTTTGAATGCTGGGATTGACGCAGGAACCGTTGAAAAAATTGTGTTGCGCCGAAAACTGAGCGGCGCGATTCGTCAGATCCCATATTTTCGGGTGAAAATGGGGCAAAAAAAGAAGGGTTGAACCTTCGGTTTTAAGGGGCAAAATGTTCGCCCCAATGTCGAATAACCTGATCTTTCTTGCCCGCTTGATTTCCGGAACCCGATCCGTTCTGATTGAGCAACCGGACAAACGCCCTGATTTTTGGGTGTGCCGTGATCTTGAAAAAGGAACAACCCACGTTGTTCATCGTCATCAATTTATCGAATCTCAACAAAATGAAAAACTCATCCGAACTGGCGACCAAGCTTCTTGAGTTCCGAAATCAGATAGTCGTCCTTCATTGGCAGACTGATTCCTACGCGCAGCACAAGGCCCTTGGCGGTCTGTACGAATCGCTCGACGACTCGATTGACGAGCTTGTGGAGACTTTTGCTGGCATCAACGGCAAGGAAGCGATCCGCGAATCGTTTGTGTTCAGTGCGGACAACTTGGGCGAATCGGGAACCGAACCAGTAGCTGTGCTCAATCGGTTCGTTTCATTCTTGTCGGGCGACTTGTCCAAGCTGTTCGCGGGCAACACCGATCTGCTCAACATGCGCGACAGCATTCTGGGAGAAGTGAATCACACGCTATATCTGCTTACCTTCAAGTGACATGAGCGACAACTGCATTGTCTCATCGACCATTGAGCAGCGCGGCAAGGTTTACGGGGAGCCGCACCTGAGCCACGAAAACATCGGGTTGGCCTGGACCGGCCTATTGCAGCAGCACTACGGCATGAGATTGGATCATCCCATTCCCGCGTTCTTGGTCGAATTGATGATGACCCAGTTCAAGGTTCAGCGGTCGGCCAGAGTGTATCACGCCGACAACTATGTGGACCTCAAGGCTTACGCGAGATTCGCGGAACACGCCCAGGCAAACCCCGGCAAGGATTTCACCGGCTAACGCCGTTTACCACTAGACAACAAAAGACATCTTTGGCAGTCTGGCCCCATGAAGCCGGAAATTCCAAACGACCCGTTGGTTAACAAGTCCTTCAAGATGCGTCAGAGCATGGTGCGGGAGATTAAGCGTCGGTCAAAGGAATCCGGTGTTCGCGAGCTGCACATGGCACATGAGGCGTTTGCCCAGTATTTCGCGTCCAACTTCAAAGCAACCAAGTAAATCAAAACAGACATGAGCTACAAAAACAACGACACCATTCAGTTTCCAAAAAACATTCGGTATCCCGAGGAGCAGCTTGCCGTGTGGGAATGGCAGAGCGATTTTCAGCAACCGGTTTGTCCGATTGAAAAGTTTGGCAAATACACCACGGTGCCGGACTTTTACACTTCCCAGTTTTCGTTTGTGCAGGAAGAGGCCGGCCTGGAGTTAATGGGGGCCATTATGGCGGGTGATCGCTATGACCTTGCGGATGCCTTAGCGGACAGTTTATTTACTGCGCTTGGGTTGCTGAATGTAATAGGCGCTCCATGCCCTGCTGTCGTTCCTCTCGATTTTGATAAGATCGCTCCAATGCAAACGGTGGAGATTATTTTGAGGAAGTTGGCAACGTGTAAAATGAGCCAGGACGTTTTGGACTTCACTGGAGATTTGGTTACTTGCCTTGAAAAGATTTCGGAGGATGAAGGCATCCCCCTGATTCCTTGCTTCAATGAGGTTGTTAGATCCAACAACACCAAATTATGGCAGACCGATGAGGTTGATGAGGACAAGGAAAAGACTGAGTTTGATGGGTGGTCGTTTACGCGAGTATCCAGCAATGGGTGGATTGCCAAAGACCCGTCAGGTAAGGTCAAAAAATCGCCAAGCTATTCTCCGCCTGATTTTCGATCACTTCTTACACCAAACAAAAAATGACAACAGGAAAACTGGTTACAAGAGCCGATTACGCTCACATCCTAATTGCTGCTGGCGTCAAAATTGAGAACATCAATTTTTCTTCAGACGAGTATTGGTGCCCGTCGAAAGATTGGCTAATTGATTTTGGCAAGTGGGTAAAATGGGATCGGCCTAATTACACAGAAGGAGTTTTTGTGTGCTTTCAATTTGCTCGTATGGCTGCGGCTGAAGCGGATCGTTCTGCCTTGCGGGCTAAACTTCAAAATCATCATTCGTTTGGTGAAGCGTTGGTTAATGACAACAATACCTCACATGAAATTAATTTGTGCCTGTGCGACGACAAAGTTTTGTATGCGTTTGACCCGCAGTGCTGCGAAGATACGAGTACCATTGTTCCTGTTGGTAGGTCTGAGTATCTCCCTGTTAAGTTCAGGGTGTAAAAGCGACGGCGGATCGTTTAATAGGAATGAGCCCCCTGTTATGCGGTAACAACAACAAAGATAAGGACAAAAAGCTATGTCTAAATGCTTCGGTGTTACTGAAAGCAATTATTGGAGAAAAACAAATCCCACTGGACCTGTTAGATGGAATGGGTTTTGTTCACATTGCGGACTTGCGTTTGAAAACAAACCATTTTCAAAGGGTTCAATGGACATTCAATCCGATGGGATAACATTTACAATGGTTCAGCCATTGGTATTGATTGTTGATAAAAAGGAGGTGTTTATTGCCAAAAAGGGAGATCCTATTTTGGTTTGTTCTGCGTGTGTTCCTGTTGAGAAAGCAAAGGAATGACTACCGAGAAACGCGCAATTCGGTGGCTTGAATCAACTCCTGGAGCGGTCAGCGGTAGCGGTGGCCACAACGCCACCTTCGCCGTGGCTACGGCATTGGTTCACGGTTTCTGCCTTGAGGAGAACACCGCCCATTCGCTCATTATGGAGCATTGGAACGGCAAGTGTCAGCCCCCTTGGACTTCACGCGATATTGCCCACAAGGTTTCTCAGGCAGCATCGGTAGGCCACGCCAAGCCACGCGGGTGGATGCTCACGGAAAGCGGATCCCAAGCACCAGTCACCGAGTCGAAGAAGTTCGTGTATCACAAGAACCCGGTCGCTATCCCAGAACCCAAGGGGATGACGACCCGTGACTTCCTCCTTCAAGCCTTCCTACCCGAGGAGAAGGTCTGCATTTGCACCGATGTTGATGTCGATGAAGCTGGGAAAGCTAGGCCGGTCGGGCGCGGCACCTTTCAAACGCTTGAATGGTGGCTCAAGGAATACTTCCCCGATGGCGGCGAGATGGCGTCATTGTTTAGGCAGAAGGGAACCTACCTGCGGATAAACCCGTGCTCTGATGATACCGGATCCGACAATGGAGTCTCTTCCTACCGGCATGTCTTGGTCGAATCGGATTCAGTATCCAAGGACGAGCAGAAAGCGGCTTTGCTGGCCTCCAAGCTGCCCTTCACGGCGCTAATCGACTCCGGAGGCAGTTCGATCCATGGCTGGGTTCGCGTTGATGCCGCTGACCGCAAGGAATGGGAACAGCGGCGTGACGAGGTTTATAAGGCGTTGGAGCACGTTGGCATCGACGCCAAGAACAAGAACGCCAGCCGGTTTAGCCGATTGCCTGGGGCATTCCGCGATGGCGTTGAGCAGAAGCTCATTGCCATGCGCGTCGGTCCTCAGACGTGGGGTGAATATCTTGACCTAAAAGAGTCAGAGAATTTTCCTAAACCGTTACGGATTAGCACACTGTTGGCGTACAGCAAGGAAAAGGATGTTGATAACATCATTGGCGACCGATGGATGCGTCGAGGAGGAAGCGTCATGTTGTGCGGTCAAACTGGCGTTGGAAAATCATCACTACTGATGTCCCAAGCGATCAGTTGGGCATTGGGCATACCGTGGTGGGGCATTGCGGTTCACAAGCCAATCAAGATCGGCGTTATCCAGGCTGAAAACGACGAGGCGGATTTGGCGGACGCTTTCCAAGGGCTTTGTCGTCACAACATTGAAAACTGGAGCAAGGCAACCATTGACGCATTAGAGGAAAAGGTCTTGTTCTTTGAAATCAAAGATTTGTGCGGAGATTCATTTATCCGATTCCTGCACAAGATTGTCATGAAGCACAAATTGGATATGGTGTATATTGATCCGCTGATTGCGTACATTGGCGGAGACATCTCCAAGCAAGAACACGTCAGCGGATTCTTGCGCCAAGGATTAGCTCCAATCCTGAAGCAAACTGGAGTCATCGCCAACGTGTTCCATCATTTCCCAAAGCCTAAGAGCAAGGATGAACAAGCGACATCGACGGCGGACATGGCCTACTCAGGAACTGGCTCAAGCGATCTGGCAAACTTCTTTCGTGAAGTCATCGTATTGCGCGAGAACGGGTCGGCTGATCCAAGAGAGTTTACGCTAACATTAACCAAGCGGGCTAACCGCTCTGGAATGGTGGATCACTTGGGTAATGCTGCTAAGGTTATTAACATACGGCATTCACCGGCAGGATCCATGGCTTGGGAATACTGCGAGCCACCAAAATTTGTTGTGAACAGAAATAACAAAGCAAGCGGAAGGAAATGGAGCCGATGAAACCAACCGTGCAATCAGCCATAAAAAAGATTTTCTCAGCAAGGGAATCAATCTTCCCTAGAGACCAATGGATTTCTCTGCCCGAAGGCGGAAAGTATTCACCTAACTACGGACGAGTTGAATATCAAAGCCAAGACGAAGCGGTAGAATCATTTTCTAAATTTAAGTCATGCGACATAGTGACACGCGAATACATGCTTAGAGACGAGCAAGTCATTTGCGTTGGCCAAAGACTTGTTGTTGTGAAAGAATACGATCCGATTGGTGGAATTGGATTAAGATTCCACAACCAAGAACAGGCTACGTTGAGCGACGAAGAGCGGAGAGATTACGCGGACTGGATGGGAACAATATTTATTTATCCGGATCGCTGGTCCAAATGGAGCGTCGTTAAGCTGTAGTAGTGGGTCCGTGGATCTTGTTCGGAGTCGTCGCGTAAGGATCCTTGGGTGCTTTCTTGATTCGATTTCGGCGAGACAAAAACGATTGCTTGGGCCGTTTCCTATTTGGGTCAACCGATTGTGACGGCATAGCGAATACGTCGGATACGAATGCGCTCATTGGCCCCTCCTGTTCGCGTCAATGTTCATGGTATGGATTTCGTCAGCTTCCGGAGAATCAGGACCAAAGTGTTCAATGGCGAAGTTTGAGAATCCATTGATGAACGATTTGGCGGTCATTGGATCAATTCGATTGATAGGCGTCACGGCAAGCTTGCGAAGTTCCGGAGTGGTCAGGATATACGAAGCGATGGCGTACTTAATCTTTTGCCCACGGCCAGCGACAGCCGCCAACTCATTTGCGGCACCAAGAGTCCCGATACCGCTTGACCCGCGCACTGCGGAACCTATTGCTGCCCCTGTGCCACGGGCAAGCAAGTCAATCAAAGGAGAGTGAGAAGTAACGTCTCCGCCTGCCTTTTCGATTTCAGCCAAGCTCCGCAATGTCGATTCCAACGAATCCAACTTGCCAGCACCTAGGACAGCCTCAGAAACCCCGCGCAGTCTGCCGGCTTTGCCAAGCGTGGATTCTGGAACCAATTCTTTGAGCAAATTGTTTGCGCTAATTCGGCCCTGACCGGTTGACCTGGAAAGCAAGTCGTTTACAAAACTGAACTGCAAATCATTGATAAGCTTTGGGTTGTGCGTAGCAATGACTCGCATTGCTTGTTCCGTTTGGGCGGGGCTAAAGGTTTCCCCGTCCATAATTGACCGCATGAATTTAGACGGATTCTTTTGCACCAATTCCGAAAGGCCGTCGGAGTCCATTTTAGCCAAAGCGCCAACCACGGTTCCGTTGTATTGCTGCTGAAGCTTTTGAGACTTAGCGAATGCATCCGAAACCTTATCCATTACAGACTTGGAAGAGGATGGCCCTAATGCGTCAAACAATAGTGCGGGATCTTCAACTGACAAATTATCAATGATCTTTTTGGGATCCAATTTGGACACAGCGTTTTGCTTCTTAGCCAGATCCACAATTTTGTTGTAGTTTGGAAAGAATTGACTCCTGATTTCAGGAGCCAACGAGTCAATACCGTTAAGCAATTTGCCGGCAGAAATTTCACCAGTGACAGAATCTTTTGCCGCACTTCCAATTTCATTGAACAGATATTCTGACGCGGCATCGGTAATTTCTTTGGCTCTTGCCGAAGGAACCGACTTTTTAAGCTGTTCAAGAAACGATGGACCGTCCGGGGATCGCAGCTTTGTAGCAATAGATGCCGGACCTGCGCCGCCTTCAGGTCCAAAATCCTGAAGGATCTTGTTCATCATCGGATTGTCGAACGTGCCGTATTTTTGCTTGGTTAATGCGTTTGCTTGCTGAAGATCGGTTTTTAGTGAACTTCCAGGTAGTGCAGAAATACCGTTTTCGATGTCTTGAGATACAGCTTTGTAAAGCTGCTTTTTCTGGTAATCGCTGACCCCGGGGAACACCGAATCATTTCCAATTGAACTGCCAACTTGAGTTCTAAAATTCCTCATCTGTTCCAGCGTCTGAACATTTTCAAGATCTGGAATAACGGATGCAAACTTTCCGGTTCCAGATGGCATTACCGAAGTTGTCGCGCCACCACCAACACTTTGAACCGTACTTCCTTGAAGGTTGTTGCTCCAATTTCTGGTTTCGGTTGTTGGAATGGTAACGGCTCTGTAATCGGGATTGGATGTGACTTTTTGGAACGCGGCCTTTTCCTCTCCGCTCAAATCAGAAAATACCCCTTGAATCACGTTGCGAATACGATTTCCAAAACTGGTTGGAGTAGCCGAAGTGCCAGGAACCAAAGCGCGGGCTTGGTTTTGGACATCGTTAAAAGCAGATTGAATTGAAGGGTGAAGTTCTTTGGAAAGTGATTCAATTGCGTCCTTTACTGGTTTGGAAACATCACCAATTTGATCGCGAAGGGTGTTTACTGTATATTTTGCCAAATCCTGATCCGTAACACCCGAATTACGCAATTGAGTTGCGGCAAAGGTAATCTGCCGTTTCAGTGCGTCTTTGGATTCTGGAGACAGTTCAGACCCAGCTTGAATGTTTTTTATGTTGTTGGCCAGTTCCGGTGTTCCAACGGCTTCGCCAACACCAATGGGGACTTCAATCCCGGTCGTGTCTTGAATTGCTCGTCGAGCATCGGAAGCCGCCATTTGGGACACGGACGGATTTTCAAACGGCCTAAACAATGTGGCAGCAGCTTTGCTCGGGCTGAACAGATTCTTAGCGTACTGATAAGCTGTTGGTAGGTATCGCTCCACTGCTGCTCCCAAAGTGCCTAGTCCGGCCCCCAGTCCGGTAGATTCGGCAATGCGCGTGCCGGCCCCTTCCTGCATTCCAGACAACGCTTCCTCTGTGCCCTGTTGAGCGGCACCACTAAGCGCACCGCTTGCTGCGAGACT
>Ga0194037_1001889_pt1 | contig 14555 bp, 12 predicted proteins | sample JunL306m_MetaG_FD_148653 | JGI IMG/M metagenome (GOLD analysis project Ga0194037, IMG submission 148653) | Anoxic zone freshwater microbial communities from boreal shield lake in IISD Experimental Lakes Area, Ontario, Canada - Jun2016-L304-6m | ecosystem: Environmental > Aquatic > Freshwater >...
GTATTAGTAACAGGAATATCAGGATTTGTAGGACAACATTGTGCAGTTGAATTATTAAAAAAAGGCTATGCAGTTAGAGGTTCGGTTAGGAGTTTATCTAAAACGGATGAAGTGATTAACGGCATAAAAAAAGAAATTGACCCAAAAGGAAATTTAGAATTTTGCGAACTTGACCTTATGAAAGATGAAGGTTGGGACAAAGCAATGGAAGGCTGTGATTTTGTACTGCATATTGCTTCGCCATTTGTAGTAAAAGTACCAAAAGATGAAAATGAACTCATCAAACCTGCTGTTGAAGGCACATTACGAGCCTTGAAATCTGCAAAAAAAGCACGAGTAAAAAGACTTGTGCTTACTTCTTCAACTGTGGCTATGAGTGGAGGGAAAGAAGGCTTGATAAAATTAAATCAAGAAAGTTGGACAGACCTAAATGCAAAAAATGTAACTGCTTACTTTAAAAGCAAAACACTTGCAGAAAAAAGTGCTTGGGAATTTATAAAAAATCAAACAGGCGAAAATAAGTTAGAATTAGTGGTAGTAAACCCCGGACCAATTTATGGACCAACATTGACAGGTAATTTGGCTACGGAAGCAATGGACTTTTTCAAAAAATTAATTAAAGGACAATTACCAATGTTGCCAAAAGCGTATTCGGTAATGTCTGACGTAAGAGATGTAGCAACTATTCACGTTTCAGCATTAGAAAATGAAAGAGCAAATGGAAATCGTTTTATTGTAACATCTGAAAAACCTTATGCCATTCAAGAAATTGCTAAAATTTTAAAAGCCAATGGCTATAATAAAGTTAGCACCAGACTTGCACCAACATTTTTATTGAAATTTATGGCAAATTTTAATGACGAAATGAAAGGAATGTTGCCATTTGTAGGAAACACAATAGAAGCTGACATAAGCAACACAATGAACACTTTTAATTGGACACCTATCAACTTTGAGAAAACGGTTATTGACACAGCAAAATCGGTGGAAAAAGCGATTAAGGAATGAAATTAAGTAAATAGACAAATTTTCCCTATTGGGATTTGTATATAGACAAAACATAATGCCAGCAGCTAACATTAGGTTTGGCATTATTGGGGCTTGACGAATAAAGCATCAGCATTTGTTCTTTATTGTGCTTCAGTTCGGGCAAGACGTAATAAATTTGGCTTATGAATAAAACATCAGCAATATTGCAATTATTGGGCTTTGGTTATGGGCAGACGGAATACTTCTATGATGAGTTTATGCTGCATCAAGTTTAAAATAATTTTATATTTTTTTCTATTCTACATTTTTGTTTGTTTTTACCGTGTAATAATATGAAAAGCACACTTCTATAAGTAGACTTTCTGCAGGTAAGCAGATGCTACAAGGTTTCTTTTAGTTTTTAAAATGGTACACTTGAATCCTATTTCAGAGCAGACTTTCCCGACAAAAGTCTGGATGCTGCAAATTCCGTCTAGCGGTGAGTGTACCAGGGTAATCTTTTCTTTATTACATCAGTTTTTTTTATTTTTATATTGCTGACTAAAACAAAGCAAAGCTCTGCAGGCGTGCAACTTTGCAAGGGATAAGTCAGGTTCGACGGATTTTTTCCTGTTCGATGAAAGGGGCTGATTTTAACTCAGTCCCTCTTTTTCAACTTTTGATACAAAAAAATCCGGAGAACAAATGCCTTAAAAAACGCATGAACTGTTACCCTTGCAGTAAGCCGTTCACATACTCAGTCTGTTTTCTTAACACATAATTTATTCTGGCCAGTAAATGCCTTGCAATTCTTATGATGGCTTTGTTTTTGTGCATGTGCTTACAATAGTTTTTATATTTCAGTAACATGGCGGGATCTTTTTTTACAAGTACCCAACTGCTTTCTATCAATGCTTCACGAAGAAAGTTATTGCGGCGATGGGTAAGCCCTTTATTCCTTTTAGTTTCGCCACTGTCGTCAGTATCAGGTATGAGGCCAACATAACTGCACAGATTATCAAATGATTTAAAGCGGAATATATCCTGCAACTCAAACAAAATAATTGCGGCATTAATTTCGCCAATACCAGGTACACTTAGTATGAGTTGCATTTGTGGCCAATAGGCTTGTTGTCTGTACATACTGCGTATTGCCCTGGTACTTAGTAAAAGTAATTGCCGTTTGTTTAAATAATCTTGTAGTTTTATTTGAAGGGCTGATTTTAATTCTAAACTACCGTTGCAGACCATGTCTTCTAATTTTTGTATAAACTTGCGGCTCCAGTACTGCCCTGTTTCTTCCTTATCGGGTGCAGGCAAGGAACTAAAATGCAAAAATTGCCAGATGCGACATTTGCAGCGGGTACTATCACTGATTTGCTGATGGCGATTGCGTACCAATGTACGGGCATGCTCCCATGCCGGTGATGGAACATATAGACTTTTTAAAGTTCTTTTTGTACTGAGCTCCTGGCTGATACTGCGGGCGTCCCGTTTGTCATTTTTTTGCCGACGGTCTTTATCGCCTTTGGGAATATCTGCAGCATTGAGCAATACACATTCAATACCCAATGAAGACAGCTGGCGATGAATACCAAAACCACAAAAGCCTGCTTCATAACCGGCTTTGTATTTTGCACCCGGATAATTTTTTGTAAGATGGCGGTACAATAAAGTAGCATCCGCAGGTTGCGTGAAATCTTTTAATTCAAGTTCTGAGTCACGGATGTTTACCCGCCAGCTTGATTTGTGTACATCCAAACCACAAAAAATCGTAGTACCAGTAAAATCTAATTGATTAACTTTAGTCATGGGATTTAAGTTTATGATTCGTAAATGTTTTACTCTTTAAATTTAAAAAAGATTAGCTATTTACTCATACATAAGACCTAATTCCCCAACAACGCCAAGCCTTTTTCGTTATGTGCAAGCTAAAGTTGCATTCTACAAATAGAAAGTAAAAATATGATAGGTATTATTGTCCAGCTTGCTCTTTCCTGGTTGATAGTTTGGCTTTTTGAAAAAGGGAACTTATCTTTTTTAGGACTCTACCCAACAAAACGAAGGATATTTGAGTTCATTCTATTCTTCTTAATTACTGCGATTTGTTGCTCGTCAGGTTTCTTCTTGCGAATGTACTTCGGCAAAGAGCAATGGGGATTAAATCATTCCATCACATTCAATTTAATTTTAGAGGCTGTTTGGTGGAATATTAAGTCTGTACTGTTTGAAGAACTAATTTTCCGGGGAGTAATTTTCTATATTCTAATTAAAAAAATTGGCTCGCTGAAAGCACTCGTTATCTCAGCAATTGCTTTCGGAATTTATCATTGGTTCTCATATGAAGTAATTGGAAATCCTACACAAATGGCAATGACTTTTGTCATTACAGGAATTATGGGGCTTTTATATGCATATGGGTATGCAAAATCTTTCTCACTCTACATACCATGTGCAATTCATTTGGGTTGGAACTTAACACAAGGGTTTGTTTTCTCTCAAGGGCCAATTGGAAAAGGAATATTTATACAAGTGATGCCCCAGCCCATCGTAAATGTTTCATATTTGGTTTTCTTCATTATTTTATTAGTTCCACTGCTAAGTACTTGGCTAATAAATTTTTTATTGTTGAGACGGCACAACCAGGCTGAATTTAAGTCCTAAGTACGCCTGCACATATCAGCCGGTGTTGCACAATTGGGGCAGTCGGAATACTACTCGGCAGCAGTTTAAACTTCAATTTTTTATCACCAATTTGGCTTTAGTTCCGGGCAGACAGCTGGAAATTTCCCCAACTGCCACAAGCCGCGAACGATGGCTGCCATTATAGGACATCACTCATACATCGAACATAGATTAGAAAGAAACAAATTAATCTAACAACTTTAACATTTAAACATCTCCTTTTCGGCTGCCATGTAGACTATTAATGTAATTTTACTGCATATCTTTAAAAGAAGATAAAACTAGAATATTGATTGCCATACAAAAAATATGAAAAAAATAGTTTACACGCTGATCGTATCGCTGGTGGTGGTAAGCGGACTGGTATATGCCAATCGTGAAATTAAAAATGATACGGCGAAGAATTCAATCACAAAGCCACTCTCTGCTGCCGAAAGCAAAGCTGCATTGGAACAATGGGAGGCTACACCTGAAGGTATAAAGTTCAAAAACTGGGAAGCGTCGCCCGAAGGTAAAAAAGTGCTTGCCGGTGCTGCTAAAATAAGTAATTCCCTTAGGGATTCTGCCAATATGGAGGCTGTTGTAACGGCTCTTACCCTTCCGCCAGGCTCAAGATTAGGTTTCGGAGTGATGGTAAGGATCAATGGTGAGGATTATATTCTCAGTTTTGGAGCGGAAAGTTCTACTGAATTTCAGCAATTGCATAGCCTGAAAGTCAACGACAAAATAATTATTAGAAGCAATGGCGTATCGTACGCACCCAAGTATTCATATCCAATAGTTGCGGGCGACTATGTAGAACGAGATCGTAAAATAATTTATAAACGTGCACCACGCAAAGGCGGTTGCTAAGAAAAAAAGTTATTAAATTCATATACATATCCGCTTTTTTGACCATCACGGACTTTAAAAGTAAAGAGGTAGATAATTAACTACCGCTTTAGAAGCGAGAAAAAGCAATGAACCACTAACACGAACTTTGTAAACATAGGATTAGGTTAGGCGAAAGCTTAACTTTATAATACCTTGTTGCAACATTTAACCAGCCAGCCTGTCACCAAGCCCTGTTCATTGTGTACCATACAGACAATTTTCATTCTACGCAAGTATATGAAAAAGGTCTTTGTGTGCTTTACTAAACTTCAATTCAATAACTAAAAAGAAAAAATGAAAAAATTTATCATCCTTCTCTGTGCTCTATTCTTTTTCTCTACCCAATTATTTGCTCAAGATCTATATGAAATTAAATGGACAATAGAAGGAACAAGATATCAGGCAGGCGTTATCGTTTTCAATAATAGTTATGGAAAGGCTCGTGTTAAATATCTTAATGAGGGGAAATATGTTATGGTTGAAGAGAGCTTAATATATGAATCTAAAAGCATGGGGTTTGATCTTTACGGTTCCAAACCTGTTTATCCGGGTACAGAAACTAAATTTCCAAATTATATTGCCGATGATTTTTTAATTACAGCTGAAGCTGATGGTACATTCACAGTAATATGTGCTGATGAAGGCGGCGACGGTGTAAGGATGCAACCACAAGGAACAACTATACAAAAAATTACAAATAAAAAAGATCAACTCCTTTTTTTAGAAAAGTTTGATTGGAAATTGAAAAACACTTCCACAAATTAATTTTTTTACAAAGCAAAAGTCGGCACACAACAAGTGGTTTGGCTGAATCGGAGCAGATGAAATTTATGTTTCAATAGTTGTACTTCTGTTGTGCTTCCTATCGGGTTTGACATTATTAATTTAGATTAATGAAAAAAAGAATTTACCTGCTATTTGTATTCATATCCATTCTCATTTCGTTTTCATTTGCACAAAAGCCTAGATCGGCAGGTTCAGCAATACGGGTAGACAGTATTATAAAGATTGATATGTTTCTAAATGCATTTGGGGTTGAATCCTTTGGTTTTCCAAGTATTAAAGCAACCATTAACTTTAAGACGCAGAGAAGTATTTGCAACGTAACTTATTATGAGCCTCAGTTAAAAAGCAAAAACTATTCTTTAAGCCAAAATGAATTGCAAACTATATCAAGCATCTTCTCAAATTTTGATTTTAAGCAATCAAAAAAAGAATATGCTGCGAATACATCTGACCAGCCAACTTCAACCACTACTATTTATACAACTCAAGGGAAATTTCAGATAAAAGATTACGGATTGATTGCCCTACCCCCTTTCGATAAATTGTATGAAATTGTGTATAAACTAAAGCAAAACTTCCGCTAATAACAAATTTGACCGAATTCTGTTTGGTTTTAAGTTGTTAACTTCAGTATCAGTTTTTTAATCTGCTTCAATTGCCGGACAGGCAACATTATTTGCATTAGCATAAGAGCATGAGGCTATTAATCAAACGATCTATACTTTTAAAAATTGAAAAATACAGAAAATGAATAAAAAACAAATCGCTTTTGGATTTTTATTGATGGTTGCTGCTGTATCCTGGTGCCATATTTCCATTGCACAACAACAACTAAGTTTAGCGGATATTTATTCCAACAATACCTATAGCCAGAAAGGATATGGCCCTGTACGATGGATGAAAGACAATCAAGGTTATTCTACTTTGGAAAATAATGCCCTATCCGGCGGAAAAGATATTGTGAGATATGATGCCAAAACAGGGAATAAGAAAATCCTAGTTTCTGCCAAACAACTCATTCCGGCAAATGAAACGAAACCATTGTCCATTGCCAATTACGAATGGTCGAATGACGATGGAAAATTATTGATCTTTACCAATACCCGAAGAGTATGGAGATACAATACCCGTGGCGATTATTGGGTACTCAATTTGTCAACAGGTAAACTGCAGCAGGTTGGAAAAAATGTAGAATCCACCAGCTTGATGTTTGCCAAATTCTCGCCGGATGCCTCAAGAGTTGCTTATGTAAGCAAACAAAATATCTATGTGGAAGATCTTGCCACAGAAAACAACACTCAAATTACCACTGACGGTAGGGCCAATATCATTAACGGCACATTCGATTGGGTGTACGAAGAAGAATTGGATGACAGGGATGGATTCAGGTGGAGCCCTGATGGAAAAAACATTGCTTACTGGCAATCGGATACAAAAAACATTGGAACGTTCTACCTGATCAATAATGTGGACTCTATCTATTCAAAACCAATACCATTGCCCTATCCCAAAGTAGGCACCAAACTTTCTGCCGTAAAACTTGGGGTTATTCCTGCAACCGGAGGCAAAACCAATTGGTTTAATATTCCCGGCGACCCCACTAACAATTATCTGGCCCGTATGGACTTCATACCAAATTCTAATGAAGTGATGGTGCAACAGCTAAACCGTGCTCAGAATACAAACAAAATATGGATAGGGAATGCTAAAACAATGTTGCTTAAAAATATTTATACAGAAACCGATCCCGATTTTCTGGACATTCATGATGATATCCGCTGGCTTGACGGAGAAAAATATTTTACCTGGACCAGTGAGAAAGACGGCTGGAAACATTTGTATAAAATTTCGAGAGATGGCGCCGAATCGAAATTAATTACAAAAGGCAATTTTGATGTAGTACAGATCAATTGTATAGACCCACAAAATGGTTATGTCTATTATATTGCCTCGCCCGACAATTTTACACAACGCTATCTTTACAGAAGCAGCATCAATGGCAACGGTGATGCTGAAAGGGTTACTCCCGCAACATTCAATGGGCAAAGCAGTTATCAAATTTCCGGAAATTCAGCATGGGCTATTCAAACCTTTCAAAATAGCAGTACCCCACCGGTAATCTCTTTGATCCATCTTCCTGATCACCAAGAAATAAAAATTCTTCAGGACAATCATGAACTGAAAGAAAAATATAATGCCTTGCATCTAAACCCAAAAGAATTTTTCAGGGTCGATATTGGAGATATTGCGTTAGATGCATGGATGATAAAACCAAAGGATTTTGATCCTTCAAAAAAATATCCTTTACTGTTTTTTGTTTACGGAGAGCCCGCCGGTGCTACGGTTCAGGATGATTGGGGCGGCGGTGCCCTTTGGGATCAATACATGGCACAACAAGGCAATATAGTGATCAGCATTGATAACCGTGGCACCAAAACACCAAGGGGTAAGGCTTGGCGCAATTCAATTTATGGACAGATCGGTATACTTGCATCAGCCGACCAAGCTGCTGCAGCAAAAAAGATCTTCACCCTGTATCCATATATCGACAGTTCCAGGGTAGGTATCTGGGGCTGGAGCGGTGGTGGCCAAATGACACTCAATTGTATGTTTCGCCATCCGGATATTTATAAAACCGGGCTGGCTGTTTCTTTTGTATCTGATCAAAAGCTTTATGACGCCACCTACCAGGAAAGATATATGGGCTTGCTGAGCGATAATGCCAAAGGCTATCATGATGGTTCTCCCTTATATTTTGCCAGCAATCTCCAGGGTACGCTAATGATCATTGCGGGTACGGGTGATGATAATGTGCATTATCAAAGTTTTGAAATGCTTGCTGATGAATTGATAAAACACAATAAACTTTTTTATATGATGTCGTATCCCATGCGATCGCATGGTATCTATGAAAGAGAGAATACTACGCTTCATTTGCGCGAAACAATGGCAAAATACTGGAAGGAGCACCTTTAATATGATTAGTGATTCAATAAAATATTATGGATAATTTTCCGAGCATTTTTAATGATGTGATTGGGCCGGTAATGCGCGGCCCATCCAGTTCTCATTGTGCCGCCTCTCAGCGCATTGGTAAATTATGCAGGGATCTGATGCAGGGAAACATAACAGAGATTCTCATTGAATTTGACCCCACCGGCTCTTTAGCCGACACACATACAGGCCAGGGATCGGATATGGGATTATTTGGTGGATTCCTGGGATGGGAAGCAGATGATGAAAGGTTACCGAATTCTGCATCACATATTGCTGAAGCCGGCATCAACATTCAATTTGCTGTTAGAGATATTCAAGCGAAACATTTAAATACCTATCAAATTACCTTGCGCAACACTGAAGAAACCAGGACGGTAACGGCTATTTCAACAGGCGGTGGTATGATCGAAATAATTGCCATTGATGGCATTGAAGTTTCGATGATGGGTGATTTTTACGAAACACTTATTTATTGTACAACACCCGATAAGGTTGTAGCCTTAATTGATCAAGAGATGTTGCACGACCATTTAATGGTGCATGCCGGAAATCCGATTCTTATTGAGATAAAGTCGCAACAATTTCCTGATGCCTCACTGCAGGCTCAATTGGCCGGTATGCCCGATGTGATTTCTGTTAAAAAATTATCACCGGTACTACCTGTCCTGTCAAGAAAAGATATTAAAGTACCGTTTACTACCTGCAACGAAATGCTGGAGTATAATAAAACTAAAGGGCTTTCGCTATTGCAACTGGCTATTCTTTATGAAAGTGAAAGGGGAAATATTTCTGAGCAGGAAGTATTTGAGCAGATGAGAAAGATAGTGCGTATTCTAAAAGACTCCATTAAATCTGGGCTGCAGGGTACACAGTATGCCGATCGTTTGTTGGGCAGTCAGTCAGTAAATTTCAAGACACAATTAGAAAATAAGCGGTTAATAGAAACCGGTGCGCTCAATAATGTGGTGATGTATGTTTCTGCATTAATGGAGGTAAAGAGTTCCATGGGAGTTATTGTAGCCGCTCCTACAGCAGGTTCCTGCGGCACGCTGCCGGGCGCTGTGATAGGCACTGCCGATTTCCTTGAAGTTTCGGAAGATGAGATCGTGAAAGCCATGTTGGTATCAGGATTAATTGGAATTTTCATCGCCACCCAATCCACTTTTGCCGGAGAAGTGGCGGGCTGCGGCGTGGAGTATGGATCCGGAGGCAGCATGGCTGCGGCAGCTATCGTTTATCTTGGGAAGGGTTCTCTTGCTCAATCTCTTGCTGCCGCTTCGATGGTATTACAAAGTACACTTGGTATGACCTGTACACCCATTGCCAATAGAGTGGAAGCGCCGTGTTTGGGAAATAATGTAATGGCAGCAACGAATGCAATAACCTTTGCAAATATGGCCCTATCCGGCTACGACGAATTAATTCCTTTAGACGAATCGATAGAAACGATGTATACCATTGGCATGGCCATACCACACCAATTTAAATGCACCAATATAGGCGGCTTGTGTGCTACAAAAACAGCTAAAATATTAGAAGCAAAATTAAATTCTATTTAACTTTAAAAATACCAGCACATAAAATTGTTTACACTAAAACTACATTATGTTTGAGAAGGATGTTTATATAAACCGAAGGAAGAGATTAAAGGAACAACTCGGCAGCGGCCTCATATTATTGTTGGGAAATGAGGAAAGCAGCATGAATTATACTGATAATTGTTACCCCTTTCGCCAGGATAGTAATTTTTTGTATTTTTTTGGGTTAGACAGACCGGGACTTGCCGCTATCATCGATATTGATAATGCTCAAGAAATTATTTTTGGCAATGATATCGATGTGGAAGATATCATTTGGACAGGGCCACTGCAATCTTTGAATGAACAGGCTGAACTGGTAGGCGTATCAAACGTTTTACCGGCTTTATCCATTGCTGACAAAATAAGCAACCCATTATCTGAAAAAAGGAAGATCCATTTCCTGCCTCCATACCGGGCAGATAATATGCGTAAACTAACCCACTGGTTGAGCATTCCCTTTGATCTATTAAAAATATCATCCAGTACAGCACTTATCAAAGCGATTGTTGAGCAGCGTTCCATAAAAACTACCGAAGAAATAATAGAGATAGAAAAAGGAGTGAATGTAACAATAGATATGCAGTTGGAAGCGGCAAGACTTGCCCAGGAAGGAATTTCAGAAACAAAAATTGCAGGTATCATTCATGGTATTGCATTAAGTGCGGGAGGCAATCTTGCTTTTCCTACCATACTCACCGTAAACGGACAAATTCTTCATAACCATAGCCAGGGCAATATTTTACAGAAGGGCCAAATGTTGCTATGCGATTGCGGTGCCGAAACGTCGATGCATTATGGTGGTGATCTTACCAGAACCACTCCTGTGGATCAACGGTTTTCAACAAGGCAAAAAGAGATTTACGATATCGTGTTACATGCCCATGAAGCAGCAATTGATTCTTTACGTCCCGGCGTATTTTTTAAAGATGTTCATTTGAAGGCATGCGAAACACTGGCAGCAGGATTAAAATCAATTGGGCTCATGAAGGGCGATATCAACGAGGCGGTAAGTCAGGGTGCTCACGCCATGTTTTTTCAATGCGGACTAGGACATATGCTGGGTTTAGATACTCATGATATGGAAGACCTGGGTGAAGAATATGTTGGATATACCGATGACTTAAAAAAGAGTACACAGTTTGGATTGAAATCATTGAGGCTTGGAAGAAAATTGGAGGCCGGCTTTGTAGTGACAGTAGAGCCGGGTATTTATTTTATACCCGAGTTAATTGATCTGTGGAGATCGCAAAATAAATTTCCTGAATATATTAACTATGATAAATTGGAGACTTATAAAGATTTTAGTGGAATAAGAATTGAAGAAGATTTGATTATTACGGATGCCGGAAGCCGGATCCTGGGTAAATCCTTGTACCGGGGAGCTGAAAAATCGGAAATGCAACCAGCGAAAAATAGCTTATAAAATCATGTAAGAAATGTTTTCTTATTTGACGCCAAGCCAGCTCATTAGCAGTCAGGCAATAATAGCTACAACTTAAATAAAGTAAAATTGACTGTATGTCGAACAGGAATTTCACTTCTTTCCCGATCTTGACAACGGAACGGCTTACGCTCAGGCAACTAGTAATTAATGACCAGCAGGAAATTTTCATGTTGCGGTCTGATGGTGAAGTAAACAAATATCTTGGCAGAAAAATAGCCAATTCTATTGATGATGCAAGCAACTTCATAAATAAGATCAATGCGCATATTCATAAAAATGACTCTCTATATTGGGCAATAACATTGAGTGGCAACAACGTATTGATTGGAACAATTTGCCTTTTTAGCTTTTCAGATGAAAATGATAAATGTGAAATTGGCTATGAACTTTTGACGAACTTTCAAGGACAAGGAATAATGAAGGAGGCTGTAGAAAAAGTTATTGACTATGCTTTCAATATAATTGGCGTTCAAAAAATTGAAGCATTCTTTCATAAAGATAACCAGCGTTCCATAAAGCTATTGAAGAAATGCTCATTCAGGGATTCAACTGTACTTGATAATACAGCTCCTGACCTCATATGTTACCAGCTGACAAATTAAATTGACAATCGGAACTAAAAATTTCAATGAGAAAGTCAGAAATACTATTATGTGTTTGGCGCAAGCCTAACTTTTTTATAATTTGTTACCGTATTACAGCAACACGCCTACAGTAAGCCCTATTTGTGGTACGCAATTTTTAATAAATAAATCTATTGTAATGAATAAATCATTCTTCAAGTCATTTTTGGTATTGGCTTTTATTTTTGGCATCACTCCTTCCGTTTTTTCGCAAAAAACATTAAATAATGGCGATAAGTGGATACCCACTGATTTTAATCCAAAAACTACGGTGTTGCTTGTGGAAGCCTGGAGTGGCATTCAGGAGGAAAAGGGTATTGCAAAACAAGAGGATTATATGGATAAGATGTATCCGTATAAATATGAAGTAGTTTCTTTAGAAACGATCCAGAAAAGAGAGGGTAAATATGCCAATACCAAAATTTATAAATGGTCATTGGTTTCTTCATCTAATGTAACGGCATTAACAAAATCAACCGGTGCCAGTACCAATACGGGTGTATTGACCAGTGTAGATAGAGATTTTCATTTTTACGACAGAGAGAACGATAAAAATTACCCGGCAACGAACAGATCTCAAGGTCCGTTCAAGCAGAGCTTTCAGGTGGTGATCAATACCATTGCAAAACGCTTTCCCGAATAAACTATTCGCATCTAGTTATTGCCGGTAACCTTTTTGAACAGCACTCAAACTAATTCAACATGGACAGTTTATCGCCCAATATTTTTGTAAAAGACATACATGAGACCATTGCATTTTATCAGAAAATCGGTTTCAGTTTGACCATGACGGTTCCTGAAGAGGGAAATTATGTTTGGGCAATGATGCATTGTGGCAATGTGACCTTTATGTTTCAGAGCTTTGAAAGCCTGGCCGATGAACTGCCTGAGATCAGCAGACTGCCGGGAGCTTCGCTTTTATTTTATATCAAGATAAAAGATATTAGGGCTTTTTTTGACAGCATCAAGCAAAAATTAACCGTTCTGAAAGGCCTTGAAAAAACATTTTATGGGGCAACTGAGTTTTCCATCAAAGACAATAATGGTTATGTATTGACATTTGCGGAAGACGAATAAATAAATAATATTCAGATACTCTGGCTACTCAGCATATCAGAAGAAAGCTATCTACAAGCAAAGCTTTTGTCAACATAAGGTTGGCCACAAGTAGGCCTTACTACTACTGGCCGAGGCTTTGGCGCAAATTCTCTTAAAATAGATTTCATTTAACAGAATAATTTCGTTTCTTTATGGTCATCATCCTGGTGGCATAGACAGAACGCTACCCCAGCTTCGAAAATACACAAACCTTGTACGCCATGTTATCGCATGCCCAATAATTTAATTGCCAAACAATAATAATTACTCATCTAAAAAACAAAAAAATGAAACACATGTTTAGATCGGTTTTTGCATTAAGTATTGCTGGTTTCCTGTTTTCTTGTAATAGCGATTCCGCCAAAACGAAAACTGATGCTGCCAAAACACCAGCAGACAGTTCAGCTGCTACCAATGCTACAACTGCACCAGCACCAACAGGACCAACCGTTCCTTTTGATGTAGTAACCATTTATCACACTGTAAAAGACTACAAGACATGGCGCCAAGCATTTGATGCAGATACTACCAGGCGTAATGCAAGTGGTTTTACTTTTGTAGCAGTAGAAAGGGCTGCCGATAAACCCGATAATGTTAAAATTGTTTTAATGGCTTCAGACTTGGCAAAAGCAAAAGCATTTGCCACTGATCCAGGATTAAAAGAGGCAATGGATAAAGCCGGTGTTATTTCAAAACCAGATTTGAAATTCTGGAAAATTGTACGGTTTAACCCTGAGAATCAAAAAGCCAATGGTACAAGAGTTGAAATTGTTCATAAAGTGAAGGATTTTGATACATGGCTTAAGGGCTTTGATGCCGAAGGACCAGCCACAAGAGCTGCAAATGGCATGAACGATATGGTATTGGGAAGAGGTGTGGATGACCCCAACATGGTACATGTTGTTTTTGATGTAACAGATATAGCTAAAGCAAAAGCAAGAGTTAATGATCCTGCTTTGAAAAAAATAATGATCGATGCTGGCGTTATAGGAATACCCACCATTACTTTTTATACCGACTCGTCTAAATAAGAATCAACTACATTATTTTATAACAGCTAAAACATTTTGTTTTAGCTGTTTTTTTATACTCAATTAAACAAGAAATTCCTCTGGTCTTTGTTTTTACGAATCAGTAAATAAAAAATTGTAACTGAGTTTGAATACCGAATTATATAAATAGCATTCGTTGAAAATGGCTCCTGTGGGCAAGAACCTGTCGGAATTCATCATCTGCTGTTCCGTATTTTCCTCAGCTGGGAGTGAACTTTCTCTAATCAGCGGAATTACTTAACTTCAATAACGCAACGCGCTTGGGGCTAACCTGCCGGACTTACCCTGCTAAGAATACCCCACCTGAAAAAATACCGCCTCGTTAGCATTCATTATTAATCATCGACATCATTTAATAAATAAAAAACCATGTGGTGGCAATATTTTTTAGTTTTTATAGGGGCCTTGTTGTTTGATATAGTTCCTTTCCCATTTCCCCCAGCATTTA
>Ga0194037_1001890_pt1 | contig 14555 bp, 11 predicted proteins | sample JunL306m_MetaG_FD_148653 | JGI IMG/M metagenome (GOLD analysis project Ga0194037, IMG submission 148653) | Anoxic zone freshwater microbial communities from boreal shield lake in IISD Experimental Lakes Area, Ontario, Canada - Jun2016-L304-6m | ecosystem: Environmental > Aquatic > Freshwater >...
AATTATGGGCTTACATCATTAGACGTATATAATGCAGTAGCTAAAAGTAATATCAATGTGGGTGGTGATGTGCTGGAGCGTAACGGGCAGGCATTTATTGTACGTGGAATAGGATTGCTGAACAATATTGATGAGATCAATAATATTATCGTTACAAAGATCCATGGTGTACCTATTCTGGTAAAGAACCTGGCCAACGTTGCAGAAACTGAAAAGCCGCGCCTAGGACAAGTGAAACGAGATGCTGAAGGAGATGCAATAGAAGGTATAGTAGTAATGAGAAAAGGTGAGAATGCTGCAGAAGTACTAGAACGTATACATGAGAAAGTAAAAGACTTGAATGAACATATTTTACCTTCAGATGTAAAGATAGAGCCATTCTACGACCGTACTACCCTGATGGAGTATGCAACACATACTGTATTGCATAACCTGTTTGAAGGTATCATACTTGTAACACTGATAGTATTGATATTTATGGCCGATTGGCGCACTACCTTGATTGTGGGTATCATAGTACCATTAGCATTGCTTTTTGCGTTCATGCTAATGCGATTGAAAGGTATGACAGCCAACTTGCTATCGATGGGGGCGGTAGACTTTGGTATCATCATAGATGGTGCTGTGGTAATGGTAGAAGGGCTCTTTGTGGCACTAGACTACAGAGCAAAGGAGGTGGGCATGGAGAAATTCAACAAGTTGGCCAAACTAGGTCTGTTCAAGAATGTGGGTACTGAAATGGGTAAAGCTATATTCTTCTCAAAGGTCATCATCCTTACTTGTCTTATACCAATTTTTGCCTTTCAGAAAGTAGAAGGTAAGATGTTCTCGCCTCTGGCATATACACTAGGTTTTGCCTTATTAGGAGCACTTATCTATACTTTGACATTAGTACCTGCATTAGCAAGTATACTATTACGCAAAAACGTAAGAGAGAAACATAATGTAGTTGTGGAGTTCTTTGAAAAGATAGTAGGTAAGTCATTCCGATGGGTACACACCCATCAACGTACTAGTCTTATAGTAGCTGTATCGTTCATGGTGTTGACATTTGCATCGGCAAAATTCTTGGGTTCTGAGTTCTTGCCTGACCTAGATGAAGGTGCCTTGTGGGTAAAAGCTCAATTACCAATGAGTGCTTCATTGCAACAATCGGATGACATAGCCAGAAAGATGATGGATATATTGCAGAAGTTTCCTGAGGTAGACCATGTGCTAGCACAAATAGGACGTACGGTAGATGGCACTGACCCTAAAGGATTTTTCAATGTAGAAATAGCAGTAGACCTAAAAACCAAAGAAAAATGGCCTAAAGGAGTGACCACTGAGAATTTGATAGAATCGATGGACAAACAGCTCAGCAAGCTGCCGGGTATTATGTTCAATTATTCTCAGCCAATACGTGATAATGTGGATGAAGCGGTGGCAGGTGTACCTGCATCGTTGGTGGTAAAAGTGTTTGGTAAGGATTTCAACACACTAGACAGTATGGCTAATCAGGTAATGGATCAATTACATACAGTACAAGGCGTAGAAGACCTTGGAGTATTACGTAATTTGGGACAACCGGAATTCCGTATAGAACTGAATCAGCAGAAAATGGCCATGTATGGTGTGAATATTGCAGATGCCAATGCCGTGATAGAAATGGCTGTGGGCGGTAAAGCAGCTACACAATTATATGAAGGTGAGCGGAAGTTTGACATCAGAATACGTTATGATAAGGAGTACCGTAATACAGAGGAAAAGATAGAACAGTTGATGGTACCTACTCAGGACGGATCGAGAATTCCGATCAAAGAGATCAGCGATATGAAAGTAATGATAGGCCCTTCCTTTATTTACCGTGATAATAACCAAAGGTATATACCTGTTAAATTCTCTATTCGTGGGCGTGACTTGGGTAGTACCATTGCAGAAGCTCAAAAGAAAGTGAATGCGCACATCAAAATACCCCAGGGATATTCAATGACCTGGAATGGTGTATTTGAAAATGCACAACGTGCATCTAAAACATTAGGCAAAGTAGTGCCACTTTGTTTACTAGCTATATTCCTGATATTGTTCATCACATTTGGCAATGCGAAAGATGCATTACTTACGCTTATGAACGTACCATTTGCATTAATAGGTGGAATATTAGCACTACATATCACTGGCATGAACTTTAGTATCAGTGCAGGTATAGGATTCATAGCCTTGTTTGGGGTGTGTATACAGAATGGTGTGATACTTATCAGTGTATTCCGAAAAAATCTGGAAGCAAAAATGACCCTTAAGGCGGCTATAGAACAAGGAGTACACTCACGTGTGCGCCCTGTTGTAATGACCGCTCTGATGGCAGCAATAGGGCTATTACCAGCAGCGGTTAGTACGGGTATAGGTTCTGAAACCCAAAAGCCTCTCGCGATAGTAGTAATAGGAGGCTTAGTAACATCTACTATTCTTACCTTATTGATATTGCCGGTTATTTATACAATAGCCTATAATCTGATACACAAACGTGAGAACAGAAAGATATTAAAGAAAATAGGAGCCGTTAGTTAATAACTCTTACCTGATAAAAACAATAGAGGCTGCTCTAGAGCAGCCTCTATTGTTTAAAATATCATCTCTATTTACTGTATCAATAATTTTTGTGTAGTAACACCAGTTTGGTCTTGCACCTTAATGATATAATTAGCTGAAGGGAGCTGTACAACAGATAAAGAAGTATTCTTAGTTGCTGTTTCTAGAGCATTGTGTATCATAACCCTACCCTGCATATCCATAATGTCTATTAATTGTATAGCTTGTAAAGAATGGATATTTACAATATCCTTAGTAGGGTTGGGATAGATAATAGTACTTTCTCTGTTTGCAGATATATTGGTAACGGAAGTAGTGCAGTCGCCAGTACCCCATATACAATCGGCATATAGTGGATAATCTATAAAAGGATTACGGTTGTGTTGCAATGCATATACAGAATCATTCCTGTCAATCTCCTTTTGACTTACCGGATCTAAGTGATGCCATTCTAATAACATTTGAATGGTCCATGATTTCAAAGTGACCTTCGTGGCCATTTCCCAATCATTGAATGAACTGCTATCTGCCCAATAGCGAGTAGTGATATAAAAGTAATTTCGTGCAATATCCCCCTTGAAAGAATCTATGGGTTCGAAACAAGTGGTTGCAGGAGCACCCAAATAAGTGTTGGGACCTAACTTAGAACCATTGGTAAATGTTTTGAGAACAGGTGTACCAGCTTTACCATAAGGGAAGTCTGCACGTTGACCGTTGACGTAATAGTCTGTTGGATAAACAATAAACAGATCGGAATACATGGGGCTAAGGCTATTGAATTTGCTTTGAGGCCATGTGTGCTCTCGATTATAACAAGAGTTTTCATGATTGAGACCATTACCACATTGGTTAGCACCAAAAGTGTATTCATAAGCCGGTGTGCCTCCGGGAATATCAGCATATATATCCCAAACCTTACCATCTGTCCTTTTATCGGTAGAATAGTATGCATTCCATAAACCCGGTGTATAGCTTAAAACAGTATGTCCTTTTATAATATTATATAAAGCTATACGTAGCGGCTCTCCATTAAGTCCATTAGCGCTATTGTAATAGCCAGGTGGGATTTGCGTAAAGCCAATAACAGGTATCAATAGAAGCAAACAAAGTATTCTCTTCACATTAATGATTTTAAAAACATATAGAAAGGCTTGCAAGATACATAAAAACATATTCAAATATCACCAAGTATCAATTACTTATCATCCGATAAATGTTTTCTGAAATGTGATGTTATCTTTGTGATATGCAAATTCTAGAAGGAACAGCAGTAGCTGCACATATAAAAGAAGAACTGAAACAAGAAGTTCAACTCTTACGCACAACAGGTAGTAAAATACCACATCTGGCAGTAATAATAGTAGGTAATAATCCTGCGAGTGAAGCCTATGTAGGTTCTAAAGTTAAAACCTGTGAAGAAATAGGTTTTGGCTCTACTTTATTACGCTTCAGCATAGACATTACTGAAGATTATCTGTTGGAAGAGATCAAAAAACTGAATGCTGATAGTGTAGTTGATGGTATACTAGTACAGTTGCCATTACCCAAGCATATATCTGAAGACAGAGTGATCAATACAATAGACCCAGCAAAAGATGTGGATGGTTTCCACCCTATAACACAAGGTCGTATGGTATTAGGACAACCTTCTTTCTTACCAGCTACTCCGTATGGTATATTGCTGATGCTAGAGTATTACAATATTGATGTTACCGGTATGAACTGTGTAGTAGTAGGAAGAAGCAATATTGTAGGTACGCCCATGTCCATTCTTATGAGTAGAAATGGAAAACCAGGTAATGCTACTGTAACTATCTGCCATTCTAAAACACGCAATCTGACTGAGATAACACAGAAAGCTGATATTATTATAGCAGCTATAGGTAGGCCAAAATTCATAACTGCAGAGATGGTGAAAGAAGGTGCTATTATTATAGACGTAGGTATCAATAGAATAGACGACCCTACACGTAAAAGCGGTATGAGATTAGTAGGTGATGTGGATTTTGATAATGTTGCTGAAAAATGCAGCTTTATCACACCTGTACCAAAAGGAGTTGGCCCTATGACCATCTGCGGACTTATGAAAAACACACTACTGGCTACTAAGTTGTCTCAATCTTCTCATTCGTAATAGTGGCAACTACGCGCACAAATACTGAAGCTTATCCTGTAATGGAACATTTTTACACCTTACAGGGTGAAGGGTACTATAGTGGGCAAGCTGCCTATTTCATTAGATTAGGTGGATGCGATGTAGGATGTGTATGGTGTGATGTGAAAGAAAGCTGGGATGCACATGCACACCCTATGATGACTACTGATGAGATCGTTAAGAAATCATCATCTTTCCCGGGACGGATAGCTGTGATAACAGGTGGCGAACCAGCTATGCATAAGCTTACAGGGCTTTGTGATGCACTACATAAAGTGGGTTTTCGTACCCATATAGAAACATCAGGGGCCCATCCACTAAGTGGAACGTTAGATTGGGTAACACTTTCTCCTAAAAAATTCAAAGCCCCTCTGGATGAAGCCATGCAGCAAGCACATGAATTGAAAGTGGTTGTTTTTAATAAAAGTGATTTTCAGTGGGCAGAAGAACATGCAGCAAAAGTTTCTAAAGATTGTATATTGTACCTTCAACCTGAATGGAGTAAACGAGAGGAAATCACACCACTTATTATTGACTACATTCAGGAACATCCACAATGGCAATTGTCGTTGCAAACACATAAATTCATAAATATCCCATAAAGTATGACTTGGTTACAAACTATTATCCTAGGTATAGTAGAAGGCATTACTGAATTTCTACCGATTTCATCTACAGGCCATATGATCATTGCCAGCTCTATTATGGGCATTAGCACTGATGATTTTACCAAACTGTTTGAAGTGTGCATACAGTTTGGAGCTATATTATCGGTAGTAGTATTGTACTGGAAGAAATTTTTTGACTTCAAAAGGTTGGATTTTTATTTTAAACTTGTTGCAGCATTTATTCCCGCTGCTATATTCGGAGCATTGTTCTCTAAAAAGATAGATGCTCTGTTGGAAAGTAGTATGACCGTAGGATTTTCATTACTGATAGGCGGTATCATTCTATTGTTCATAGATAAGCTATTTAAAAAATCTGAAATAGAAAAAGACGAGGATATCAACTATGTGAAAGCATTCATCATTGGTTGTTTTCAGGTTATAGCAATGATACCAGGTGTATCTCGTAGTGCATGCACGATAGTAGGTGGTATGCAACAAAAGCTGACCAAGAAACTAGCTGCCGAATTTTCATTCTTTCTAGCAGTACCTACCATGATGGCTGCTACCGCTAAGAAATTATGGGATTTCCATAAGCATGGTGTGACCTTTCAGGATGGACAAATACCTATGCTGATAGTAGGTAACATTATAGCCTTCATAGTAGCATTGATAGCTATTAAGACATTCATACAATACTTACAGAAACATAGTTTCAGAGCATTTGGTGTATATCGTATTATTGCAGGAATTGCAGTATTGGCGATGATCTATTTCAAAATGATGGCAGGATAATTATAAGCCATATTCCCAGTTCTCGAACAATAAATTGAGGTAGTAATTTTCTTCCATTGTGATAACATTATCAGCCTTGGTAAGTTCTATTGCAAAATTGATCAGGTTTTTCCTTTCGTCTTCGGTAGCATCATCGTAAAAATCATCCATCATTTTCAGGAAATGAGCTTCCCATTCTTCAGGCTTTAGATTGCTGATAATAGCCATTTCTCTATCCAGATTTACCCGAAATGGGAATTCCTCTACCAAATACACCCTAATGACCCTATCCTCATTATAGCTGATACGGAAATCGACAGCAGATAATATCATTAATAAATGGTAACCTGCAATAGTTTTATTGGTTCTATTATTAGGCATGCAAATGGAATATTTTTACATGGTGTTAGCTATGTGCTGCTAAAAGTAGATCCAGATCAGTGAATTTCAGATGGAAACGACGGGCGATGTTGGCATTGGTAACACAGCCTTTATATAAATATACACCTGAGCGGATACCGTTCTTTGCCTGGATAATACCCTCTACACCACCCAAATCAGCACATTGCAGCATTATAGGCATTATAACATTACTGATAGCCCTAGATGCTGTACGGGAAACCCCTGAAGCCATATTAGGCACACAATAATGTATCACATCATACTTTTTGAAAATTGGGTTTTCGTGTGAAGTAACCCTTGAGGTTTCAAAACAGCCGCCCCTATCTATACTTACATCTATGATAACAGAACCTGCTTTCATATTCCCTACCATTTCGTCTGTAACCACTACCGGCGTTACCCCATTCACAGGTTTCAAAGCACCTACTGCCACATCTGCATTAGCCAGCTCTTCACCTAAAGTAACGGGCTCCATTACAGAAGTGAAACAACGTCTGCCAATGTTATTCTGCAAACGCATAAGGCGGTATATAGAATTATCAAAGATCATGACAGATGCACCTAATCCTAAAGCAGTACGGGCTGCAAATTCACCCACTACCCCTGCACCAATGATCAACACCTTGGCCGGAGGGACACCGGAAATACCTCCCAGTAGTATACCCTTACCATTATGTCCATTATTAAGGTACTTAGCTGCTGTAAGAATAGCAGAGCTACCTGCTATCTCGCTCATAGATCGTACTATGGGATAAGTACCTGAATCGTCCTTTATAGACTCTACAGCAATTGCTATGATCTTTTTTTGCATTAACTGCTCTAACATCTCTACCTTAAGAACCGGTAAGTGAATAGGAGAAATAATAACCTGATTGGGTTGTAAAAGCGCTACTTCTTCTTCAGAAATAGGGGCAGATTTAATTATTGTAGTGGCCTTATATACTTCACTTTTTTCATACACAATACGCGCCCCAGCCTCACTATAGTCGCTATCAAAGTAAAAGGAACCCTCTCCGGCATTATGTTCTACAACAATCTCATGACCATTATTGACCAATACAGAAACAGCCTCTGGGGTAAGAGCCACCCTGTTTTCCTGAAAAGAGGTCTCTTTAGGGATACCTATAAAGAGTTGTTTCTTTTTCGGCAATATCTCTAAAGTCTCTTCCAGAGGGACATATGAGAATGAAGGAGAAATATAAGGTCTTTTACTCATGCCAGCTCCCTAGTTTACATTTTGCAGAAAATTACGAAACAAGTTCTGATAAAAGAAGCATTTAGACACCTAAAACATGATTAAAAAAATAGAATTAAGATTTACAAGAAGAAACAATAATTTTATTTCTGAAAAACGAACAGTTAACATATATCATGCTTAGGCAATCTCAACAACAAAAACTCTTACAAAAGCTATCCCCCCAGCAAATTCAGCTTATGAAATTGCTGCAGGTACCTACTATTAACTTAGAGGAGCGAATAAAGGAGGAAATGGAAGAGAACCCAGCATTGGAGTACGGAGCTGAGGATGGTGATTTCGACAATGATGATTATAAATTAGATAGTAAAGAGGACGATTATGACTCTGATGGAGACCTTGATGATGTAGAATTAAGTAATGATACTGCAGAGAAAGTTGATCTCGATGATTTTTTGCGTAGAGAGGATGATGGTGGAGATTATAGTGGTGGTGATGATTATTACAGTAGTGGCTCAGATGAATCTACTACGGCTCCAGTAAGTGTAGAAACTACCTTTATAGATTACCTACTGGACCAACTAAGCATGTTGGAACTGGATGAAAGAACTAACAAAATAGCACAACAAATAATAGGCAGTATAGACGAAGATGGTTATTTACGAAGAGAGCCTTCGTCCATAGTGGATGATCTGGCCTTTGGTCAAAACATCTATACATCAGAAGAAGAAGTAAATAGCCTGATATTGGAGATACAAAAATTTGACCCACCGGGAGTTTGCGCGTGGACACTACAGGAGTGTCTCCTATTACAACTGAGAAGACTGTCACCACTAAATAATGATGCCAAAATAGCTGCTCAGATCATTGATAAATACTTCAATGAATTCATCAAAAAGCACTATGATAAAATACAGCGTCAGCTAGACCTTACTAATGAAAATTTTAAGGACGCTATCAATTGTATCATCAAGCTGAATCCTAAGCCTGGTTCAGTATTTACGATTGTCAACAAGGCTGAAAGCTATGTGATACCTGATTTCTTTGTAGAAAATAATAATGGCAAACTGGAACTGGCACTGAATTCAAAAAATGCCCCTGAACTACGTGTATCCGAAGGATATAGAGAGATGATGAAAGCATATGACAGAAGCGAGAAGAAGAATAAACGCCAGAAAGAAGCACTATTATTCATCAAACAGAAATTAGATTCTGCCAAATGGTTCATAGATGCTATCAAACAACGCCAGCATACTTTATTACATACTATGCAGTCCATAATAATATTCCAACAAGAATTCTTCTTAACTGGCGACGATACTACTCTGAAGCCAATGATACTTAAGGACATTGCCCAAATGACGAATTTGGATGTTTCTACCGTATCGCGGGTAGCTAACAGTAAGTTTGTACAAACTGAGTTTGGTACTTATAAGCTAAAGTACTTTTTCTCTGAAGCGCTACATACAGATAGTGGCGAAGATGTATCTACACGAGAAGTAAAAAGCATACTATCAGGCCTTATAGGCAATGAGGATAAACATCGTCCTTTATCCGACGAAAGATTGACAGAGTTATTGCAAGAAAAGGGCTATAATATTGCCCGCCGTACAGTAGCTAAATATCGTGAGCAACTGAACATACCGGTGGCAAGACTCAGAAAAGAACTTTAATTATTTTTTCAATACTTGTTGGGCTACTGCGTCCAAAGTTTCATAGAATTCCTCACCATATTTACGTATCAAAGAGTCTTTCAAAAACTTATATACTGGCACTTGTAATTTTTTTCCTAGTCGGCATGCAGGTTTGCATATAGTAGGGCGAGGCTCATAATTCACTGCCTCATATCCATTGTATTGTTTGATACGAATAGGATATAAATGGCAGGATATTGGCTTTTGAAAATCTACAACACCTTCTTTCCATGCCTTCTCTATGCCACATTTTACTACGCCTGTTTCTTCAGTATAAGCATATACGCATACACCACCATTTACCGTTGGGGTTACATGACCATACTCGTCATCCCACACATGTGTACCTTGTTTCTCAATTTCTGCAATATATTCTTGGGGGAGGTATTTTTTGATCTTGGGATATAATTTTTTGATGATCTTGGTTTCATCATCTGTCAATGGAGCGCCACAGTCCCCATCTACACAGCAACCACCTTTGCAACTGTTAAGGTCACATACAAATTGCTCCTGCACTACTTCATCACTCAGAAGCACCTGGCCTATCGCTATCATTTATCAGAATTAAAATATTGATTCATCGTACATTTCATTACATGTTAATATAATTCATCAACAAATTGTAACGCGTAGCCACATCTTCATATTGAGTTTGTTCCCCAAATACATCCTTTACAGTGTACTTATGACGCTCAAAAGAAGCTACGACACTTCGCAGATCGGTACGATTTGTTTTTAATGTTATTTCCAGCTTATTAGTAAAACGGTTATTGAAAAGTTGTGTGCTGATCACTGTCACTTCTTCATTCTCACAAATTCGCGCTATCTCCATCAGGCTATACCCTCTGGCATCCAGTTCTAATACTATGATACCACCGGGATTATCCAATCCACTTGTTTCAGTAATGTACTTTAACAATTCATCTTTGGTAATAGCACCAATGTACATGTTTTGGTCATCTACTACTGGCACAATTGATAAATTATGCTCATGAGCTATTCGTAAGGCTTCATACGGATGGCCATTAGCAAATACAGCTGGGCGATAACTGAGAAAATCTGCGCCACTAAGGGGGGATTCCGGGGTATTCCAGTCCAACACATCGTTTTCCTTTATCAACGCCATGTATTGATGTTCTACTACTAATGGTAACTGCGTAAAATGATTCTCCTCCATCAGAGACAAAGCTCTGTTGCCGGTATCAGTAGCCGTTAAGGTGGGGACAATGGGCGATATCAACTTCTCTATCAACATGATTCAGTCTCTCTATACTATATAATACAATTGTCAGACCAGTTTTGGTTGGGTAGCAATTGTCAAAAGAATATCATAAAAATGAAAACGGCTTAACCTTTATGCTTTTCAAGGAATGCTGATAGAATTTTATTGAATTCATCAGGCACTTCCATCATAGGTGCATGACCGCACTTATCTATCCAATGCAACTCAGATGTAGAGATCAGTTTATGAAACTCTTCTGCTACCATAGGAGGTGTTATCGTATCATTTTTACCCCATATCAGGCATGTAGGCATTTTTATTTCCTGTAGCTCATCCCCCAAATTGTGGCGAATAGCTGATTTAGCCAGGGAAATGATCTTTAATGCTTTTAAACGATTATTGACAATGGAATATATTTCATCTACCAATTCTTTAGTGGCAATGTTAGGATCGTAAAAGGTCAGTTCTGTTTTCTTTCTGATGAAATCGTAGTCACCTCTTTTAGGATAGGTCTCTCCCATTCCATTTTCAAATAATCCTGAACTACCCGTAAGAGTAATGGTCTTTACTCTTTCAGGATGTTTAAGTGTATACACTAAACCCACATGGCCACCTAAAGAATTACCCAAAAGGTTCACTCTATCAAAACAACGGGTCTCAATAAATTTTGACACATATCTATTCAACCCCGAAACCGTAGTTTCAAGTAAGGTAAGGTCATATAATGGCAGTATCGGTATAACTACTTTATGTGTTTGCTTAAAATAGTCTACCAAGTCTTTAAAATTACTCAACGCTCCAAACAAGCCATGTAGGAGTACCAAAGGTTCCCCCTCTCCTTCTTCTACGTACTTGAATTTGCCTAAGTGTTTGATCTCGTATTGCATCAGGCACTAATGGTTTTGCTAAAAATACTACTGTTTTAGTGAAAATACATATTTCCTTTCTTATATAGCAATTTGTTTTTTGTAGGGGTAAAAATGCTTAATATCTATGGCCAAACCGTATTTTTTCACATTTCTCATACTTACATTCGCCTAACTTTGTCAAGCATATATAATACCATGTTACAACAATATTGTCACTCCCTTAGAGAATATAGACGTTTACACACCCGCGATGTGAAAGTAGGTGATCTTTTTATTGGCCAAAACCACCCTATACGCATACAGACCATGACCACTACGGACACGATGGACACTGCCGCCACTGTGGCTCAAAGTATTCGTTGCATAGAGGCTGGTGCCGAACTGGTTCGCATTACTGCACCTAGCAAAACAGAAGCAGAGAACCTGAAGGTCATTAAAGATCAGCTACGTAGTATGGGTTATAATACCCCCTTGGTAGCAGATATTCATTTCACCCCCAATGCTGCAGAAATAGCAGCCAGGATTGTTGAAAAAGTAAGAGTGAACCCAGGGAACTATGTAGACAAAAAGAAGTTCGACATGATCAATTATACGGATGAAGAATATATAGGCGAAATCGAACGTATTCAAGAACGTTTCACTCCTTTGGTACGAATCTGCAAAGAGTATGGCACAGCTATGCGCATTGGCACTAACCATGGCTCTCTTAGCGATAGGATCATGAGCCGTTATGGTGATACTCCAATAGGTATGGTAGAGAGTGCCATGGAATTCCTGCGTATAGCACGCTATGAAAATTATCATCAGATCATACTCAGTATGAAATCCAGCAACCCACAAGTGATGGTGCAAGCCTATCGTTTGCTAATACAAAAAATGCATGAAGAATTTGGTGAATATTACCCCTTACATCTGGGTGTCACAGAGGCTGGAGATGGCGAAGATGGGCGCATCAAAAGCGCCATTGGTATTGGCACATTACTGGAAGATGGCATTGGCGATACTATTCGTGTATCCCTTACTGAAGACCCTGAATTTGAAATACCTGTATGTCGCGATATTGTAAAGCGCTATACCCATCGCTCAGAACATACGCCTATTCAACCATTAAGCGAACAGGAAAGAATTGTACTGCCATATAATCCCTTCGGCTACTTACGCAGAAATACACATACAGTACAGCATATAGGCAATGGTCATGTACCAGTGGTAATTGCAGATTTTCGTAAAAATGAAAGTATCTCTCACCAAGACTTACAGGCTATTGGCTATACTTACGATGCCGCTACTGACAAATGGAATATCAGTGATGGTTCTGCCGACTATATATATACAGCCAATAAGTTGGTGAACTTTGCACTACCGGGCACATTGCAAATTATATGTGATATTGATCTCTGGAATGTATCTGCTGACAAGTCAAAATATCATCCTTTATTACAGCAAGAAAACTACCTGACCAATAAAGACACAATTTCCACTTTACACTTTGTACAAGTAGATACAAATAGTAGCTGGATCGAATTATTAAGGATATTGGACAAGGTAAAGAATGACACAAATGCTGTGCTGTGTTTGAATAGTAGCAACACAGATGCCTTGCCATCCGTACGCAGATACCTAATAGAATTATTGGCAAAAAAAGTAGAATGCCCAGTTATTTTTCAGGTGGCCAGTTTCAATGAATCACTGGATGATCAACTCATTCATTTTGCTACAGATTGTGGTGGTTTATTGCTGGATGGTTTTGGAGATGGTGTTTGGTTATATAATAATTCAGAACAGATCAACAACGCCAGAGTAAGCGGGCGTACCTATTTGGAAGTAAAAAACAATCTACAATTCCTCAATAATACTTCCTTCTCAATATTACAAGCCACTCGTACCCGTATTAGCAAAACCGAGTACATCAGCTGCCCTAGTTGCGGCAGAACCCTTTTTGACCTTCAGGAAACTACCGCTAAGATCCGCAATGCTACCAATCATCTTAAAGGTGTTAAGATCGCTATAATGGGTTGCATAGTAAATGGTCCAGGAGAAATGGCCGATGCCGACTTTGGATACGTAGGAAGTGGCCCAGGAAAGATCACATTATACAGAGGCAAAGAAGTAGTAAAAAAGAATGTAGAAAGCGATATTGCAGTAAATGAATTGATCCAATTGCTGAAAGAGAGTGAAGCTTGGATAGAACCTGTTATTGCTTAGTAGGTATCATCACATCATTATCCACTACACCTTCAGCTTGTAGCTGTCTGCTTTTCATGTCCAGTACTACCATCATTGCTAAACAGAGGTAAAACATACCTCCTACTTTGTGGGTCTCAATCAGATCAGAGAAGAAGTTATTGATAAATCCTGCAGAGAACATCATAGTTACTGCTATGGTACAATAAGTATAGAATTTGTCTTTCCCTCTGAACCTATTGTATGTCTTCTGTGAGTGGACAAAAAATGCTGCAACCAAAATAGCATAGAGTATTAAGGCAGGCCAGCCTTGTTCCACCAGCATGAACAAGAAATAGTTATGTGCCGTAGAGTGCTCAGTATTGGCACTTACATAAGTCTTAAATTCAGCAATGGCATATGGTTTATAGTAATAGTAGAATGTATTAGGACCATAACCTTTTATAGGTTCGTCCATACTCATTCTTGCACCTGCTATCCATCTATACACACGCTCCATAGACGACATATCCTGCCCCTTGAAAGTAGCCACTATATGATCCACAAAATCCTTGTGCATGAACGTATGGTCGTACTTAGGTCTGTATTTAATATAATGTCTATCTGTTGATATGTAGGCAATAAATACGATCATCACTGCATAAAATGCAGGCATTACCCACTTTATCACTCTATACCTTAATGCTATACCCATAAATGCTGCAAATATCACAGCTATCATTGCTGCACGCGCAAATGTGAAATAAATGGCAAAAAGGAAGAATAATATCAATATGAATAAAAAAAACCTCAATCCTCTTTTCCCTTTCACAAAGGCAAATACCATACACAATGCCGGAAAGAACATAGAAATGACCGTAGAATAATCTACGTGGTTATAATATAAC
>Ga0194037_1001891_pt1 | contig 14549 bp, 10 predicted proteins | sample JunL306m_MetaG_FD_148653 | JGI IMG/M metagenome (GOLD analysis project Ga0194037, IMG submission 148653) | Anoxic zone freshwater microbial communities from boreal shield lake in IISD Experimental Lakes Area, Ontario, Canada - Jun2016-L304-6m | ecosystem: Environmental > Aquatic > Freshwater >...
GCATATGGAGTAGGCTTTGAAGCTGAGGCCTCACCGCTAACTTCAATCTCAGCAATCACGCTACCTTTGGCAACCTTATCACCTATCTTCACGGAAATAGCAGTTACTGTTCCCGCTTTATCAGCAGGAACTTCCATAGTCGCTTTATCAGACTCAAGAACTAATAAAGGCTGCTCTTTTTCAATGACATCGCCTACTTTAATTAATACTTCAATCACAGGTACATCTGCGTAATCACCAATATCTGGTACGAGGATCATTTGTTTTGACATAAATCCCCCTTACAGAATTGCGCGACGGAAGTCGGACAAGAGTTGTGCAACATAGACATTAAAGCGAGTCGCAAGAGCACCATCAATCACGCGGTGATCAGCTGTCAAAGACAATGGGCAAATCAAGCGTGGCACAAATTGCTTGCCATCCCAGACCGGTTTCATGGCTGCTTTGCTAACCCCTAAGATGGCTACCTCAGGTGCATTGACGATCGGCGAGAAGTAAGTGCCTCCAATGCCACCCAATGAAGAAATGGTGAAGCTAGCTCCTTGCATTTGGTCGGGCTTGAGTTTGCCATCACGAGCAAGAGCGGCTAAGTCAGAAGTTTCTTTGACAAGCTCAAAGATGCCCTTCTTATCAGCATCACGGATCACTGGGACTACCAAACCGCTTGGCGTATCGGCAGCAAAACCAATATTGAAATACTTCTTAATCACTAAGTCATCGCCATCGAGTGAGCTATTGAACTCAGGGTATTTTTTCAGTGCAGCAACTGCGGCCTTCATGATGAATGCCAACATCGTAATCTTGACGCCCTTCTTTTCATTCTCTTTATTGGTGAGAATGCGGAAGGCTTCTAAATCAGTAATATCCGCATCTTCGTGATATGTCACCGCGGGAATCATGACCCAGTTGCGACCCAAATTGGCAGCAGTGAGTTTTTTGATGCGATTAAGTGGTTGACGCTCGATCTCACCAAACTTAGCGAAATCCACTTTTGGCCAAGGAATTAAATTCAAGCCACCTAAGCTTCCACCGGATGTGGCGCCTGCATTGCCACCACCACTCATCGCAGCTTTTACAAAAGCTTGTACGTCGTCTTGAGTAATGCGAGCTTTTGGACCAGTACCTTTAACTTGAGAAACTGTCACACCGAGTTCGCGCGCAAATTTGCGTACGGATGGACTGGCATGACTAACCTTATCATCCGCTGGAGGTGGCGTGTTGCTTACTGGCGGCGGTGGAGGAGCCAATTTAATCGGAGGCTCTACAGGGGGGGTCTTGGTTTGAGGTGCTGCAGTGGTCACTGGAGCTGGGGCTGTTGCAGGAGCTGAAATAGGAGCAGAAGATGCTGCGCCCTCTTCAAGCATGATCACTACTGAACCTTCGGAAAGTGAATCACCAATCTTGACCTTAACTTCTTTAACTACACCGGAGTGACTAGAAGGCACATCCATCGTGGCTTTGTCAGATTCCAATACGACGATGGACTGTTCTTTTTCAACGGTATCACCAACCTTAACCAAGACCTCGATCACAGGTATATCTTTGTAATCCCCAATATCGGGGACTTTAATTTCTATTATTTGGCTCATGTTTCAGTCTCTTATCAAACCGTCATTGGATTGGGTTTAGTGGTATCGATGTTGTATTTCTTGATGGCTTCAGCCAGCCTTTGACGATCAAACTGTCCAGCGTCCGCCAAAGATCTCAAGGCAGTCAATACGACCCAGCGACGATCTACTTCGAAGAAGTCACGCAATTTCTCGCGAGTATCAGAGCGACCAAAACCATCCGTTCCTAGCACTTCGTATCGACGACCCATGTGTTGAATAGCTGGACGAATTTGCTCTGCAAATAAACGCACATAGTCAGTAGCAGCGATCACAGGACCCGTTGTATCTTTTAAGCATTTTTCGACATGCGATAACACAGGTGCTGCGGTGGGATTGAGAAGATTGCTGCGATGAACAGCAGTCCATTCACGACCCAGCTCTGTGAAGCTTGGGCAACCCCACAGGTCTGAGGAAACGCCCCAATCTTTATGCAACATCGCTGCTGCTTCAATCACTTCACGGAAGATCGTTCCAGAACCAAGTAATTGCACACGCAGCTTGGCATTAGCATCGCCTACTGATGTCAACTTGTACATCCCTTTAATGATGTCCTGTTCAGCACCTTTCGGCATTGCTGGGTGAGCATAGTTTTCATTCATCAAGGTGATGTAGTAGTAGACGTCTTCTTGAACCTCAAGCATGCGACGCATACCATCCTGAATGACTACTGCTACTTCAAAAGAGAATGTTGGGTCATAACTGATGCAGTTTGGAACGGCAGAGCTCCACACTTGGCTATGGCCGTCTTCATGTTGCAAGCCTTCGCCATTCAGAGTGGTTCTGCCAGCCGTACCACCAAGCAAGAAACCTCGACTACGCATATCACCAGCTGCCCAAGCTAAATCGCCGATGCGCTGGAATCCAAACATGGAATAGAAGATATAGAAAGGCAACATGGGAACACCATGTGTAGAGTAGGCCGTGGCTGCAGCGATCCAATCGCACATACCGCCAGCTTCATTAATACCCTCTTGCAGGATCTGACCGTGTTTATCCTCTTTGTAGAACATCAGTTGATCATGATCTTCTGGTGTGTAAAGCTGGCCGAGCTGATTCCAAATACCAAGTTGACGGAACATGCCTTCCATACCAAAGGTACGAGATTCATCCGGAACAATCGGAACCACTCTTTTGCCCAAGACTTTGTCACGCAAAATGGTATTGAGCATGCGCACAAAAGCCATCGTCGTAGAAATCTCACGACCATCTGTGGTTGCCTCCAGCATTGGCGCAAACACTTCCAAAGCGGGAACCGGCAGACTCTCAGCCTTGGTGCGGCGCTGAGGTAAATAGCCACCCAACTCTTGACGTCGCGCTCTCATGTAATCAAGCTCAGTGCTGCCATCAGCAAATTTGACTAATGGCATTTCTTCTAACTGATCATCTTTTACGGGGATTTCGAAACGATCGCGAAAACGACGTACGTCATCGGCATTCATTTTTTTGGCTTGGTGAGCAATATTCATTGCTTCACCAGAACCACCCATACCGTAACCTTTAATAGTGTGAGCCAAAATAACGGTTGGCTGATCTTGATGGTTTACGGCTGCATGGAAAGCGGCGTAGACTTTATGGGGATCGTGGCCACCACGATTGAGCGCCCAAATCTCGTCATCACTCCAGTCGTTTACCAAAGCTTTGAGTTCTGGAGTATTAAATACGATCTCACGAACATAAGCGCCGTTCTTAGCCTTCATTGTTTGGTATTGGCCATCAACAATTTCGCCAAGACGTTGCATTAGGATGCCCTTCTTGTCACGTGCAAACAAGGCGTCCCACTGACCGCCCCAAACTACCTTAATCACGTTCCAACCAGCACCACGGAATTCACCTTCAAGTTCTTGGATGATTTTTCCGTTACCGCGAACAGGGCCGTCTAAGCGCTGCAAGTTGCAGTTAATAACAAAAATTAGGTTATCGAGTTTTTCACGACCAGCCATACCAATGGCGCCCAATGATTCCGGCTCATCTGTTTCGCCGTCACCCAAGAAGGCCCACACTTTACGACCCTCTGCCTTGATAAAGCCTCGGTCTTGCATGTAGCGCATAAAGCGCGCTTGATAAATCGCCATGATGGGACCTAAGCCCATCGATACGGTTGGAAATTGCCAGAAATCCGGCATCAACCATGGGTGCGGATAGCTGGAGATCCCCTTGCCACCAACTTCTTGACGGAAATTATTCAGTTGCTCTTCAGCCAAGCGTCCCAACATGTACGCACGTGCGTAGACACCAGGAGCTGAGTGCCCTTGAACAAAAATCAGATCACCGCCATGTTCAGGCGATGGTGCGTGCCAAAAATGATTAAAGCCAACGTCATACAACGTCGCTGCAGATTGGAAGGAGGAAATATGGCCACCGACGTTGGTATCTTTATTCGCTCGTAAGACCATCGCCATTGCGTTCCAGCGAGTGTAGGACCGAATGCGATGCTCGACGTTTTGATCCCCTGGCAAGCGCGCTTGCTGTTCTACAGGAATGGTATTGATATATGGGGTCTCAGCATGGAATGGCTGGTTGACACCATTAACGCGTGCATGGGAAATTTGTTGGTCTATTAAATAAGCAGCTCTTTCTGGTCCTTCAGCCTTAATAACACCATCAAGCGCCTGTAACCATTCTTGAGTCTCTACAGGATCAGCATCCTGTGCACTTGTTTTACCCAATATTTGATCTGGAACTGCAGCCATAACTATCTCCATAGAAACTTCGTTCTTAGCAACTCACTTTATAGCCAATATTCTAGGAAGGTATATGAGTGTAAACAAGCAATTTTTCACATAATGATAGTATTTATCATAATGTGGTAATTTATTGCAATGCATCTAAATCATTGAAAAACATAGAAATTTAGCCCTAATAGGGCAAAATAGTGAAATTACATGAAATACAAGCGTTTTTCGATCTGGCTACTCAGCCCAAGCAAATGGCTCCGCAAAATACGGGGGTTTAAGCTTGTTTACACTCCCCTAGTAGCAATTGTGATCTTTACATTGGTGATGGGAATTATTTTAGGAACCCTCCAACTCCAGGAAAAGACTCAGCAAGAATCGGCTTTATTTAGAGAGCTCTCATTTGCAAAACAGCGTATTCAACTTCGATTTCTGAACAACACTGAGCTACTCATTTCTATTGGCAGAGATTTAGCTGCAAGTACAGATCAAGAAAAGTTGCGAGCAGGCGCACTAGATCAAGCTGAAAATTTGGTATTTGGAAATCATGAAATTTCTCAAATCATCTGGCTTAATGAAAATAATGCTCGCCAGTGGGCAATACCACAATCAGGCGGCAAATCCGATTGGTATGAAAAAACTGAGGATGGTCCATTAATTCATCAGGCCCTGAGAAAAACGATTGAATTAAGTAAGCTGGCGAACCGGCCTGCATTTAGTCAATTCATGACATTGAATCTCGCTAATGATGAGCCGTTAGCAAAAGATAGAAAAACTGTTTTCTGGCAAGTAGTGCCAACTAGAAATGGTGGCGAGGTTACTGGGGTGCTAGCTGCGCTATATACGGCACAAGGAGTCTTGGATGTGATCCCCGGCGAACTAAAAAGTCAATACCGCTTCACACTGCTAACGGATAACGAGAAGATGCTTGCCATTTCTTCTGACCGAGATACGCCAAAGCGTTCATTTAGCAATCAAACGAGTTTAGATATTGGGGTATTAAGCCCAAATCTCGTTTTAAGAATTGATACATTCCCACCTCCAACAAACCTCACCTTCAGAATGCTGATTGGTGTTGTACTGGGATTAAGTACATTTGTAATTTGGAGTTTGTGGTCAGTACTGAAACAAATGCAGGTACGCCAAGAGGCCGAAGCCAATCTACGCACTGAAACTAACTTTCGAAGTGCGATGGAGAATTCAACTCCAGTGGGTATACGAGCTCACGATATGGAAAAAAGAATTACGTATGTGAATCGCGCTTTTTGTGAAATGACGGGATGGTCAGCAAAAGAACTGATTGGGCTAAAGCCCCCCTTCCCCTTCTGGCCTGAAGGCAGGAAGGATGAGTTAACCGAGAAAATGAACCGCGCCTTAGATCTAAAGACTGCCGCAACCATGAGGGGTGGAATAGAGGGAGGAGTCTTGCGCCGTGATGGCTCCCAAATTCAAACGCGCACCTTCATTGCACCACTCATCAACGAAAAAGGAAGTCAAACTGGATGGGTAACCTCTTTAATTGACATCTCTGAGCCAAAAAAGATTCGTGAAGAATTGGCTGCTTCACAAGAACGATTTATTACGGTACTTGAAGGGCTAGATGCTGCTGTTTCTGTTATTTCGATTGAAACTGGTGAACTGCTATTTGCAAACCGCTTCTATCGTGAACGCTTTGGTGATAGCCCAAAAGGACATCTCGATTTAGCCGGTGGTGAGGTAGCTCACCACACCATGCAGATACTTTCAGAAGAGCTACAAGATGGTAACCCTGGTATTCCACCATCATCACTCTATCAAGAGTCAGAATCGGAAGATGTACAACTTACAGAAAACGGTATCAAGTGGTACGAGGTTCGACGTCGTTTTATTCCTTGGGTGGATGGTCATTTAACACAACTCTTAATCGCAACCGATATCACGCTTCGGAAAGCGTCCGATGATCTCAGTCGTCAGCAAGAGGAGCGTATGCAATTCACCAGTCGCCTTACAACCATGGGTGAAATGGCCTCATCACTAGCGCATGAATTAAATCAACCACTTTCTGCGATCTCCAATTACTGCATGGGCGCCGCTAAGCGCTTGAAAGCGCAAGCTGACCCTGAGATCAATAAAGACATATTGCCAGCGCTCGAGAAAGCGGCAGAGCAAGCAGTTCGGGCCGGCACTATCATTCAACGTATTCGGGGCTTTGTAAAACGAAGCGAGCCAATACGCAAATCATGCGCTATTGGCGACATCATTAATGACGCAGTCGGTCTAGTAGAGATTGAAGCACACCGTCATCGCTTAAATATCACCTCCCACATTGAAAAAAATCTTCCCAACGTAGATCTTGATCCCGTCTTGATACTTCAAGTCATAGTTAACCTGCTCAAAAACTCTTTAGATAGCCTGCGCGATGTTTACCCCCTATCGTCCCGCTGGTCAGCTCCGCCAGTCAAAATATCGGCCGATCTAGAAACGAGCACCTTCCCAGCCATGCTCCGGATCCAAGTAACCGATGCTGGTGCTGGAATTGCAGAATCCGTCACCCAGCGGATGTTTGAGCCCTTTTTCAGCACCAAGGCTGATGGAATGGGGATGGGCTTGAATATTTGCCGCTCTATCATTGAATCTCACCATGGTCGGCTTTGGGCCAAAAATCACATGGATCAAGAACATACCAAGTTGGTTGGCTGCACCTTTACAATATTGATACCCCTAGAATCTCCCGATTCCAAGGCCACTGTTTAATTACCGTATTTAGGCTTACCCGCGCGAGATCCCATATGAATATTAGCAATGCGACAAAATCGAACCAAGCCGAAGTAGTCTACGTTGTAGATGACGATGAAGCTGTGAGAGATTCGCTCACATGGCTATTAGAAAGCAATGGCTACTTAGTTCGATGCCATGCTAGCGCGGAACGCTTCCTCCAATCATTGCAAAGCACTGATAAGTCCACCATCTCCTGTGCTATTTTGGATGTGCGTATGCCAGGAATGTCTGGCCTTGAACTTCAAGAACGTTTGCTTAGCGAACATCTCCCAATGCCAGTTGCATTCATTACCGGTCATGGTGATGTCTCCATGGCTGTATCCACGATGAAACGTGGCGCAGTTGATTTCATAGAAAAACCATTTAAAGAAAATGATTTGTGTGGTTTAGTTGATCGCATGCTTGCAAAAGCACGTGTTGAATATTCACAAGCAAGTCAACGCAAGATTACCCAAAGTTTATTGAGCAAGCTTACTGGTCGCGAGCGCCAGGTACTTGAAAGAATTGTTGCGGGTCGCTTAAACAAGCAAATCGCTGATGATCTCGGCATCTCCATTAAAACGGTTGAAGCACACCGTGCAAATATCATGGAGAAATTGAATGTCAACACAGTTGCAGATTTACTCCGCTTAGCACTGTCAGATCCTCAACCTAACTAATCACTTGTCTACAGTTATGCCTGCGCACCTCCTTGACGGTAATCTCCTTTCCAAGAAGCTTCGAACCGAAATTGCAGCCCGCGGTGCTATTGCTACTGCTAAAGGCGTTAGGCCAGGACTAGCCGTCATTGTTGTTGGCGAAAATCCTGCCAGTCAGGTGTATGTTCGCAACAAAGTGAAAGCATGTGAAGATGTCGGCTTTCATTCTGTACTTGAGCGCTATGCTGCCGAGTTAGACGAAGAAGAATTGCTCGCTCGAATTGCAATGCTCAATGCCGATCCTGCAATTCATGGCATCTTGGTCCAATTGCCACTGCCAGAACACATTGCTACTGAACGCGTACTTGAAGCCATTGCCCCTGAAAAAGATGTTGATGGTTTTCACATTGCTAATGCTGGCGCCTTGATGGTTGGCCATCCAGAATTCAAACCTTGCACTCCATACGGGTGCATGAAGCTTTTAGAAAGCATTGATTACCCCATTCGTGGCTCGCGCGCAGTGATTGTCGGCGCCTCTAATATTGTTGGCAAACCAATGGCAATGTTGTTATTACAAGCAGGCGCAACAGTGACCATTTGCAATAGTAAAACCCGTGATTTAGCACACCACACTAAAGATGCCGATATCCTAGTGGTGGCTACTGGCAAACCCAGAATGATTGGTGGTGATATGGTCAAAAATGGCGCTGTCGTGATTGATGTCGGTATTAACCGTTTACCGGATGGAAAACTGTGCGGTGATGTGGATTTTGATGCGGCTAAATATATTGCCGGCTGGATTACGCCAGTTCCTGGCGGCGTCGGCCCGATGACCATCACCATGCTTCTCATGAATACCCTCGAGGCAGCCGAAAAAGCAGCTAAGCGCTAGGGGTAATTTAGCAATATTTGCTGCATTACAGTAAGCTAGAGGGATGACAATTTCTATTCCATCTCACCTATTAAACAATCCACTCATTACCTTTGGCCGCGACATTCCTGCTTATGCAGAAGTAAAGCCTGAGCATATTGATCCAGCAATTTCACATTTACTAAAAGAGGCGGAGTCGGCTGTTCATAAAGCCACTGATGCTAAGACACCTTGCACTTGGAATGCCTTGGCCGAACCGCTTGAAGATGCCACAGAGTCCCTAGGTAGATCATGGAGTGTTATCTCTCATTTAAACAGTGTGGCAGATACCCCCGAGTTACGCGCTGCCTATGGAGAGATGCTTCCACAGGTCACAGCGTTCTTTTCTAGTTTAAGTCAGAACTTAGCGCTTTACGATAAATTCAAAGTCATTAGCGATAGTTCTGAATTTTCCAAACTCAGCATGGCTCAGAAAAAAGTTATCGAAAACTCCTTACGCGATTTTCGTTTAGGCGGCGCCGAGCTTGCCGATGATCAAAAGCCACGCTTTGCCAAAATTCAAGATGAGCAAGCCATCCTCAGCAAAGCTTTTTCTGATCATGTATTAGATGCTACTGATAGCTTTGTTCATGTCATCACAGATCAGGCTGAGCTTGCGGGATTGCCAGAAGATGCCATTGCTGCTGCAGCCGATACAGCACAACAGAAGAATGTAAAGGGCTGGGCATTTACATTGCATTTCCCTTCTTACTATCCTGTCATGCAGTATTCAGAGAGTCGCTCCATGCGACAGCGAATGTATGAGGCCTACGTTACCCGTGCCTCTGAATTAGCCTCTCGAATCGCTAACGGCAAACCAGAGTGGGATAACACCCAGAATATGTTGGCACAACTACGCCTGCGTGATGAAGAGGCTCGCATGCTGGGTTTTCAAAATTACGCAGCACTGAGCATTGCGACCAAGATGGCCAATACTGTTACTGAAGTTGATCAGTTTCTCGGTGATATCGCCACGAAGGCAAAACCTTTTGCTCAACAGGATTGGGATGAATTACAGGAGTTTGCAAAAACTGAACTGCAGCTGAACGATGGTCTGCAGCCTTGGGATATCCCTTATTACTCGGAAAAACTCAAGCAAGCGCGTTACTCTTTTTCTGAAAATGAACTCAAGCAATACTTTCCATTACCCAAAGTTCTAGAAGGTTTATTTGGAGTGATTCAGACGCTATTTGGGGTCAAGATTAATCAAGCCAACTTACCAACTTGGCATGCTGATGTTCAGTCATTCTCAGTAAGTAATGAGAATGGCCACATTGTTGCCTATTTTTACCTAGACCCCTATGCCCGCCCAGGCAAACGCGGTGGTGCTTGGATGGATGACGCTAGAGGTAGGCGCGAACTAGCTAATGGTGAGATTCAGATTCCCGTGGCCTATCTTGTTTGCAACTTTGCTCCTCCGGTCAAGGTGGATGGTCAGTTGCGACAACCCACGATCACACATGATGATGTGATTACTCTCTTCCACGAAAGTGGTCATGGCCTCCATCACCTATTAACTCAAGTGGGCGCCTTAGGAGTCTCCGGTATTAATGGGGTTGAATGGGATGCCGTTGAATTACCAAGTCAATTTATGGAAAACTTCTGCTGGGAATGGGAAGTCTTGAAAAAAATGACTGCTCATGCAGAAACTGGCAAGCCTTTGCCCAAAACCTTGTTTGACAAAATGTTGGCAGCTAAGAACTTCCAAAACGGCTTGGGCACGCTTCGTCAAATCGTCATGTCGTTAACCGATTGGCGACTGCATTCGTCCTTCGATGTTGCCAATGCTAAAGATAAGGCCGTGCTCGAGGTCTCTAGAAATACCGCAACAGAATTTAATATCATCCCGCAGCCAGAAATCTCTCGTTGGATTAATTCCTTTAGCCATATCTTTGCTGGCGGCTATGCTGCAGGTTACTACAGCTATAAATGGGCTGAAGTACTGTCTGCAGATGCTTACTCAGCATTCGAAGAGGCTGCCAAGCTCACTGGTAGCGTGCTAGATGGCCAAACTGGGAAACGCTATCGCCAAGAAATTCTAGAAGTTGGCGGTAGCCGTCCTGCAGCAGAATCTTTTAAAGCCTTCCGGGGTCGCGAACCTAGTATCGATGCCTTATTACGTCATGGTGGTTTAGCTTAAGCATTCAAATGATGCACAACGAATTGCACATCATCATTGACGTATCCCATACCGAAATATAAAGCCGAATGGCAGCCCAAGTGGTAGCTCACTAAAACTACTTTGGCTGAGTTTTTTGTTTCTTCATGAGCCAATAAACCCCAATAGACGCTATCAGAATGAAGGCTAAAATAAATTGAAGAGTTCTCGAGCTCCAAGCCCAAATACATACCTGAGAAAATAATACCAAAGCAAAAAAAAGTGTGGGGACTTTGAACCACCAGCTTTTTTTAAGCTTGGCCCGCAAGAGTACGTTGATATCACGTAGGTTTTTATAGCAAAAGGGGCATTGAAGGGGCGCTAGCGGATTGTCCCGGATGACTTTCTGACAATAAGGGCAAGCAATTGAGTGGCTATTCATGAGTGGCTGGCTAGACTACTGAGTTTTCAGAATAGGAACCTGCAAAACTCCTGCCTCTACACAGCCGCCCAAGACAAAGCAACTTAAGGATAAGGTCATTAAGATTGAGAACAAGATGCGATTTACTGTATTCATAATGCCTCTAAGGATTGAACTATGTTGCAACACTATGACCCCAGTTACAGCAAGAGATTAAGGTAGCTCAAAATATTACAGATTTAATTTACCAGCACGAGATGTAAATCAAATGACAGCTATTCCCATTTTTAGTGCATTTAGTAAGAGATATCCCACATTGACATTGCATTCATAAAAATAAATGCACACTTGAAGTGGAATTGGTAATCTAGCACCGAAATAACCAGAAAAGATTGAAGCCTGATGGATGCGTAATATCCGCCCTAAATCTGTGTGATCTAGTTTTTGCTTAAGGCCATGATGAGGAGTAAAGCAGTCATTGCCTACATCAGCAATACGGCCCAGCCCAACAAAAATAGGAGGGCTACTGCTACCCAACGGTTGCTAAATAGCCGGTGTATCGGCGTTACTTTCCAGCCAATCAGTGCAATGACTAAGCCCCCACAGATTCCAGCTAAAGAGAGGGTAATGAGTTTTTGTAGCGTCACCCAGGAAGGGGTTTTATCAAAGAGCTCAAATAAAGGCATCCAAAACCAGATTGCAGCTAATACCATCAAGACAAATTGGATAAAACGAGACTGCCACACGACCAAAAACTCTTCTTTTGCTATTTGCGCAGTAGACTTTTTCATGTTCTCCCCGGTATAGCCCATCTTGGGAAGAATCATTTTTAATAAGCGCTCTTTAAGCGGCCTAGTACTTTTCTCTCGCTCTGGAGGTGAACGATAAAAAGAGATCAGTACTGCGGGTACCAACAATAACAAGGCAAAATACCAACTGACCTTGAGCTGCTCTAGTAAGGTAGCAGATTTATCGGCCTTCACAATGGCCCGCTGTTTGTCCACCTCAGTAGCCAGTGCCGCATCGTTAATTTCGATCTTGGCCTTAACTCGTAAATCTTCAATAACTTTGCTACCCAATTGATTACGCCGTGCTGCCATAACCTTTTTAGCAATCGCAGGACTAGCATCTTCTAGGGCGACTGGGTCAGAATACTTCCCAATACTTTTAATGATGATGATGCCCTTTTGATTATTGCTGACTTGACTATTGGTTTGGCCCTCAATTAATGTTTTGAGAATAGCTAAAATAGTAGGATTAATTTCTTCGGCGCTGAGCCAATTGTTGGTACTGCCATACTTAATACCCCGGTTCTTGAGTAACTCTTTTACGCCATCAAAGCCGGAGGTGCCAATCTTTAGAGTGCGCTCAATCTCAGTAGCCGTTAAGCTCTCACTTAAGGGAATAGTGAGGACCTGATAGTGGTAGATATTACGCTTGGCATAAAAGTCGGGATTATCGCGATAAATCTGCTCAATCAGTTGTGGGGTGGCTTCTGGAATTTTGCCAATCCGAGAGCTCATGTATAGATTATCGGCACCTTGCTCTTGCATGGCTTTGATATCCTTTTCCCAATCAACATTCTGCTTAGGGTCAATTTGGGCAATGGCTTGGCGTACTAAAGCTTGATTAATGAGTCCGGTTAAAGCTTGAGTTTTAATCCGTACTTGCACTTCAGGGTCAGCTACGCCCTTAAGTTGGGCGGCAGTAATGGCGTCTAATTGCCCAGCAGTAATAGACTGATTATTAACTGTTGCCACTACCACTGCAGCCTTGTCTGCTACTGTGCTTGTACCTTGCGCAAAAGACAAAGAGTGTCCAGCGCCGATCAATAAAAGAGAGGTAGCCGATATTGCGAACTTGAGAAGGAGTTTCATGGGGTATGTTTTACTACAATTTAGTAAAAAAGTCCTGTCGCAATAGATCTCTTAAGTGCAGAATTAAGTGCCTTAGGCACTCCGCATCGGTTCTGTGCTTTTCTTCTTACGTCCAAACATGAGGAATAAACATCCCATTAAGAATCCAACTTTAGGGGTGAGTGAGCCATCGATTTCTGGGGCGCCACCAGATATAGGTGTACTTGCAGACCGCGATTGAAATTTTGTGTCCGCATTTAAGTTACCAGCTCAAAAGCTGGAATTAATGTTATTGCCCTCCTAGAGGGAAGCCAAACTGCCGAAATTGAAACATTGCCAACCAATTGCGCTGTGCAGATAGTTGTTCTTTAAAAAAGGTTGCTGGTGTTGGTGGCTGTAATGTCAAATTAGCCTCTGAATCACCCATCATGTTACGCGGCACTAAACCATGTTTTTGGCACAACTGCTTAATGGGTCTATTCCAGCTAATGCAATGCATAAAGAGATCTTTGAAGTAGCGATTACGAGCCCAAGTAATGGCTTCATCCATCATCGTGTTGGCAATGCCTTGCTTACGATATTGCAGGCGAACAATCACGCCAAACTCAACTTCTTGATCGTGAGTGGCAATATGAATCGTGCCAGCCCATTGACCATCGATCTTGGCTATGAGGAAGTGGTGATTTTTAGAATTTTTTTCAAACTGCTTAACCAGTGACTCAACCGATTCCTGACCCATCGAGTAGCCAAAGTAGTTGTGAAGAGTTTGAGGATCTTGGCTTTTTAACCAAGATCCATAGTCTGCAAACTGATCTCTAGGTAAAAATTCAGTCGTCAACATGGCTTAATCTATATGCCCATTGCGAAGCACATATTGCTTGGCGTATTCCATTCTAGCTTCTACCCAAGCATCCCAAAGATCATGCAACACATGTTCGATTTTTTGCATGATCACAAGCCCTTTGATGTGGTGTGGTGATAGAGGTAATCTCTTGTCAACTCTTCCACTTCTTTGCTTGTCGAAGGGGTATGGGCGGTGATGTACTGCTCTATAGCGCGGCCGTTGCTATGGTGGGCAAAAACCATGTTTAAGAGGCTTAATAATTGTGTCATTGAAGGCTCCTTAACTAAAATGTATTAGGGTTAATACTTAGTTAGAGTAACACCTTTAGATGAATGCTGAATGACAGCTAATAATATTTACAAAAAACTACATTTAAATAGATAAAAATGCACGAATTTGGAAAAATTAGCATATTAGAGCGGTTTCCTTGCAAGGATGAGTCTAAATCGTAAGGGGCTAAGATGAATTATTAGCTTGAGAGACAATTTTTCGCCCAATTCTCCACACCGAGGAAATTTCAGCACATCAGCTCGCTTTTGGCTGATTTGAAATCGCAATTGACTAAGGTAATCCAAGGTTTTAATATGGAATTTGGTCTGCCCAGCACGATTCGAACGTGCGACCTACGCCTTAGAAGCTGTAAACATGAGCTAAAACAACAGCCAAAACAATAGTTATAAGCTGTTGGCTCGTGATGTGGCATAGGCACTGAGAATCTTGGTTCGGAGTGGAATGCCATGGAT
>Ga0194037_1001892_pt1 | contig 14547 bp, 11 predicted proteins | sample JunL306m_MetaG_FD_148653 | JGI IMG/M metagenome (GOLD analysis project Ga0194037, IMG submission 148653) | Anoxic zone freshwater microbial communities from boreal shield lake in IISD Experimental Lakes Area, Ontario, Canada - Jun2016-L304-6m | ecosystem: Environmental > Aquatic > Freshwater >...
CCCTGTACTCATCAGCCTGTTCGTGGGTCGGATCATATTCGATGACCGTCTTTCTGTTGATTTCGGCACGCTGTACAAAGTTGTTGCGAGGCACAAAGTGAATCATCTGGGTGCCGATTTTCTTCGCGAGTTCTTCAATCATCTGGCGCTCGTTGTCAACGTTACGGCTGTTGCAGATAAGACCACCAAGCCTCACTCCACCCGCATCAGCATATTTCAGAATACCTTTACAGATGTTGTTTGCGGCATACATGGCCATCATCTCACCAGAGCAAACGATGTAGATCTCCTCTGCTTTTCCATCCCGGATCGGCATGGCGAATCCTCCGCAGACAACGTCACCAAGAACATCATAGAACACATAGTCGAGCTCCCACTCATCATCAAATGCTCCAAGCTGTTCGAGCAAGTTCACCGAAGTGATGATACCGCGACCTGCGCAGCCAACACCTGGTTCGGGACCACCTGATTCGGTGCAACGGGTGTTTCTGTACCCTGGTTTGATGATATCTTCAAGTTCGACCTCTTCACCTTCCTCGCGAAGGGTGTCGAGCACGGTTTTCTGCTGAAGTCCACCGAGAAGCAGACGGGTAGAGTCAGCTTTCGGGTCGCAGCCAATGACCATGATTTTCTTGCCCATTTCCGCAAGACCGGCAACCGTGTTTTGTGTTGTGGTTGATTTGCCGATGCCACCCTTTCCGTAAATAGCTACTTTTCTCATTGTTAGTCCTTTTTTAGGTTTTCATTGCCTGTATCGTCAAATATTCAGGCTTGTTTTGCTCTTACCCTGAATAGTTATGCTTTTATGAAGCAAGATGTGTGCCAAAGCGTCGATGTTATCGGAATTATTTTTGAAAAACAGGTGGCGGATGCCCGTAACCCAGCATGGCCAAAGGGGTTCAGCCTTTTGCTGCGACGCTGTTTTTATTGTACATGGGGTTGAGTAATGTACTTGCAGGGAATCACGAATGTCGGAAAGAGCTACAAACCGGTAGGAAAATGAGGGAAGTTACGTTTTGGTAGGATGTGTGGCGCTTATTTTGGGGGATTGATGATGCTTGAATTCAAGATTCCATTTGCCCCTTCTTTTCTTTCTTTCTTTTCAAGCACGGAGAATCGATAACGAAATATTTGCGGCTCCCTGTAGTCTATTGATTTGGTTAAAAATACGTCCATCTTGTTTTAAGATTTCCTGTAGATCACGAATGAGCGACAAAAGAGTTGCTTGATACAGTGACGTGGTATTATCAACAGCAGGATGCACTTGGTAAGCGCTTTCAGGGTCTGGTGGTTCCGCAATTTGGTAAGTCGGTGAGAGTGATCTCTGCAAACCATAGTTTATTTGCGAAGAGTGGCCACTTCTCCTATATTCTTACTTGTAAGAAATTCCAACAAAAGGAGAGTCAGCATGCACATAGCGAGAATTACCTCTAAAGGCCAGACCACTATCCCGGTATCCATTCGTAAAGCTGCACATTTGAGTGCTGGCGATACGTTGACATTTGAAGTCAAGGGAGATTATCTCCTTGTCAGAAAAATAAACGTATTGGACGATGCATATCTGAAAGGAGTATCGGACTCACTCAATGAATGGTCCTCACCAGAAGATGAGGAGGCATGGAATGCGCTTTGAGGCCTATGATGTTGTTGTTGTCCCATTTCCTTTTACTGACAAATTTGCGGTAAAACGGCGGCCAGCGTTGATCATCTCCAACCACTTATTCAATGATGATCACCATAATCATCTCATTCTGGCCATGATAACCACGGCAAAAAACAGTGAGTGGAGCAGTGATATTCAGTTGAATGACTGGCAGAGTGCAAATTTAACGGTGCCCTGTAAAGTCCGCTTCAAGCTTTTTACCCTTGACAGGCGACTTGTCATTCAGCGTTTGGGGAGTTTGTCGCCAACAGATCAGGATGCTGTAAAAGCGGCAATAACTCATTATCTTGTAAATCGTTGAGCATAAAGACGGTAAAAAGAAAATATTGAAAAAATCTGCTGGATATTCAGGTTATCAACGTTGGGCATCGCAAAGGTCAGTTATCACAAAATCAATCCGTAGATTTTGTGATCCTCAGTTTACCGGCAATCTCTTCTTGTGTTAACCCGACATTCCCGCGTGCCTGACGAAGGAGCACCCCTCTCCTGAACTGCTCATACCCATCATCATTTGACGCTGATCTGGGCGATCTCAAAACCTTTGACTATGTCGTCGCCAATCCGCTCATTATCGCTCGCTACTTTGCCGAAGAGCAGGAGGCCATTACCCTGCTTGAGGCTGAACTGGAAACCCTCATGGCGCGTATGGGTGAAATGGAAGAGGAGCACGGCGGGGAGGAGGGAGTTTTTTCAGGATTGGACAAGGTGAACAAGGCCAACGTTACGGCGCGGTTGAAGGAGATCAAAGGGGAGAGGGAGAGCAAAGAGGAGGCCAATCTGCTCCGTGAGTGGCTGAAACTTTCAGGAGACGAAGCCGACCTCAAGAAAACGCACAAGGAGGCGGAGGCCAACCTTGATCAGCTCGCTTATGCCAAATATCCCTCACTGAGGGAAGATGAGGTCAAAACGCTGGTTGTTGATGACAAATGGCTTGCCACAATTGCCGCCGCCATTCACGGTGAGATGGATCGCATCAGCCAGACCCTGACCCGTCGGGTGAAGGAGCTTGCCGAACGCTACAAAACTCCACTCCCCGAAGTGAACAGCAAGGTCGCCGAGCTGGAGGCGAAGGTGAATGCGCATCTTCAACGGATGGCCCTCTGAATCCGGGACGCAGAAATTCGTTATAACCCGTGATGGAGAATGAAAAAAACAATATATCTTGGAGCGAAGGGGAACAGTTGTTCACTGGATTGCAGAGTTGAACCGAGTTTCCAGGTTGAGGAGATGGACAAATAATTGGGAACAGAACCACAAACGCATGGGGAGATATTCTGGATGTGCCCAGTAATTCCTCTTCTTTGAAGGAGATAACCGCTTGACCACCATCGGCAACTCAGAACGCGAAACGCAGAACCGCGTGCTTGCCCTGTTCACCAATGAACTCGACTATCGCTTTCTCGGTGACTGGAAGGATCGCGAGGGAAACAGCAATATCGAAGAGTCTCTGCTTACGGCCTACCTTTTACGGAACGGCTACACTCCTGCGCAGAGTACCAAAGCCATCCATGAACTGCGCATTGAGGCCGGTAATCCTAACCGCACGCTTTACGAAAACAATCGCAAGGTCTACAGCCTCCTTCACTATGGCGTTCCGGTAAAAGCGGCGGCGGGGGAGAAGAGTGTAACCGTCAAGCTCATCAACACCGGGCACCCGGAGCTGAACGACTTTGCCATTGCCGAAGAGGTGACGGTGTATGGTCAGCACGACAAACGGCCCGATATTGTGCTCTACCTCAATGGGATCGCGGTTGGCGTGCTGGAGTTGAAGAACAGCAGGGTATCGCTGGGTGACGGCATCCGTCAAAGTCTTGTTAATCAACGCCCAGAGTTTATTGCCCCTTTCTTTTCAACGGTACAGTTCATCTTTGCCGGAAACGATTCGGAAGGGCTGAAATATGGTACGGTCGGCACGGAGGAGAAGTATTTTCTGCAATGGAAAGAGGATGAGGAGGATAACTCCCGTTTCAAGCTCGACAAGTATCTGCTCAAAATCTGCCGGAAATCCCGACTGGTTGAGCTGCTGCACGATTTTGTGCTCTTCGATGGCGGGTTAAAGAAGCTGCCACGGGTACACCAGTATTTTGGTGTCAAGGCGGCGCAGCGCTCTGCCGAGGCCTTCAGGGGTGGCATTATCTGGCACACGCAGGGGAGCGGCAAGAGTATGGTGATGGTGCTGCTGGCCCGCTGGATTCTGGAGAACAAGCCTGCCGCCCGAGTGGTTATTGTGACTGATCGCGACGAACTCGACAAGCAGATTGCCGGAGTTTTTACCGATGTGGGAGAAGCAATCAGGCGCACCACCAGCGGCAGTGACTTGATGAAGCAGCTCAGCCAGCCAACTCCTCGTCTGCTCTGCTCACTGGTGCACAAGTTTGGCAGAAAAGGGGTGGATAATTTTGAGGAGTTCATCAGGGAACTTGCGTTGCAGCCAGGCCATACGGTGGGGGATATTTTCGTCTTTGTTGATGAGTGCCACCGGACGCAGAGTGGCAAGCTCCATCGAACCATGAAGGCCTTGATGCCCAATGCGGTCTTTGTCGGCTTTACCGGCACGCCTCTCCTGAAAAAAGATGCGGCAACCACCCTTGAAGTGTTCGGGAGCTACATCCACACCTACAAGTTCAACGAGGCTGTTGAGGACAGGGTGGTGCTTGATCTGGTTTATGAGGTGCGGGATATTGACCAGCAACTTGGCTCGAAGGAGAAAATCGACGCATGGTTCGATGCCAAAACAAGGGGGTTGAATGAGTGGCAGAAGGGCGCTCTTCGCGAGCAGTGGGGAACCATGCAGCATCTGCTCAGCTCCCGGTCACGGATGAACCGGGTGGTCAACGATATTGTCTTTGATTTCAGTGTCAAGCCTCGCCTCAGTAACCATCGCGGCAACGCCATTCTGGTTGCTTCGAGTATCTACGAGGCCTGCAAGTACTTTGAACTCTTTCAGAAGTCGGTTTTTAAAGGCAAGTGCGCGGTGATTACCTCCTACAATCCCCAAACGAGAGATATTACAACAGAGGATACCGGCGCCAACACCGAGACGGACAAGGAGTCGATCTACAACACCTACATGGCGCTCCTGCAGAGTGTCGATCCGGTACCGGGCAAGTCAAAAACAGAGAGCTACGAAGACAATGCCAAAAAGCTCTTCAGGGAGCAACCGGCAACGATGAAGCTGCTGATTGTGGTCGATAAACTGCTGACAGGCTTTGATGCACCGAGCTGTACCTGCCTCTATATCGACAAAAGTATGCAGGATCATGGCCTCTTTCAGGCGATCTGCCGCACCAATCGCCTCGATGGGGACGACAAGGAGTTCGGCTACATCGTCGATTATAAAGATCTCTTCAAAAAGGTCAATGATGCTCTGAAGGTTTATACCGTCTATACGTCAGAGCTGGATAAGAGCGATACGGGCGCAGGAGAATCTGACATTCTGATGAAAGATCGGCTGGCAAAGGGGCGGGAGCGTCTCGACAATGCGTTTGAAGCTCTGGCGCTGATTTGCGAACAGGTTGAGCCGCCGCGAGGTGAACTTCAGCATATCCATTTTTTCTGCGGCAACAGTGAAATTCCCGATGAGCTTGCCGCCAGAGAGCCGCTCCGTTCTGCCCTCTACAAGTCAACCGCCATGCTGGTAAGGGCGTACGGCGGTATTGCCGACGAGCTTGATGCCGCAGGCTACAGTGCCACTGAGGTGCAGCGCATCAAAAGAGGACTTGATCGCTCGGTAAAGTTGCGCGAAATCATCCGACATGCCAGCGGTGAAAGCATCGACCTGAAGGCTTATGAGGCGGATATGCGCCATCTCATCGATACCTATATCGAAGCCGATGAGCCGAGAAAGATCTCCCCGTTTGATACTCTGCCGCTTTTGGAGCTGATCGTGAAATCCGGCATTGCAGAGGCGATCAACAACCTGCCCGAGGGGATCAAAAGCAGCAGGGATGCGATTGCTGAGACCATTGAGAACAATGTCCGAAGCAAAATCATCAAAGATCACCTGAACGATCCGGCATTTTATGAGAGCATGTCGCTTTTGCTTGACGAGCTTATTGCTTCGCTCCGACGGAAAGCCATTGACTACGAGGCGTATCTCAAGCAGATGGCCGAACTGGCAAACCGGGTGGCATCAGGCCATGCGGAAGAGACTCCTGCGCAATTGAATACTCCCGGTCGCCGCGCATTATACAACAACCTGAAGCTTGACCGGATTGGAAATGTTGATCTTGACCTCTCCGACGAGCCGACCGGCTATAAAGGGCGGCAGGATGAAAAATTGCGTCTGGCGATGATGCTGGATGAAACAGTCAAACGAGTCAGGCCGAATGGATGGCGCGGTGTCAAACCGAAAGAGAATATCATCAAGGGGGCACTTTTTGAAGTGCTGCAGGACGCAGACGAGGTGGAGAGGCTCTTTCTCGTTATTGAACGGCAACGAGAGTATTGATGGTGACCAGAGTTGTTATCGGAGATATTCCTGTTGATGTGGTGCTGAAGGATATCAGGAATATCCATCTGAGTGTTCACCCGCCTGCAGGCAGGGTGCGTCTTTCGGCCCCCGTCGGCGTGGATATCGACACCCTTCGCCTCTATGCTATTTCACGGCTTGGCTGGATAAAAAAGCAGCAGCGCAAGTTGCGCGGGCAGGAGCGCGAAACTCCACGGGAGTACCTGAATCGGGAGAGCCATTATCTCTGGGGAAAACGTTATCTACTGAAAATCGTTGAGCGGGAAGCGCCGTCGGCGGTTGACGTGCAGCATAGCGCCATTCTTCTTTATATCCGCACTGATGCCAGCCAGGAGAAAAAACAGTCGGTGCTTGATGCATGGTATCGGAAGCAGTTGAAGGCTGCCATCCCTGATCTCATTGGGGTGTGGGAGAAGAGGATCGGGGTGCGGGTCAATGAGTTCGGTATCAAGAAGATGAAAACGAAATGGGGCACCTGCAACCCTGATGCCCGGCGAATATGGGTCAACCTCGAACTTGCCAAAAAGCCGAAAGAGTGCCTCGAATACATTGTTGTGCACGAAATGGTTCACCTTCTGGAGCGTCACCACAATGAACGATTCATTGCCCTCATGGATGCCATGTTGCCAAAATGGCGCTCACTGCGCGACGATCTGAATCGCCTGCCGGTCAAGCATGAGGAGTGGGAGTATTGAGCGGAGTACCAGATACCGAGGGTGATGCTTCGTTATGCCGCTGGCGGGTTTTCTGAAGATGCGGCCATCCATCCTGATTCCCAAGAGAGGATAAGCCGTAATTATAAATATCTTTCCGAGTGAAAGCGCCCTGGGAACGCCGAACTCCAGATCGGCAAAAAGAATTATAAAATGTTGAGCTTGAGTTCGGCGTTTCCGGGTATAAGCTCAAAGATTTCGATACATCCTTACCGAATAACCTGTAATTCACAGAATTAGAAATATTGCGGTGTTGTTTGGCGCTGCCTCGTTATAACTATCTTCGAGAAATAAGGATCGAACCGAAGGTAAAGGTCTTGCGGGTTGCCAAAACGTTTATAGGGGAGACTACCGGCAGAACTACCGGTAAAACGAGAGAATGATTTTGTGTCAGAGGATAAATCAGTTGGTGTCATAAATTACTCTGGTTTGCTCTGTAATTATCCGTATCTTCATAGTAATTTGGTTTCGGGCAAGAAACGCAACACTATAGTTGTTTTATCGTTCTTATTGGAGAGCATTATGACTGTTATCGAACAATTGAAACATGAAGCCGAACTCCTTACGGAACCGTTGGCTCAGGAGGTATTGGATTTTTTGTTATTTGTCCGTACGAGGCGTGCAGCAGGGTGGCCTGTGGGTTTTTTTGAGGAGACTGCGGGAGCATGGCAAGGTGAGCCACTGGAGCGATCTCCGCAAGGCGAACAGGAACAACGTTTGGAATTGAAATAATGTGGATGCCCGATACCCACGTCTGGATTCGTTATTTGAGTCCCCGACCATCTCCTGTAAAAGCTTGTTTCGTGCGCTATTCAGCCTGACGAGTCAGGTTGAACTCAGTAGATTGATTTTATTTTGGAGGACAAAAGTGATGATTCAAGCGATAAGTGAGAAGCAAGTATTAAAGGAAGGCTTTCAAGTCCTCTTGATCCATTTGGTGCCGTCGAAGTTAGCTCGATTTTGGGCGGCGTGTAATTTAGGTGGTGGAGATTACATAAAGTTAAAGGATAAGCTCTTCGCAGAAGAAACAGTCTCCAGTTTATATGCAAAGGTACTGGAATTTCAGTCTTCCAGGAGTGAGGTTACATAATCGTAGCACCGTCGCAAGCTGCGATTTCCCTGTTGGAATCAGGAACGTACAAAAATGCTTGTTTGTTATTTTTACACCTCGTGTCAGAGCCTTTTTTGGAGTAAAGCCATATGTCATTTTTTAGGATCAGGTTCTGGCCAACTGCTCAAAAAGGATAACGATGATGATGCGGTTTGAGATGCGATATATTTCGGAGCTTTCGCTCACAACCGGTGTAAAATTGAGCTGATCAACCCAATTCTTCAAGGCTGGGTGCGGGTACAATGGGTTTCTTATCAAGAAGATGAAGACGAAATGGGGCTCACTGCGTGACGGTCCGAATCGTCTGCCGGTCAAGCATGAAGAGTAGGTGTATTGAAACGGAGCGACAGATGCTAATGCTTCGCTATGTCACTGGAAGGGATCCTGAAGATGCGGCGGCGTGATCTCGAAGTGGCGAGGTGCCAGCGTCTTATCCCTTAAACACTCAATACGGTGTACTATTAGACGTATAGATATACTGAGTCCGGTTCTCCTCGAATGCTTCAATAATTCTGTGTCTTGCCATTTTCCTCTCTTTAATTCGCCTTAATTTTTTTGAGTTTGGTTAAATTTTATTTATACTACTACAGTCAATAAGACGTGATGATATTTTTTGCTTTATCGCCAAAATAAATGAGGGGTACAGGCTTATTGGCCGGAAAAGTTCTGGCTAAAGAGTAACCGCAAGTGTGATTAATGCTTGTTATTTGTTGCAAATTATAGAGAATTTATTACTCACAGAACTTTAAGAAAATGCCAATTTCATTCCATTTCAATGGGGTGTTTTACAACTTCATTTTCACTATAGAGAGACTGATTGTCTGGTTTTATTACAGGTGTATTGTATGTTTTCAATTTTTTCAATTTTACTATAACCATCGCTATGCAAAGGATTAGAATACGTTATAAGCTTTTGTTTATTTTTATTATTGTTGGGAATTTTTTTGGTTTGGCAGCAAATGCGACTCCTCTTTCTGAAAATATTCGAGTTTTACGCGATCAAAAAAGCGTTGCAGAGGACTTGGTGTATACCATCAAAGCCAAGTATAAACCAAACACAACAGAGTATAATGCAGCGAAGCAACTTTACGAAACAACAGCTCTTGAGTACAATCGATTTATTGATGAGTTGATACTCACTCTATCTCACGAGGAATTAAAAGAACTTGATTTAAAGCCTTCTGCAGAAAGAGCAAGTACGGCTGCAAAAAATTTTCAATCATACGTCTCATCACACACCAAAACACTCGGTGGGTTTGGCTTTTTTGGCTTAGTCGATGATTTACTCAACGCAGCAGAACGCATATTAAAAGGGTGGCTTAAGTTATATGAATCAGAGAGAGAGGAGGCGAAATTACTTGCGACCGAGTTACGACGTGTATTACCCTGGAAGAGTTGGAAAGACGTGTCTTGATCGCAGTAATATTAATTTTAATGTCTTATTAATGTCATAAGAAGGGCTTCTTTTATGAAACGCCAACAAATTTTCTCACCATGGTATGTTGCTTTTTTCCTCTTTTTTTATACGATCTATGCCTTACCAGCTCATGCAGCCCGGAAAGCCTTGGTTATAGGTATCTCAAAGTACTACGACGACAAGGTTGAACTTATTGAGGTTCGCAATGACGCAAAATCTGTAGCGGATGCACTTAAAAATGTCGGCTTTATTGTAGCTGGTGATCAGGCGCAGCTTAATCTTAAAAAAGATGATTTGAACGCAAAAATAGCTGACTTTATAGGTTCAATACAGCCAGGAGATACTGCGCTCTTTTATTTTTCGGGTCATGGAATAGAATCGGAATTGCTCGGGGAAAACTTTTTGATTTCTACTGATGGTAACAATGCTGTTCAGGTGGAATCAGATATACTTAGTAAAATCGATAAAAAAACAAAATCGCCAAAGATAGTAATTCTTGATACATGTCGTAAGCCATCAAGTAAAGATGTAGGGCTTTTAAAACCAAATACGTTACCGGAGAACTCAATAATTGCATACGGTTCAGCTCCTCAACGAAGTATTGTTTATCCTTCGCAGTATACGAAAAAATTACTATCCTACCTCCAGGAGCCAGGTCTTGAAATAACAGAGCTTTTTCGAAAAACTAGAATTGACGTTATTGGAGGAAATTCAGAATTATCCCCTCAGCAGCCAACTGAGTTTGGGGGGCTGACTGAAAAATTTTACTTTCGTCCATCTGTTGGTATTTGGACTAAAATAAACTCTGCGGCTGATGATTTGTCAGTATATATAAATGGAAACCTCTGCAGAAATTATTGGAATGACCATAATGTGCCGATTAAAACTAAATTGAATCCCGGTCGGAATGAAATAGAGATCAAGGTACGTAGCAACGGTTCACATACCCTATCTAAAGAAAAAAAGAGAGAAGGTTGGAATTATAGCGTAGATATTTTTAACGAGGAAGAGGATCGCACAACGAAAATAACTGATAGTGAAGATGGCGAGCCTCCCGATACCCGCTTTGGAAAAGATTTTCCTGCTGCACAAGGAACAATTTTTGTTGATCCAAAATCCGGGCATATTGATGTACAAGTATCAAAAACAGTATCCAATCATGCTACTAACGATAGCACTAACGATAGCCCGCTCGCAATAATTGGAGCACCGTTCAACTTACTTTGGAAAAGCATGAAAAGTATACTTTAATATCGCCAATCAAATGGCCGAGAGAGTTCTATTTTTCTTTCTGTAGGGACGGCTTTCGAACCGCCCCTACTTTCTATACCAATAGAGAGAAGAGCTGAGCCATTTAGGTTTATAGCAGAGAAGAAATCAATTGGCTATCGCTTTCTCTTATCAGCCCGAATTTTTACTTTTACCTAAACTGTGCGATAATCTAAGCCAAGTACCAAAGTAAGGTCAGAAACACAGCAAAGAATAACAAGAAGGAATATTTATAGCCAAGAAGCCGAAATAAACCTGATTTATGCAAAGATACGAATATCCATGAAGGCCCTGGCTGTCGATTTTCTTGATAGCAAAGCTCCGAGTGGAAAAATATCACTATAATTGGAGAAAATGGCTATGGTAGGTTCTTTTTGGACGCAGGCACACAATACCAGATGGCATAATGCAAATCTAATGCAGTGCAGTGTAGCTTAACACAGCATAACGGCAACGTTTGAACTGCGCTCAAAAAGTAGATCGAATTTCAATCGATGAAAGCAGGCTACCGGAACTTTCATAATGAGTTTTCTCCCATAGCGAACAATTTTAGCTGCTGTATCAATGAGTACCCGACGAAAAGTAGTCGCATAAACTGTTGTAGCAATAACTGATGGGCTTACATCTGTCTTGAAGCTTTCGAACATATTATTGCTAATCAGCATAAAAAAATACCATGCCGCATTTGAATGAAAATGCTTAAATGGCAACTTTTCTTCACCAAAATCTTTTATGGCTCGGTTGGCCAATTCATCATTGCCTCGGTTGTGATAGTTTCCAAGAATATCGTGAGCTAAAAGAAGATTTTCTGCGCCAGCTTGACAAAGAAGTTTGTCAATTTCACCACCTATACCAATGTTGGTGATTATCGAACTATCAGTATTTAATCCTGGTATGACAAATTGCCTGTCACGCAGAATGAGACGGCTGTAAATGGTACGACGAGGTATATCCCATTGTTCTTGTTTGCACATAAACTCGGGATACTCCCATATCTCCTTGTTATTGCAAGACTTAAACTTAAACCAACTTGTGCTCTCCGTAGCAGATTTTTTAACATTTTTGTAAAGTCTTCCGCCACATGCATACCCGATATTTATAAATTCAAAGGTTTTGAACAACTTTTGGTCGTAGAATCCAGAATCCAGGCGAATAATTATTGGTACGTCAGCTTTATACTCTTTTCTGATTTTAGCAACGATAGTGCATATCATTTTCTCAACGGTTTGACTATGATTCGAGGGGTCTGAGCCAACACGGAAAACAGCATCAACAAAGTACCTGCCCCAATTCATCTGTACGGGATGAAAACCCTTCACTTTCTTATACGTTGGTTCAACACCTTCTCGTTGCAGTGCGTCATCATTATTCAACACCATAGAATCAACGCCCAGTATGATAACTGCGGGCCGATTAATCTTTAGGCGCCACAAAAAAATCTTTCGCAGCAAATGACGGAAAAGCACATCTTGATAAGGCAATGCTCCGAAAAATCGCTTGACAGCATGAGACGATGCCAAGTGTTCCGGATTACAGCCAATCAATGGGGCATAGCTATTATCTTTTTTAAGCTCATCAAACGATGTAAGGTGTGGGCTTGTACCATCCATAAAAAAACACAACAATTGAGCAAGGTGCGCTGTAGGTCAGCAGTGCAAGAGATGAGGGAAGGCCCCTCGCATTCGGCTTGCAGGATCAGGGTGCAAACCACCGTAAGCGGCGTTTGTCAAAAGCTCTCGTCGTGAGCATTACGGAAAAGGCATCGTAAAGATGTCATGTATGAACCAAGAAAGACGAACACAAGTAAATTACCGTAAACGTGTCGAAAATTAAAGATGACATCAGAACTGAATGGATCGCTTGATTCAGGAAAAGTTTGGCGGAAACCTGTTTACTGGCCAAGCGGTGTCCGGCATAAAGGTAGCGTGATTCTGGTTCGGGCTCTTGCATTGAACTACAGGAACCTTCGTTGGCGATGCAAAGGGAAAGGTGCAAGTGTAAAAAGCGAGGCCGATAGTACCAAGGCGCCATCAAGGGGCGGAACGACTCGTATGAGCAGAGAAGGTCTTGTAATGAGGCTGGAGCAAAGGGGTCGTGTCATCTGGTCATACCGTTATATCAACTGTGCAAACAGAAGGAGTGTTTTGGTATGACAAAGCCATATCAAATTTCCAAACAGCTTGTCTGGAAAGCGTATCAACAAGTGAAAGCCAATGGAGGTGCAGGCGGAGTCGACCGTGAATCGTTACAGGCATTTGAAGCAAAGCTGAAAGACAACCTGTACAAAGTATGGAACAGGCTCAGTTCCGGCAGTTATTTTCCGCCGCCGGTAAGAGGTGTGGGCATTCCGAAGAAATCTGGAGGGGTGCGTATGCTTGGAGTTCCAACTGTAGCAGACAGGGTGGCTCAAAGCGTTGTAAAGATGGTGCTTGAACCCATACTGGAACCAGTATTTCATGAAGATTCTTATGGTTATCGTCCGGGGCGTTCAGCCCATGATGCTGTAGCTGTAGTGAGGAAGAGAAACTGGGAATATGACTGGGTAGTAGAGTTTGACATTAAAGGACTGTTCGACAACATTGACCATGAGTTGTTAATGTGTGCTCTTCGGAAACATTGCCAAATTCCGTGGGTTCTCCTATACGTAGAGCGGTGGCTAAAGGCACCGATGGAAACCCCGGCAGGGGAATTGATAGAACGGACAAAAGGCACGCCCCAAGGGGGAGTGGTTAGTCCACTGTTAGCGAACCTGTTTCTGCACTATGCGTTCGACCGGTGGGTGAGCGAAAATCTACCCGGTGTGCCGCTTTGTCGGTATTCCGATGATGGAGTTCTCCACTGTAGAAGCAAGGCACAGGCAGAGCTGGTAAAGCGAAAACTTGGTGAGCGTTTTCGTGAGTGCGGATTGGAGTTACACCCAGATAAGACCCAAATAGTGTACTGTAGGGATAGCAAGCGCAAGGAAGAGCATCCGATAAATCAGTTTACATTTCTTGGTTTTACCTTCCGTTCGCGAGAGGCCAAGAGTAAAAATGGAACTTACTTTACGGGGTTTTTGCCAGGGGTAAGCTGCGATGCACTACGACACATGCGGCAGACTATCAGAAAGTGGAAGCTCCAGTTCAAGAACAGTTTGGAACTTGCTGATTTATCAGTACAGTTCAACCCGATACTGAGGGGATGGAAGAACTATTACACGCGATTTTATGGGTCAGCAATGGCACCGGTATGGCAACACATGAACTATTACTTGGTACACTGGATGATGAGAAAGTATAAGCAATTGAGTGGTAAGAAAACCAGAGCAAGCAGAAAGCTGCGACTTCTGGCGGAAGAGAATCCAAACTCATTTGCGCATTGGAAAGCGGGGTATATCTCGATGGCTGGATGATGGGAGCTATATGAGCCGAGAGGCTCCCGTGTAGTTCTGCGAGGGGCTGGGGGTGAAACTCCTCCGGTCTACTCACCTCTACTATATTCTTTTACGTCCCCTTTCCCTCTCCTGGTAGAGCAGCCCCGGAAATCTCAATTGATGATAACAGTACTCGCGATAACCCATACCCCTCAAAAAATCTGAACTCTACTCCTCTCTGTGGCAAAGCTGTGACAAACTGCGCGGCGGCATGGATGCCAGCCAGTATAAAGACTATGTGCTCGTCCTGCTTTTTGTCAAGTATATCAGCGACAAATATGCCGGTGTGCTCTATGCTCCCATAACCATTCCCGAGGGGGCAAGCTTCAGGGATATGGTTGCCCTCAAAGGCAAAACCGACATCGGCGACCAGATCAACAAGCGTATTCTCGGGCCGCTGGCGAGCGCCAACAAGCTCTCCGACATGCCGGACTTCAACGACGACACCAAGCTTGGCAGCGGCAAGGACAAGGTCGATACGCTCACCAACC
>Ga0194037_1001893_pt1 | contig 14536 bp, 20 predicted proteins | sample JunL306m_MetaG_FD_148653 | JGI IMG/M metagenome (GOLD analysis project Ga0194037, IMG submission 148653) | Anoxic zone freshwater microbial communities from boreal shield lake in IISD Experimental Lakes Area, Ontario, Canada - Jun2016-L304-6m | ecosystem: Environmental > Aquatic > Freshwater >...
CTTTTAGCCATACCGCCTTCTTTCTTTCCGATGTATTTGTTAAGATTTACATTAGGTACTTCTTTTTGTTCCCCGTAGATACTTCCTGCACGGGTTCCTTGTTTATTGATTTGACCTTTACCGCCTTTAGTAATACCAACACCACCACCCAAACCAAACTTACGACCTTTATCCGCTTTTAAAAATTCTTCGCCAACTGAAGATTTAATCCCAACCTTTTTAGCAAAAGCTGGGTTTTTAGCAATCGCTGCCATAAAATTGTGTTGTTTTTTAGATACGCTTGGCATTTTACTTCCAGTGGCTTGAAAAAAAGTCTATAAACCATCCACCAACTGCAACAATACCAATCCACATTAAACCGGCCAATGTTTTATTGATAATAGCCTTACGTAGTTCAGCGCGTTCTGCTTCGGCTTTAATTGCCATACGCACCCAATGGACTTCATCTGGTGATAGAGGATGCTCTTCTACAGCTTGACTAACAGCATATTTAACTAGTTCTACTAGCTCTAGGCGGGTTTGTTCGTCTAAAGTCATTTGCAATTCCATCGTTTTAAACTAGCAGCCTTACGAGTAGGGCGACCTTTTTCATCTTTCATTGGACCCGGCATACCAGACATTCTTGCGCAGAAAGACTTACGTCTTCCTTCATCTGATTTTGTCTTTGGATGTGGTGCTGGGGCTTTTAAATTGCTTCCTGTTGCAGAGTTGTACTTAGCACGGCCTTTAGCAGTAAGTCCAGCCCCTTTTGAGACTGGAAGCTTTTCGCCCTTACCAATAGATAAGGATGGACCTTGTTTCTTAGCCATAAAAAATGGTTACAAAAGTTGTGTTTGTAAAGTTTAGATATATACCTAAAGATGCTAACAATCCTTGACCGGGCAAAAGTACATTCACTGCAGTTGTTTGACTTGTTATTGTGGCAAAGCTAGTTAGCCATCGAGCACCACTATTTACATAATAACAAGTTGTTCCCGGAGTTACAGTTCCAGAATTAATATCTGTAATTGTAAAAGTATCCGCAGTAAGCTTAGTAATTGTGTAATTACCATTAGTAGCAGAAGCTCCAGAAGCATTAGCAAATGAAATGCCAACACGATCTCCAGTACTTAAACCATGAGCAGTTTTGGTGACTGTAACAAGCGTACCGGAACGCCCATAACTTGCAGTAGTTGGAGCAACTGTAGTATCAAAAACATCAATTATGCCAGCCCCAGCACCGCTGGCTTGATAGGTAATACCTTTTACACGAAAACGACCATTGGGAACAATAAACCCAGCAACATCAAGATGTCCGCTTTGAATATCTGTTTGCATCATAATTAATCTCCTAAAGATTTAAGTGGGGGACGAATCCCCCTAAAGATTAATTAAACGTTTTCTTCGCCAAATGAAGGATCAGCAACATAGAAACGAATAGAGCCAGTTACGCTACCAGATGAACTTCCGTTTGCTTTGCTAGTAACTACAACTAAGTTAGTTGCATTAGCTACGTTACCAATCGAAGCGCCTGCGCCTGTACCGCCAATTTGAACTGCTACACGAGTAGCTGTAGATGCATTAGCTAAGAAAGCCTGTGGAACGTTTGTGCCCAAAGTGGTAGTTTGACCAGCTCCAACACCAACCAATGGTGTAAAGCCTAAGTCAATAGCGCCAGTACCTGTAGAGGTAATGTTTACAGCTAGAACAGTAGCGCCAGCTGGAAGTATAAGAGCTGTAGTAGATAAAGTTGAAGATACAGCTACGTTGCTTGTTGCTGCTACGTTAGCAATATAGAAAGGTACCATCATTTCCATAGAGCCAGCTGTTGCGGTGCGAGTTGTATCGCCACCTGTTGAACGCCAAATTGATGAGGTAGTTGCGAGTGCCATAATAAATTGTCCTTACATACAAGATAAGTCTATCAATCGGTATGTCATCTGCCAGATCAGTTTGATAGACCAAAACTCTGGTTTATTTGATATTACTACAAATATAAAGAAAAGCAAGTAAATAATAAAAGAAAAACCCCACCCGGTAAGGTGGGGTTTGTCCACGGAAACAAGAGCCTTGTTTAGGCGCCTGCAGAACCGTACATTCCGAGTGGATCGGACCAGCCAAAGCTGTAACGCTCACGAGACTTGTAACGAACGTTACCAGTATCAAAATCGCCGTCCATAGACTGGCTGAGCGGGGTACGAACGAAGTGCTTCATACCATTTGGAACATCAGTTGTCAAGAACCAAGCATTGGTGTCTGTCAAGAAGTGGTTAATTGTGTAACCTTCTGCAACAGAACCGTTGTTCTTAAGTGCGTTGATGTCGTTATCGTTTGTACCAACACGTAATTCAGTTTCGAGCAAACGAGTTGCAACGAACTGGAGTGAAGGAGGAACGACCAATTTCTTAGGTTTAGCAGCGATTAACAGACCACGTTCATCAGTCCACAAGGAGATTTGAATTACAGCGGCTTCCAAAGAAGTCTCATTCAAGTCAGCTGGGGTTGTAGGAATGTTGCTGTTAGTGCCACCAGAAACCAATGGGTGTGAAGCAGAGAACAAAGAAACGCCGTCACCACCAGTGTAAGAAGAGCTAAAACCGTTGTTTAATACGGCAGCAGCTTTTACTTGCTTGGTGTATGCCATAGCACGAGCCAAAGCCTTGGTGTAACGAGCGGATAACGAGTCATACAAGTTATCTTCGATAGCTTCTTCAGTCAAGCTGAAGCCCAAAGCGATAGTTTCGTGGTTGTAGCGAGCAGTCCATGCTTCTTGTGCGTTGTCATAAGCGATGGCAGTGCCTTCGTTTTTAACAGGTGCAGCACTAAAGCCAGACAATTTTGTTTCTTCTTCAAAAGAACGCTCAGAAGTCTCTGTTTCGTAGATTTCTTTGTGTTCTTCACCGTAGCGAGCGTACTCAAGTCCGAACAATGCGTTCAAACCTGGGAGCAACTCTTTCAGTAGTTGTGCGCGTGAAATAGCCATTTATAGCTCCTTAAACGGTGTAGTCAGTGCCGGTAAGGGCAGTTAACTGTGGATTGTTAATCTTAACGACTACTTCTGGATAGAAGATCGTACCGGTTGCATTAGCGTAAGCAGTGTCAGGAACAACAGCTACTACACGGAAAGGCAATGTTGTTGCGTTACCAAGAGTGTTTCCTGGTAATACAATAGCTGCAACTGAATCACCAGTGGTTGTAGAACCAGCAGTATATGAAGTTTGAGCTACGTTTGTGCCAATAATTGTTGCATTAGCACCTGTTACTGCGCTTGTATTACCAGTAGTTGTAACAGCTACTTTAAATTCAGCAACTGGATCTACTACTACATAAGCGATAGGGTTAGTTACACCAGAAGATGGGCAATATTGTGCTTGTACGGTTTGACCAGACGAATTAACGTACTGGCAACCGACGAATACACCAATAATAGTACCTGTGGTGGTTGCGCCTGATTGAGAAATTGTTCCCCCGCTGACTAATTTAACTGTATCACCGTAGTAGATTGCTGTGCTGGCAGTAATTGGATACTGTAGCGTAGCGCCGGCATATGGAATGCCATCAAAACGGTTAATAGGTTTAAAGCCATAGGGAGCTGAGATGGTTGGATAAGCCATTTAAATACTCCTAAATTAAAATTTAATTACCTTTACCAAAGGAACTTGAAGATTTCCGCTCTTGGAAGATTGGCATCCGTGGGTCACTTTGGCGCATTAAATTATTGTCTACAGCATCCGTTTGGGCTTGCGTTTGCTTCTCGTAATGGGAATTACGTTGTTCAACAAACTCAATTGGAGTCTTGCAAAGCAATAATCCGCCGATCTCAATATTGTCTTTATAACGACTTTGAGGGTCGACTAACAGTTGAAATTTTGGTTGTTCTTCAATCCTTACTGGCTCCCATCCTTCGCGCAATTTAGCGGATAGGTTGCGTGGATCAGCTTGATTTAGGGTTGCGACACGAATCCAACGATAAGCAAAACCAGCCTCTTTGTCAGGCTCGGGGAGTAACTCAGCGGGTGCCCACTGTTTAGGGCGCTCTTGGGTTTCACGGCTTTCCAGCTCACGTTTAAGTCTATTTTTTACTTCAGCCATTCTGGGCCTCCAGTTTTGTAAGTTCACGGGCGTACTGCTCAGGTGTTAATCCTAGTTTTTTAGCTAGGGCAACTTGCGTATTACTCAACCTAATTTTTTTAGGCGAAGTACTGCGCGATGCTGGCGCTACAACCGTACTTGCTTTAGGTTTTGAAGTTTTCTGTGGTTCTTCCGCCCTAACTTTTTCGGTCTCGGTATCTTGATCGTCTTCAAAATTTTCCGGAAACCTGCGACGCATTGTTTTATCAATAGTGTCGTAATACTCATCCGAACCGACAGATACGCCGCCTCGTTTTAACTTCTCATGCAATCCAAGAGCTAGAGAGGTCATTTCTTCGTCTTGACCAAACCACTCATTCCTTTGTTGCCAGTCGACAGCTTTATTGTCGGGCCTAGGAACGGACTGCTGTTGATAGCTTTGTACATCATTTTCTTCTTCTTGTAAAGGTTTTTTGTAAATTGGGTTGTAATTGTCCAATTTATCAACCTTAATCTTAGCCATTGTAAGCTTTTCCTGCGCTTCAACCAGCTTTTCTGAATCCCCTGCGTCATAAGCATCACGGTATTCTTTTTTAGCTGCATCAAGCTCTTGGACTGCTGATTGCTTGGCTACACCAACATATTCTTGTTCTCCGTTGGAAAGTTTAGATTTGAGCTGTTTATTCTCTTCGGCTAGTCTTTGAACTACACGAATAGCTTCTTGGCGCTCTCTATCTGCGGCTTCCTTAGCACGGCGTTCATCATGCCAAACCTTTTTCATCTTAATAAGTTTGTCTTTGGCTTCTACACTGTACTGATCTAATTCATCAGCATCTAGCTTTAGCTTTTTAACTTCTTCTTCAGATACGGGTTGGCGGTTACGATCCTTTGGTGGGGTATCGTCTTCGATTTCAATTTCAATATCGGGTTCCTTTTCGATTTCCACCGTTACTTTGGCTTCTTTCTCATCAGGAAATTCAAATACTTCTTGATCCATGAGCTACTCCTTAAATGAATTTACGTGAGATGCCGCGAGGGTCTTGAATTACAGCCTCTACGGAGTCATCGTTGATAATTCTGAATTCACGACCATGAATAACTAGCCGTGTACCAGCGTTGGGACGGGTTAAAATAAAATCACCTTGTTTACACCAAGGGCCAGTAGGGAATCTACTAGCGTCTTTGAAACAATCTGGACCCATAGCAACCACAAAAAGCACGGTTGTTAATAGCTCATCATGTCGTAAGGTTTCATCTGATTTAAGAATGCCGCTGTCATATTCCTTTTCTGCTTCTGGAATTGCGCATAACATTCTGTATCCCGTTGGTTCTGGGAGTTGCTTTGCTTTGTCTTCTGCTGCTTTGTGCATGATTGCACTTAAATCTACTGCTTGTGATAAGTCTATAGAGCTATTCATCGTCAGAATGTTCCAAGTTTTTACGTAGGTCTAATATATTGAGACGTGCGGTTAGCAGACCTTGTATCTCTCCGCACTTCTTTTGGTAGTCGGCATAGTCAGTTGCTGCACCTTTACCTAGGGATTCCTGTAGAATCTCCACCTTTTCATCTATTTGGCGTAATAGATGGTTCAGTCCTTTTTCAAGCATTATTCACCTTTCTTTTGGTTTCCTTGCTTACTTTGGTGTTCCATTTGCGCTTTAGTCTTCGCAACGTCCACACCGATTTTCATACCCTCTATCTTCTGTTTAGAGTCAAGAATAGCTTTGTCATTCTGAGTCTTGGCTCCAACTTGCATAGCTGCAATTTCTTTTTGTGATGCAATACGCATCTTCTCAATTTCAAGTTGATCGGCTTTACCTGCCGCGTCAGCGGCGAGCTTCTTCTGTTTAATTGCAATTTCTTGAGCTTTAAGTTGTAACTCTTGTTGTTGCATTTGAACAATTGGATCGTTTTGCGCTTGTTGAGCTTGTTGTGCAGCTTGTTGAGTCTTATTAATTCCAAGTAACTTGACAGAAGCATCAGCAGCCAAACGAGAGATTTGTAACTCTGCCTCTGGAGGTAATGCGTAGTCTTCATCAGCGCTGTCGTTGTATGGAATAGGTACGCCGATTGTTTCTTCCATCTGCTTGCGATACTCGTAACCTAAGTGCTCGTTAATATGTGCCATGAGTGCGGCTTGCATAATCGGAGCTTGTGGGTTGCCTTGCAACAAAGATTGGATCTTAGGGTCATGCATTACAGCCATATGACACTTGATATGCGCTTCGTGGTCTTGTCCAATAAATGCTTTGAGGGGTCTGCCCTTTAAGACACTCATGTTCTCCGTAATTGGATCCTGCGGCTTTTGGTCCCCTTCCATCGGTACGAGCTTTGACGCATTCTTAATCCCCAGAACGTCGAGCATTTGTCTATGGAGAAGCGGCAGGTTGTATAGTTGGGGTGCTTGGGCTGCCAATTGAAGTACTGCTTGGTATTGGACAATCTTTTGTGCCATCGTCGCCGCATTGGGATCCGACACTGGAATAACTTCGCAATTATCGTAATCACTTTTCTTTGCCTTTGGCGATCCCTCGACCGGCTCATACGAATACTCATCTGGTGTGTACTCCGCAATAATTCTTTTTAAGAGTTTGAACTCTTGTTTCATTGAGTAGTGAATACGTGCTTGAATAGCCGACATCACTTTTAACGTACGTTCTAGAATTGCCAAGGTTGTACCAACAGGAGCGTTAGCGCTCATATCAGATACTTGCATATCACTAGCAGATGCAAATGATTTACCTTCAGCAATAATTTTATCTAACAGACCCGCTAGAACCAATGAAGGTTCTTTGTACGGGAGAGTCATTACGTTGTCTTTCATTGTTCCGCTTGGTACATCTACGTCACGGAACTCACCTGGTGCTATCGGTGTGTCATCGCCTTTGACACGCAATCCACGGGTCTTAAAGCCACCTGGCAAGTTGCTAAGTGATCCAGCGTCAACCAATTGGCGGAGGATGGAAGTGCCTGATTTAGCAAATGCACCGATGAGATGAATAAGACCAAAACAATAGAAGCCAAAGCCGGGTATGTAACCATAGTGAACAAAGTGATGACGTTTTTGATGAGTTTCATCTTCGGGGTCCCAATTTCGTCTAATTGCAAGGACGGTCATACTACCTTTTTCGATAGTCACTACATATGGCAATGCAATGCCTGTAGGTTCCCCGTCCTCATCCTTATGCTCGTAACCAGGTAAGTCTAAGTTAACGTGCATTTCAAGAACCTTAAAGCGATCATCGCTTGTGGCTCTAAAGCCGAGCTTCTCGGCAATTTTCTTTTCTACTTCATCCAGAACATTGTCTGGTGTGCCTAAGTCTACATCACAATAAAAGCCAGCGACTTGCAAACGGCGTAGTTCGTTTTCTGTTTTACGCATTACGTGAGTAATACGTTCTGCTGTTTCTAAGCTAGATGCGCCGTATGGCACCACAATGTCTTCTGCCGGTACGAACATTGACACCTGACGATCTAACGCTGGGTCAATGTAAACTTTCTTAAACGCATTACCAGCTAGGCCCAAGCCCCATAACATACGCTCATGCTCAGGGCGATACTCTTGCATACGGTCTGTTAATTGGTAGTTCATATCATCTTGAACACGTTCAGCAGATTCTTTTTTTGCTGGTGTTTCTTTACCGATGATTTGTGTCTTAACAGGACCTGCTGCAGGGAACGTTGCCATCATTGTTTCGGATTGAAACTTAACAAGGGCCTCACTTAAAATTGGATGATATACACCACAAGCCCCTGGCCATGGTTCAATGCGCTCTTCAATCTTCATACCAAGAAGCTCGAGTCCATCAACGTAAGTTTGAATCCAATCTTTACGACTAGCGACGTCTGAATCGTAGTCACCAAGCAAATCTCCAACAACTTGCGCTAGTTCGCCAGAGTCCATGTACTCGGCTAGGTTTGCATCGAAGTCTTCATCAGAAGGTTCTTTATCTTCCTTCTCTAGATTAATCTCTAAACCGTCCATACCAATCTTTACAGATTCTGGATCTTCAATCTCAATCTCAATGTCTGGCTGCTCTGCAGCTAAAGCATCTAAACCCTGTGGGGCTGCGTACAAACCTTTTTCAATTGCCATAATTATCCCTAAACATTGTAGTAACCTCTGTTACGTCTGCTTTTAAATTCTAAGACTTCGTCTTCTTCATCAGATTGCAGTCTAATAAATCCACCTTTACGGTATCTCAACATCGCTTGACTCATCGAGTCAACTAAGTCATCATGCTCTCCAGAGGGGAAACTTGCCACCTCTTCAACCAATTCTTCTGCCCAATGTGTATTTGGTACCCATACATGGCCAGATGCAAAAATATCCGCAACAGCATTTAATCTCGCGATTTTATCATTACCTCTGCTAGGAGTATACTCTTGGACCGGAATTCCCATAGCTCTTAGCTCAAATACGAGCGGAGCACCCGAAGCTTTAGCCTCTACGATGAGTGCATCAGGCTCCCATTCTTTGTACTCATGATACGCCCGCTGTTTTAATTCGGGAAACTCCATCCGTTGTTTAAAACAGTTTAGAAGTATGATGTTTGCTTGGTCACGCCCAGTAGAGTCGGGTTGATAGAACACTCCCCAAGTAGTACACGCACTATAGTCGCTGCGTTCTGTCTTTAAAAACGCCGTATCCCAAGATTGAATAATAAATTCACAGTAAGGTGGGTCTTCTTTCTCCCAAATCTTCCACCATTCACGTTTTACAATAGCATTTACGTCCGACGTTGGCTGCTGCATGTACTGCGCCATCCATTTTCCGTTAGGAAGTTCCTGATGCAACGCTTCTAGCTCAAGTTTTGACCAAAATTCAGGCCAAAGTGGCTTTCCAGAGGGTAAAAGGGCAGGAAACTCAATAACTTCCCAGTCTTCTCCGCTTCTTTGAGCAGCACTTTTCAATACTTGGCCCGTTAAATCCCGTTTTGACCACCGCGTCATCACAATTACGATAGCCCCACCCGGTTGTAGACGCTGACGAGGGCCTGATGTGTACCATTCGTGGGTTTTATCGTAGACTTCTGGGTTTGTTTCGGCTATAGTAGCCTCTTGCTCAGAGTGGGGATCATCAATGATGAGAAGATCAGCTCCCTTACCAGTAACAGCACCGCCCACCCCAATAGCAAAGTAATCGCCACCCCTATTAGTAGCCCAACGACCTGCTGCCTTAGAGTCTGATTGGAGCGCAACGTCTGGAAAAATGTCTTTATATACATCCGAATCGACAAGGTTACGTACTTTTCGACCAAAACCCACCGCAAGTTCAGCTGTGTGAGAAGTCTGGATAACCTTTTTTCCGGGAAACTTGCCCAAAAACCAAGCAGGTAGTAGGTAAGAAGCGAACTCAGACTTAGTATGACGGGGAGGCATGTTGATAATAAGTCTTTTACATTCTCCACGGGCTACCCTTTCGAAGGCCTCTGCCATTTTCACGTGATGTCGACCATGAATAAAGTTAGGCCATACATAATTAACGTAGGTCATGAAGTCATCTTTAGCTTCTTCTTGGGCCTTGATGTCACTACGTTCTTCCAATAGTTTACCAATCTTCGCTCTAATCTCAGGAGGAAGCTTATCTTTGTTTGCCTGTAGAAGTTTTAGTTTTTCAGGGTTTATCAAAGTCTTCCACCACTTCGTTGCCATCTAACCTAACTAAGTCTTCTGGTCTTATTTCTAGTTCTTGGGCGTCTGGGTCTGGTAGTCCTAACTCTGCGTCAGTCATTTCTAACAGACTTCTTTCTTTAATTACTTCATCAAGCTCGTTGTCTATTTCTGCTGGAACCACATCCCCTAAATATTTTTCAAGGATTGTTGCCAATTCTGCGTCTACGTCTTCGACGTTTCTGTGTTTTACATCAACCTCTATGCGTTCTGTAAACAACCCGACTGAACCAACTTTACCAAGAAGTTCCAAAGCTTTTAGACGTATTCGTGCATCTTCGTCTATGGTTTCAAGGAGCAGTTTGTTTGTGACATAGGAGCGGAGGCGACTAGAGGCGTTGAGTAAGTCCCTGTCATATTCGGATAGTATCGCTTCTAAATGCACTAGCGACCCCGCATTCTTTTCTGAAATCTTTAGCGGAGCGTTAGACGCTGCAACACCTCGGGCCTTTACACGGTCTTCTTCAGTAATTTCTACTTCGCCGCCAAGAGCGACGATTTCTTTAATTGTTTCAACTGCAGCTTTAGCTCGGTCTCTGAATAGTTCAATTTCTTCCGGTGTCGTGTCGAAAGGAAAAGGTATCCCAGATTCTGGCTCAATCACTATAGGCATTCGTTAGCCCCGTATAGTTGTGTCATTGGTCGGAGTGTATCATGGTTTTTAAGTTTTCTTCGTAGTGGTGTATGCGGTGGCAATTAGCGCAGAGCACTATGCATTTTTTAATTTCTTTGTACGCCTTAGTAAACATTTTGTTACTGACTAGTTTGCTTATTGCATATTCTTTTTCTTCTGGGTTTACATGATGAAAGTCTAGGGTAGCTATATGGGTTTGGGAACACCGGGCGCAATGTAATGCCCCTTTGAAAGCGTCCCATTTATCTTTGCCGGTCCGTGACTGCTTTATTGTTCTAGCTTTTGTCGCTTCTTTTGTTTTCTCGTAGTGCTTGCGACTGTATTCTTTGTGCTTCTCTTTACGTACTATTGGGTCTTTATATGGCATCTTTGTCGTCTAAAGAATAAGTTTTAATTGGTCCGCTGCTATTTGCATCTACATTACAAGCCCACTCTACTCCTTCTTCAGCAGTTAATCCCATCCGTAGGCAAACTTCGGCTGCCATACTTCCAGAGCCAATTGCCATAAAAGTTCGAACTCTTTCCCACTCAAGGTCGTCACCACAAGAAAAAAGCCCATCTTTAGTTAATTTTAAGAATGAGCTGTCAGATTTTAATTTAGGTTTGGTTTTGTTTTTCTTGCTTAGGTAGTCAAGAACTTTTTCGCAGTCGCTCCAATTCCCTGCAACCCCTAACCAACCACCGTCTATAGGAACAACTTTGTCTTCAAAATATTTAATGCCAGAGTCAGAATCTGTAAACTGGCTATCGGAAACCAGAATTTTTCTTCTCCAGTCACCAATGATTGTGGTCATTTAGTAGCCATAAGATAGAGTCCTACGTTGGAAAAGGCGTAGCCAGAATAGATAATAAGCAAAGAAATGTTGCCCTTAAGACCCTGTTCGACAGCTATGTAAGCGTAGATCATACCTGTAACAATAATAAGCCAAGCACTCATTCGAATCCCTTCCGGTTTCGCGTAGTGTACTAGATGGTTTGGGCTTTGTCTAGCAAATTATGATTTGGGGGCCGAAGCCCCCTTGGTATTACTTAGTTTTTGTTAATTGCTTAAAACTAGAAATTACTGAATTGAACCAAAACTCGTTTACTTCTTTAATGCGTTCAGCCAATTCTTCGTACTGCTTAATCTGCTTTGTAAAATCAAACATGATGTTTCCTTTCAAGTTTATGTTGCGATGCAACAATTATACATAATTTAAACCAAAAAATACGTAAGTAAAAAACCTAAAAAATATATACCCCCCGGGGTCATTTGCACAGAAACATAAGGCCCCCCTGTTCCTAGGGTAAACCCTTAGAAATGTTTCTCAAAATTTACATACCCCTCCCCCCTCAAAAAATCGTAATCGTTTGAGCAAAATACAGCACAAGGTGCGAGCGGGTCCCATCATAGCCAAAATGGGGTGGTGGGGGTCAAGGATTCGGCGGATTCAAAAAACTGTCAGACAGTACGGGAAAATCAAATATCTATTGACATAGAACTAGAATAGGACTAAATTACTTACATGGCAAGGCAATTCCGCTAAGCCATATATACAAGGAGTTTTAAAATGACTGTTAAATACACAAAGCAAGAGCAAGTAGCGATTCAAATTGCTAAAGATGTTGTAATCGGTGCAACAATTCAAGCCACGATTGACAATGGTATTAAAGAGTTGCGTACCATTAGCAAGGGTAAAGAATTGGGTACTGTTAAAAGCGGGGACGCTAGAATGGTTCGCATTCAAGAAACCCTGAAAGCATCAAAGGGTAAAGATGGCAAAACGTTAAGCGAGCAAACTGTCAAGAATTATATGACAGCAATTCGTAAAGCGTACAACGATAACAAGTCATTCAGCATGAATGCTTATCGTGCCAAAGTAAACAAGGGTTCACAGGCGGGTAAAGTAAAAGGTGCTAAGGTGAATGGTGTTAGTTTTAAAGGTGAAGCAAAAATTGAGGATATTCTCAAGGGTTTGCGTGGAATGTTTAACAAGATGAAGCAAGATGATAAAACGGCAGAACTAGCCAGCTTCCTGTTAGATGCAGTTGATGAGTTTGAAGGCAAGTAATCACCCAGTACCCACCCCGCTTCGGCGGGGTTTTTTTTTCGCCCTTTTTTAGGGAACTGGTGTCATCTAGGTCGGCGAAGCCGACTGGATTTAACTTCTTTTTACTATTGCTTTTTCTTTTTGAAGGGCGGGATAAGCGTGGTCAGCGAGGCTCGGGTGCGGTAGGCGAGGCACAACTAATAAGGGTTTACCCTGACGAAATACTGTCTGACAGTACGAAATCAACTTTGTTCACTGTGTTCACTCATGTTCACTGGTGAGTGAACAGACTTTTGGTGCGTTGCACAACACGCAACTCCTTGTTTTTACTACTCTTTCTTTCTTTATTTATATATAATATTTAGTAGTGTTCACTTGTTCACTCATTTTTAAAAAGTATGACGGGTAAAATTTTTCCTGCCTTTACATTGTTAAGTTTAATACTGTCTGACAGTACGACAGAAAGACCCTTTCGGAGGGTGTCATACTTTTGTTCACGAGTGAACATGGTATATTAAAATCTCGTAACCCATTGAATCCATTTAGAAATACCTTGTTCCTTGCCCAGTGAACATTGGTGCACAAAACCCCCAAACGAGTGAACAAAGTAGCCGAAGCCTTAACAATGTAAAGGCACATGAGAAATAGAAAAACGCGTTGTGAGTTTCTCGAGTGAACAAAGTGAAACCAGTTTTTACAGAAGAAGCCTAAACAAACTAAAAAACATCTTGCATAACACAGCACTAACCCGAACGGGAAATCTTACTTGGGGGTATTGACACAGCTTTGACATAGCTTTATAATAGAGGGGTAGAGTCGAGTTGGGTCAAGGGACACAACAAAACCAAAGGGTGATGTAAACCTAATACTGTCAGACAGTATTTAAACGCAAAGCCCTCGTTCATTAAAAATTAGGTAAATGCTTGGCGGTGCGAGGGAATACAGACCTCAAACCAATGCTGAGTGCAGAGTAGGCGTAGCCTTGTGGATTCCATTTAAGCGGATAGTTAGTTCTCAAGTGCGAGCAGTATCTCTGCGGTAGTAGATAGGTGTGGGATATGTTAGGGTTTATTAACTTCATTGGGCGAAATACTGTCAGACAGTATCAGAACCTTCAAAACCTAAAGCAATCCAACCACACGCATCAATCCCTACCCATGCCCTTAACCCGTAACAACGACTGCGAGAAAATAGCAGAGGGCAAACAAACAAATAGAGGATTCATAGGACAGGTTTGAAATAGCCTGTCCGCTTGAGTTTTTTACAAGGAGGTGGAAATGAAGGAGTTTTTATTGCTTTGGTTTTATGCAGTCATAGGTGTTTTCACCTATGTATTTTTTCTTTTAACTTTGGAATTATTGGGGGTGTTATGAAAAACGTATGTAGATGTTGCGGTGATGAGTACCCACTAGCCCGTTGGGAGTTGGGCTATAAGTTTTGTATTGAGTGTGGGATTGATGTAGCTTTAGCGGTGGCAGAGGGTTTTACTGTCGCTATTCCATTTAACAAGGGTGCGTATCAATATATACATAACCCGAAAGAGTTATCACAAACTAACCCAAAGAGGACAACATGAGAAAGAAATCAAACAAAGCCCTGATTAAAAAGCTAATCCCTGACACAGTGGGCGAAGCGTTCCTGATAGAGGCGATGACAAGATACTGTCAGACAGTATTAGAGGACACAGAGGAATGGGGGGATAGAAGCATGATTAACCAAGACCTTTGGAATGTGTTAGCCGAGCACAACCTCAAGCTAATCAAGGAGCATTACAAATGAAAGACTACCGAAAGCGTGCTCCCATGCTATTTAAACCTGTAATGACACTTGAGCAGATAGCGGATGTAATGGGGTGTACGAGGGAAAGAGTGCGTCAGATAGAGGAATCCGCATTACGCAACGCTAGGAAAATACTGCGTAAGAAGGGCTATAACCCTGATAACTTCTTTTCAGACCCACACTACACCAAGCCTATAAAGCACAACCCCGACGCACCTGAGTCGGAATATGAACTGATGTACGACGAGAAAGAGGATAAAGATGATTAAGACAACCGAGTATCGGATGGGCAAACCGAGAACCATGAAGGACAAGCCCTTGAAAAGACCCAAACCAAACGAACCCTTAGAGCTAGGTGCAAGACTAATC
>Ga0194037_1001894_pt1 | contig 14533 bp, 13 predicted proteins | sample JunL306m_MetaG_FD_148653 | JGI IMG/M metagenome (GOLD analysis project Ga0194037, IMG submission 148653) | Anoxic zone freshwater microbial communities from boreal shield lake in IISD Experimental Lakes Area, Ontario, Canada - Jun2016-L304-6m | ecosystem: Environmental > Aquatic > Freshwater >...
TGAGAACTATGCTCATCCTGGTATGCCAAAGGGTGCAGAAAATGACATCATCAAGGGCATGTACAAACTGAAGTCGGTTGGTGATGCTAATGCGAAACTGCGTGTGCAACTTCTCGGCTCAGGAACGATTTTCCGCGAAGTGATTGAAGCAGCAGAAATTTTGCATCAAGACTGGGGTGTTGCCTCTGACTTGTGGGGTTGCCCAAGTTTTACTGAGTTAGGACGCAATTGGACTACAGTGCATCGTGCCAATCTCTTGAATCCAACCTCAACACCAATACTTTCTCATGTTGAGAAATGCTTAAAAGATACTTCTGGCCCGGTGATTGCTGCCACTGATTATGTGCGCTTGTTTGCTGAGCAGATTCGTCCAGCGATTCAGCATTTGGGTCGTCGTTATGAAGTATTAGGCACTGATGGCTTTGGTCGCTCAGATACTCGTGAAAAACTCCGTGACTTCTTTGAGGTGGATCGCCGTTGGGTTGTCATCACAGCCTTGAGATCTTTAGTTGATGCAGGTCAGCTCGATCGTCAAAAGCTAGCTGAAGCAATTAAGAAATACAACATCGATACCACTAAACCAAACCCAATGACGGTTTGATAAGAGATCAATAATATGAGTCAAATAATCGAAATCAAAGTCCCGGATATTGGTGATTACAAAGATGTGCCTGTGATCGAAGTCTTGGTAAAAGCCGGTGATCAGGTTGAGAAAGAACAATCGATTGTTGTTCTCGAATCCGATAAAGCCACCATGGACGTTCCTTCATCACACTCCGGTGTTGTGAAGGAGGTCAAAGTGAAGATTGGTGACAGCCTTTCTGAAGGCTCTGTCGTGATTACCTTGGAAGAGGCTGCCGCTAGTACCGTCGCTCCTGTTCAGGTAAGCCCTGCATCATCTCCAGCAGCAGCGCCTGCAGCTGCTAAGCCTGTTGCTGTTGAACCGCCGATTGCGCGCGCACCAGCACCGCCTCCCATTAGTAATACGCCGCCACCAGTAGATTCAGCAGTAAGTCATGCAAGTCCATCAGTGCGTAAATTTGCTCGTGAGCTTGGCGTAACGATTACGCAAGTGAAGGGCTCTGGTCCAAAAGACCGAATTACTCAAGAAGATGTGCAAGCTTTTGTGAAAGCGGCTATGAGTGCCGGCGCTGGTAATCCTACCAATGCATCCAGTGGTGGTAGCTTGGGTGGCCTCAATTTGATTCCTTGGCCGCAAGTGGATTTCACGAAGTTTGGTGAGATTGAACGTCAGCCGCTAAACCGGATTAAGAAACTCACTGCAGCAAACTTGGCTCGCAACTGGGTCATGATTCCTGCCGTGACTTATCACGAAGATGCAGACATTACTGATTTAGAGGCCTTCCGCGTTCTTACTAATAAAGAGAATGAGAAGAAGGGCGTCAAGATTACGATGCTCGCTTTCTTGATGAAGGCGGCTGTAGCCGCTCTGAAAAAATACCCAGAGTTCAATAGTTCACTCGATGGTGATGATTTGATTCTTAAGAAATACTTCAATATTGGATTTGCTGCCGATACCCCAACAGGTTTGGTAGTGCCAGTAATTAAACATGCCGATCAGAAGGGCATCTTTGAACTTGCCCAGGAAACTTCGGAGTTAGCAGCGCTTGCGCGTGAGGGCAAATTAAAGCCAGACCAAATGCAGGGCGCTAGCTTTACGATTTCCTCTTTGGGTGGCATCGGTGGTACCTATTTCTCACCAATCGTAAATGCCCCAGAGGTTGCCATCTTAGGAGTAAGTAAAGCAGCGATGAAACCCGTATGGGATGGTAAGCAATTTGTTCCACGTCTCCTGTGCCCTCTCTCACTCTCTGCAGATCACCGCGTTATTGATGGTGCATTGGCTACGCGTTTTACTGTCTATATCGCCCAACTTTTAGCCGACTTCCGTCGCGCTAGTCTGTAAGGAGGGTCTATGGCTAAGCAAACGATCCTTGTTCCAGATATTGGTGATTACTCCGACATACCAGTAATTGAAGTCCTGGTCAAAGTTGGAGATGTCATTGAAAAAGAGCAAGCCTTATTGGTGCTCGAGTCCGATAAAGCAACCATGGAAGTTCCTGCAGACGCTGCAGGAACGATCATCAGTATTGCCCTGAAGTCAGGCGATAAGGTGAGCAAAGGGAGTGTGATTGCGGAAATAGAAGCTAGCGCTGCATTGCCAACTGTAGCTGCAACAGCAACAACATCAGCGCCAGCAGCACCCACTGCAGCATCCACTGCTGCACCCATTGCAGCGCCAGCAGTAGCGACGCCGGCTCCAGTAGCCGGGCAGTACAGCGGCAAAGTAGATCATGAGTGCGAAGTATTGGTACTTGGCGCTGGCCCTGGTGGTTATAGTGCGGCCTTTCGCAGTGCGGATTTAGGCATGAACACCGTGTTAGTGGAGCGATACCCTACTTTGGGCGGCGTCTGCTTGAACGTCGGTTGTATTCCATCAAAAGCATTACTGCATACCAGCTCCGTAATGGAAGAGGTCAAGACCATGGCTAAACATGGCATCACCTTTGGCGCGCCGAAGATCGAGATTGATCAATTGCGTGGCTATAAAGAGTCAGTGATTGCAAAGCTCACTGGTGGGCTAGCTGGTATGGCAAAAGCGCGTAAGGTAAAAGTTGTGCGGGGCTTGGGCCGTTTCTTAGACGCTAATCATGTCGAAGTAGAGATGACGGATGGCTCTGGCCAAGATCTGACAGGACAAAAAGAAGTAATTCGCTTTCAGAAAGCCATTATTGCTGCGGGTAGCCAGCCTGTCATGTTGCCTTTCTTACCCGAAGATCCCCGAATTGTGGATAGTACTGGCGCCTTATTACTGAAAAGTATTCCTAAAAGAATGCTGGTAATTGGTGGCGGCATTATTGGTTTAGAAATGGCTACTGTTTACAGTGCGCTCGGTTCGCGGATTGATATTGCAGAGATGATGGATGGCCTGATGGCGGGCGCTGATCGTGATTTAGAAAAAGTCTGGGAGAAGTTCAATGCCGGACGTTTCGAAAAAATAATGCTCAAAACCCGTGCTGCTAAGGCGGAAGTCAAACCCGATGGCATACAAGTCACTTTTGAGGGCGAGAATGCACCAGCACAGCCACAAACATACGACTTGGTATTGGTTGCCGTTGGCCGCACTCCAAATGGTAAGAAAATTGATGCAAATAAAGCAGGTGTGCAAGTAGACGAGCGGGGCTTTATCCCGGTCGATAAACAAATGCGCACCAACGTCCAAAATATCTTTGCGATTGGTGATCTGGTTGGTCAGCCGATGTTGGCGCATAAGGCAGTACATGAGGGTCATGTCGCAGCAGAAGCGGCGGCAGGACAGAAGTCATACTTCGATGCGAAACAGATCCCATCCGTTGCCTATACTGACCCTGAAGTAGCTTGGGCTGGTTTGACTGAAGAGCAATGTAAAGCGCAAGGTATTGCTTACGAAAAAGGCTTATTTCCTTGGGCTGCTAGTGGTCGCGCCATTGCCAATGGTCGTGATGAAGGTTTCACAAAATTACTCTTTGATGCGACTACCCATCGCATTATTGGTGGCGGTATTGTTGGCACCAACGCGGGAGATTTAATCGGTGAAGTTTGCTTAGCTATTGAAATGGGTGCAGATGCTGTGGATATTGGCAAGACCATCCATCCGCATCCAACCCTAGGTGAATCTGTTGGCTTGGCTGCTGAAGCTGCAGAGGGCCATTGCACTGATTTACCACCGGTAAAGAAGAAGTCTTAGTTTCTGTTTGCCTTAGCAGTGCAGTTACAGCATAGTTCCAAAAGCAAAAGCCCCAAGAGATTGGGGCTTTTGCATTACGGGATGTATCCGTGAAGTCAATATTATGTCGATGTTTTCTTCTTCGTAGCTTTGCTTGCTGTATTAGTAGTTTTCATCACAGTGTCAGTAGCGCTATTGATATTGGTTTGAGCAACTTCAACAGCATGCTTCACCGCCTTTTGGCTAGTTTCAAATACATTACTAGCAGAAGCAATGGCTTGCTTCATGGCTTGAACAGCAGCATCAGAACCGACTGGTGCATTCTTTGTCCATTCTTCAACTAAAGCGTTGATCTTCTTCTGGCCAGCCTGAAATTCTTTTTCAGCAGACTGTGTGAAGCTATCCTGAGTTTCATGTGCCAACTCATACAAATGACGGCTATACGCCATAATTTTTTCAGCCATGGGTTTCACTGCCTCAGCTTGATGGGCGAGGAGTTGTTGAATATCTTTTATTTCCAAGGCTTTCTTAGCGCTATTCATACTGTCACCCAAACTTTGTTTGGCGATGTGCATATTGAGCTCTACTAATTTTTCAATACTTTGGAGTGCTTGATTCGTTAAGCCACTTAAAGTTTCTAAATTTGCTTTTTGTGCTGCTGTAATTTGTTCTGGTGTTAAGTTCATTTCAATCCCTTTCAACTGGATTTACATTGCGTACCCGAAGTCATGTACTCACTGTAATCGGTATTGCACTATTTTTATAGCACTACTACTGCGATGCAATATATTAGGGGTATAAACAAAAGAGCCTAAAATCGTCCTTTAGTTCAAAAAATCTCAATATTTTCAGTAAGTTATCCATGAAACTCACCCTCGACAATGCCATTGCTCCTCTCTTTGTACTGATTTGGAGTACAGGGTTTGTCATTGCACGACTAGCCATGCCTTATGCCGAGCCAGCAACCTTCTTATTTTGGCGTTTTGCAGGGGTTTTGGCGGCGATGGCTGCGCTGAGTTTGATTTGGCGTATTACCTGGCCAAGTCGAACGCAAATGAAGCACATCGCAGTAGCAGGCATTTTGATGCAGTTCGGTTATTTGCTGGGCGTTTGGTGTGCGGTTCGATTGGGAATGACTGCTGGCTTAGTGGCCATCATTGTGGGTCTACAACCGATTTTGACAGCTTGGTTTGCTGCCTGGATTTCCGAGCGGGTGTCACCACGTCAATGGATTGGCTTGGCCTTTGGTTTTGCTGGGGTCGCCTTAGTCGTGATGGAGAAGGTTAGTTTTGCGCATATTCCGTTTGTAAGCTACGTCCTTGCATTTCTTGCTTTGCTATCAATTACTTTTGGCACTTTGTATCAGAAAAAATATTGCCCCGTCTTTGATTTGCGAGCGGGTTCATCGATTCAGTTTGGTGTTTCTGCAGTGCTCTGTTTTTTCTGCATGTATTTTTTTGAAACGGGTGTAATAGTTTGGAATGCCCCGGTGATTGGTGCTCTGCTATGGGCGATCTTCCCCTTATCGATTGGCTCTATCAGTCTGTTATTTATGATGATTCGGAAAGGTGCTGCCACCAAAGTCACCAGTTTGCTGTATTTAACACCACCTACCACTGCAATCATGGCTTGGTTCATCTTTGATGAGCCATTTACCACCTTTATGGCAGTTGGCTTGGGCTTGACAATGACTGGAGTCGTTTTAGTCAATGCGCGTCACAGTAATACAGTGGCAACCATTGCAGAGTAGGGCTCATCTAGTGGCATGGATTCATCAAGACGGGACAAATAAATCAGCCCCAGCCTTAGAAATTAACTATCATTCCGTATGTTGAAAGTTTTGGAAGGTATTTTGGGATGCGTTTGAATCGATTTTGGCTCTTTAGTATTGCTTTGCTCTTTGCGTGTAGCACGTTTATCAATGCACCAGCAATAGCTGCTACTAAAGATAAAGAAAAACAAGCCAAGACCACCAAGGTAGTCGTTACTAAAACCGCTAGCAAAACCGCCAAAAAATCAAAGACTGTTCGCGTCACAGTCACTCGACCAACTGAGCCCGTTGTTCCTACGCGGCCATCTTTTGCCACCGCGCTAGGATTGCGTGGTCAAAATGATGAACTTAGTCTGAAATCCAGCGTGGCAATGGTGGTGAATCAAGATACTAAAGAAGTCTATTTTGAAAAAAATTCTTCTGTGAGTCTACCAATTGCCTCTATTACGAAATTGATGACCGCAATGGTTGTCTTAGACTCCAAACTTCCTCTAAGTGACACCATCGTCATCAATGCGGATGATGTGCATATTTACGCTAAATCTCGCTTAGCTGGTGGTACTGAATTAACCCGTGAAGAGGCTTTATTACTAGCACTCATGTCCTCTGAGAACCGCGCTGCCTATACCTTAGGTAGAAATTATCCTGGTGGCATTCCGGCATTTGTGGATGCCATGAACCGTAAGGCTAAAGAATTGGGTATGGAGCATTCACGTTTTGCTGATCCGACTGGTCTACTGAGCGAGAACGTCGCTACGGCAGAAGATCTCACGCGCATGCTCAATGCGGCCTATCAATACAAAATGATTCGGGAGTTCTCCACTTGGCCAGACTTGACTATGGTGATTGCTAAGCGCCCACAAAAGTTTTTAAATACCAACCGCTTAGTCCGTTCAGGTGATATGAATATCGGTTTACAAAAGACCGGCTTTATCAATGCAGCAGGCAAGTGCTTAGTGATGCAAGCTAGAGTCAATAACACACCATTGTTATTGGTTTTCTTGGACTCAGTTGGTACCCAATCGCGTTTTGCTGATGCAGTGCGTGTGCGTGACTGGTATGAACGCATGCCTTCAGGTGTACAGCCAATTCGTCGCTTAATGTAGTCGCTGCCTGACTAGGCTGAAGTGCCTGGCTCAGGGGATTTGGGTTTGTAACCCATCCCTTTAGAAATCTGCAAGGCGGTATCTTGTAAAGCTTTTAGCCAATCTGCTTGCATACGGTCTGTTGGAGAGCTGATCGATAAGCCAGCAACCAATTTGCCCGTGTCATCCAAAATAGCAGCGGCAAAACAGCTAACACCAAGCTCAAGCTCTTCATCATCACGCGCATTCCCATCTTTGCGAACCTGATTGAGAGCGGTTTCTAATCGAGTTAAGTCGGTAATGCTATTACGAGTGTGTCCAGATAGTCCTGTCCGCGTCACATAAGCGCGTACCTGACTTGGATCATCACTCGATAAAAATAATTTTCCAACTGAGGTGAGGTGTAATGGGGCGCGACCACCAATCGCACGGACTACTTGCATGCCTGAGCGTTCACTATAAGCACGATCGATATAAACGATTTCATCACCTTGGCGAACCGATAGGTTGACGGTTTCACCGGTGATCTTATGCAGAGTCCGCATGGGCACTTGTGCCGCCTCACGCACAGAGAGTCGGGCCTTTACCAAATTACCAAGCTCTAGAAGCTTTAAGCCAAGACGATAGGTGCCACCATCACCACGCTCAACGAGTCGACAAGCGACTAGGTCATTCAGAATGCGGTGGGCGGTAGAGGGGTGGAGACCTGTTTGCTCAGCCAGATTCTTAAGACTGCTTGATTCTTCTTGCTCAGCCAAGGCATCGAGTAAGTTCATCATGCGCTCAACTACCTGGATAGCTGTTTTACCAACTTCACCAGAGTTTTTAGCATTTTTGACAGGTTTACTCGTATTCATAGGGCTTATTGTAGCCATTTCATAGTCGATTGCATAATATGAAATGACATTCAAGCGCTGAGCCAATCTCCGAGCATTAAGACAATTTCATGCTCAAGGATGTCTTAGGGCAAGGATGTCTTAGGGATATCTAAGGGATGTCTTAGGAATATCTTAGGGCTCTTGCGCACGCATTCACGAGATCAGGGCCTTTATAAATGAGACCGCTGTAGATCTGAACTAGGCTGGCACCAGCCATGATTTTCTCGCGCGCATCGGCCCCTGACAAAATTCCGCCAACGCCAATAATTGGCAAGGTATTGCCCAATCTTGCTTTGAGAGTTTTAATGATTTGGTTAGAGACCGCTTGTAGTGGGGCACCAGATAAACCGCCTGCCTCTTCTCCATGCTCCATTCCCTCAACAGCATCGCGCGCAATGGTTGTATTGGTAGCGATCACGGCATCAATGCCAAACTCGAGCAATAAATCAGCAATGAGATTGATGTCGTCGGTATCTAAATCCGGCGCAATTTTGAGGAACATCGGTTTACGAACACCATAGCGATCGCTTAAGCGTTTTCTAGCTTCATCTAAGCTGCTTAATAGTGAGCGGAGCATTTCTTCGCCTTGTAAGGCGCGCAGATGTTGGGTATTCGGTGAAGAGATATTCACCGTAATGTAAGTGGCAATCTCATAAACTGCCTCCATCCCCAGGATGTAATCGCTTGCAGCTTCTGCAATTGGTGTGCTGGCATTCTTGCCAATATTCATCCCTAAGATGCCACCTTTTTGCCAAAAACGGGAACGACGGACGCGCGCTACACAGGCATCGACCCCATCATTATTAAATCCCATGCGATTAATGATTGCTTGAGCCTCCGTTAGACGAAACATACGTGGCTTTGGATTACCGGGCTGAGGTTTTGGGGTAACGGTTCCGATTTCTAAAAAACCAAATCCCAGTGCTGCAAGTGCATCAATATGCTTACCGTCTTTATCAAGACCAGCCGCTAAACCAACAGGATTTGGAAAGGTGATGCCACACAGTATTTGGGGATCAGCAATCGGTTTAGTGATGAAGCGTTCTAGTAAACCCCAGCGTTGGGCACGATCTAAATTGCTGAGCGTCAGATTATGGGCTTGTTCGGGGTCTAGACAAAAGAGCCAGGGGCGTAAAAGAGAATAGCGATCAATCATGGGTAGATATTATGACCCAGACAATGGCTGCCAGTGATCATCAATCAAGCCCTCCATGGGCTGATACTTTGCCTTATAGGACATCTTCGCACTCTCTCGAATGTAGTAACCGAGATAGAGATAGGGCAGTCCAAGTTCTTTTGCTTGGGCTATTTGCCACAGGATGCTGTAGTTACCGAAGCTTGCTGTGTGCTCCGAGGTATCAAAGAAGGTATATACCGATGAAATTCCCTGTTCGAGGATATCAATCATGCTGACCATGCGCAGGCGACCAGGGTGAGGGTCATGCGGCCCATCCCGAAACTCCACAATACGGGAGTTCACACGACTTTGTAATAAGAACTGCATGTACTGGTCTTGATCATCGTTATCCATCTCGCCGCCAGCATGTCTGTCATTTTGGTAGTGTTGATAGAGTTGGTAATGCTCTTCTTGATAGCCCAGATTCAGAACACTTGCCTCTAAGCCAAGATGTTTTTTCCAGGCTCGGCGTTGACTGCGAGAGGGATTAAATTGGTTCACTAAGATACGAGTGGCGATACAAGCTTTGCATTCGTCACAATAGGGGCGATAGGTATAAAGACCGCTGCGACGAAAACCGGCATTTAACAATTCGTTATAAATATCTGCATGAATGAGATGCGAGGGCGTTGCAACTTGCGAGCGTGCTATACGATTGGGAAGATAGCTGCAAGGATAGGGCGCTGTTGCATAGAACTGCAATGCGGTAAGCGGAAGTTCTTTAAGCTGCGTCATAACCAGTATGTCAGGATAACTTTGTCAAAAGTCCAAGATGTCTCAATCTTAGTTTGATTTAAGGATATTTGCAGTTGTTCTAAAAATTCTTGTCTAGCAATGGGCGCTGCACCCAAAGAACGAAGATGGCCCGTTTCTTGCTGACAATCGATCATGGCGATCTGATTTTGAATAGACCAGGCGCACAGGGCTGCCAAAGCAATCTTAGAGGCACCGGGCTTGCGGCTAAACATCGATTCTCCAAAAACCATGCCTCCAAATGCGACACAATAAAGGCCGCCAACAATTTGGCCATTCTCAATAAGGGCAATGCTATGGGCGTGCCCTTGTTCGTGAAGGGCGGTGTAGGCATCCATGATTTCATGGGTGATCCAAGTGCCGTCTTGATCTTTGCGCTTACTGGTAGCGCAAGCACGAACGATAGACCCAAAGTCTTGGTCTACCAGGATTTGAGAGTGGGTATCTTGGCAAAAGTGACGAATGCTCTTTTGTAGTGAGTCACTGCACTTAAATGCATTTGGTTTTAGCACCATCCGCGGATCTGGTGACCACCATAAGACGGGTTGATGATCAGAATACCAAGGAAAAATACCGAGTTGATAAGCATCCGAGAGTTGGCCAGGGTAAATCCGTTCGCTTACTGCAATCAGTCCAGGTACGCTGGGATCAGGATCAGCTTCAATAAGGGGGTTTGGAAAGGAATCATGAGGCCCTAGCCAAGAGATCTGACTCATGGAAGGCTCGCTAAATTCTCTCGGAAGGGAGGACATCTCGACTGCGCACAGACAATTCGTTTCCGGAATCCAAAAGCCCGGCGGCACGATCTGCAAAGAACCACTCTAGGGTTTGTTTCACCGTGGGAAAGGCTAAGTCTCCCCAAGGAATTTCATGCTCATCAAAAAGGGCGACTTCAAGACTTTCTTCCCCAGCAGAAAAATCGGCAGAGTGCATGGTTGCCAAATAAAACAGATGCACTTGCTCAGCATGAGGCACATTCAGTAAGGAATAGAGCTGGCCAATTTCTACGTGGACACCTGCTTCCTCAAGGGTTTCTCTAGCGGCACCATGACTAGTGCTCTCACCCAATTCCATAAAACCTGCAGGCAGAGTCCAATAACCATGACGAGGCTCAATCGCACGACGACATAGTAAAACTTGCTGGCCGTAAACCGGAATGCTGCCCACGACGTTGCGGGGATTTTGATAATGAATGCTTCCGCAGGCTTCGCAAACATGGCGCTCTCGGGAATCGTCTGCCGGAATCTTGATCGTCAATACGGAGGCGCAGTTAGGGCAATACTTCATGCTGACTTTCTAAAAATGGGCTTTGATTGCGCCACGCAGGGCATTACTAAGAATAATCTCTTCTGCTATTGAAACATCATTAATAGTCAGGTTAGCCTCACGGGCATTCATCTTGGGGTCAGCTAGCAGAGCTGCACGCATCACACCAGGCAGTAGGCCGGCAGTGATGGGTGGGGTAAGCCACTCTAAGCCCCCTTTAGGTTTAACAAAAATGCTAGTTCTCCCACCTTCAGTAACAAAGCCTTGCTCATTGGTAAATAGGGCATCAAAACCCCCTAGCTTCACAGCAGCTTGCCAGGCGCGATCATAAAGACCGCGATTACTAATCTTGTGGCGCAATAAAGGATCACCAGAAAATAGACTGACATCTTCTGCAAGAATGTCTTTTGCCCAAAAGAGTTTGACGGGCTCAGTCAGTGGTTCAAGTACAGCGCTACTTACAGAAAAGTCTCCGTTGGGGGCTAGATTTAGTCTTAATCTCAACGGTAAATTCGCATCCAGTGAGGCACAGGCATTCTCAATCATGGCTTTTGCTTTCGATTGATCGAAAGGCATTCCCAAAGCGAAGGCAGATGCTTGCATACGATTGAGATGTGCAGTCAGTTGTTGAGGTTTGGCATCCTGAATGGCCAGCGTCTCAAAAATACCGGTAGTGCTCGGTAAATTCATTAAGAAGGCGGACTTGATGCGACACTCACGCCACTCTTGCTTGGCGTCCGAATCAATCGTAATTCCGGCACCTACACCCAAAGTAAATTGGGTGTCATGCGATTGAGGATCCGCGTGGATCTCCACGGTACGAATCGGAACACTAAAAGCAAAGTCCCCATTGGGATCGAGCCACCCTAGAGCACCACAGTAATAGCCACGTTGTTCAGATTCAAGCTCTTGAATGATTTCCATACTGCGCTTCTTGGGGGCGCCAGTAACAGAACCGCAGGGAAAGACTGCATTGAGAATGTCAAACAAAGAAGTATTGGGTTTAGCTTGACCTTGTACGGTTGATGTCATTTGTAGGACATCGCCATGCCTTGCAACTTCAAATAAGTTGGGCACGATGACGCTACCCGGCAAAGAGATGCGACTCAAATCATTGCGTAAGAGATCCACAATCATGACGTTCTCTGCCCGGTTCTTTGGGTCCGCTGATAAGTCTGCAGCAGCTGAGGAAAGGGCGCTCGCTGTTCCTTTCATCGGCATGGCTTTTAAGGTATCGCCTTCGCGAGCAATAAAGAGTTCAGGGGATTGAGAGAGTAAGAATGTATATCCCTCTGCAATATAGGCCCCAAACCGACCTGGTTGACGGTCACGTAAACGACTGTATAGGGCTAAAGGAGAACCGTACACTGTTCCCTTGAGGCGATAAGTGTGATTAATTTGGTAGCTATCCCCACTACGAATGTATTCCTGAATAGTTGCGATATCAGCAGTAAATTGCGCTTCATCTATGGACTCAACCATATCTAGTACACCAGCAAGCGTTTGCGTTTCAGCAAGCTGCTCTATGCGTTTAGAAATCAAGACATCCACTTCGGGCTTAGACAGCTTATCAACGGATTTAAATGACCATGCCTCTATCAGTGGGTGAGTCAGAGAAGCATTTAACTGCTCCGGTAGTTTATGAATCGATCTGCCTAACTCATAAGCAAAGGCTGCAACTACAAATTCACCACGACCAAGTGCACTAGAGATCTCCTCTAAACACCCTTGGGTGGAGAGGAGGTCGTGGGCATGATTACCACTGGGAAGGATGCGCCAGCAATGAAGTGGGTTTTCATAAAGGCGACTGGATGGTTGAGCCGTCGTACTTTGCGCGTCGTCGAGCAAAATCATTAGGGCTAAGCTAACAAAATGAGTGGCTTACAACTTACTTCAAGATGGTGGCAGATTCGATCGTCACAGTCTTGCTTGGTACGTCACCCATTCTACCCATCCTTGGTGCCGATGCAGTCGTCGTCGGCACTTTGCGGATGGCATCAATCGTCTGCGTTCCAGAAATCACTTTTCCAAAAACTGTATAACCATTACCCATGGCATTGGGATAGTCCAAGGCTTGGTTGTCTTTGACGTTGATAAAGAATTGTGAGGTAGCTGAATCGGGATCTGACGTACGAGCCATAGCAATTGTGTAGGTGGTATTTTTCAAACCATTTGTAGCTTCAGAAACCACGGGTGCGTCGGTTGGCTTTTGCGATAAGTCAGGAGTAAAGCCACCGCCTTGAATCATGAAGCCATCTATGACACGATGGAAGATAGTACCGTTATAAAAACCACTTTTCACGTAGTTCAGAAAGTTCGCAGTGGTTTTTGGAGCCTTATCTGCATCCAGTTCGACAACAAAATTACCCATGGTGGTTTTAAACTCGACCTTAGGACCTGCTATTGCTGCTTGACTGGCAAAGCAAGAGGCAATCAGAACGAGGCTAGCTAATAGCTTACGCATACAAACTCCTTGAGTTAGTTAAGTGAATACAGTTGATTGTATTGTGCAATGTAATGGACTTGAGGATCTCCATGAATTAAGTTAGCCCATTAGGCATATTCGCAGCATTAGCGTAAGAGGCTTCCTCAAACATGCCAGGCCTGGCTAGATAGTCTAAAGTCCAGTCGATGGTATCTACACCCCAGAAGCAGTGTTTATTGAGTATGAGGGCTGGTACACCAAAGGCGCCATCCATTTTGGCTTGGTTGGTATTGGCGATGAGAGCCGCTTTAATTTCAGGGGTATCCGGTTTTGGAGTTTCAGCCGCCAAACCCAAATAAGTGCAAAACTCTGACCAAGACAAGTTGGGATCTTTGCCCTCTAACCAAACATAATCAAAAGCACGTTCTACCATTGCCCAGTCGGCATTCTGCTCCAGGAGAAGGCGCTGCGGTACAACCGTCAAGAATGGATGGTGCTCAGGAAAGCGGAAAGGGATACCTAACTTTTCGGCTTGCCAAATACAAAATTGATAGGTGTGTGGTCTTTTAGCGGCAATCTCACCAGGACCTTTATTGTCAGTTGCTCTAAAGAGTCCACCCAGCAAAATGGGTACCGGCTTAATATCCAGTTTGTGCTCTAGTCGTTGCCGTTGTTTGATGTAGATGTAAGCAAATGGCGAAATGATGTCGTAGTACAAAGTCGCTGCAGGTTTTAAGCTCATCTCGTATCCATTCCTTATTCCTTATTTCTTTTTAGACTCTTCGTCAAGTTTGCGCAAGAAAGCCATCTTCTCTTTAATTTGACCTTCCAGGCCGCGCTCCACTGGCTCATACCAATGAGGCTCTTTCATGCCTTCCGGTAAATAGGTTTCACCAGCTGCATAGCCGTGAGGCTCATCATGGGCATAGCGATATTCTTTACCATGACCAAGTTCCTTCATGAGCTTAGTAGGCGCATTGCGTAAGTGATTAGGCACGGGTTTAGATTGATCTTGAGCAACATAAGCACGCGCGGCATTAAATGCGTTATAGCTCGCATTACTCTTGGAAGCCACAGCCAAATACACCACGGCTTGACCTAAGGCTAACTCACCTTCTGGAGAGCCCAGCCTTTCAAAAGTTTGGGCGGCATCGTTAGCCAGTTGCATCGCCCGCGGATCAGCCAGTCCGATGTCTTCCCATGCCATGCGAATGATGCGACGGGCTAAGTAGCGAGGATCAGCGCCGCCATCAAGCATGCGGCAAAACCAATATAGCGCTGCATCCGGATTGGATCCCCGCACGGATTTATGAAGCGCAGAAATCTGATCATAAAAATGATCACCCCCTTTATCGAAGCGACGTGCTTGCGCGGCAAGAGCATTTTCAACAAAGGGTTGATCTACCACTTGAACCACAGAGTTGGGTGTTAATACGGCATTGCGGATTTGC
>Ga0194037_1001895_pt1 | contig 14526 bp, 10 predicted proteins | sample JunL306m_MetaG_FD_148653 | JGI IMG/M metagenome (GOLD analysis project Ga0194037, IMG submission 148653) | Anoxic zone freshwater microbial communities from boreal shield lake in IISD Experimental Lakes Area, Ontario, Canada - Jun2016-L304-6m | ecosystem: Environmental > Aquatic > Freshwater >...
GAATTATACGGACTTGGCCATCCTAACCAAGGTATTGTGCATGTGATTGGCCCCGAGTTAGGTATTACACAACCAGGCATGACCATTGTATGTGGCGATAGTCATACCTCTACCCATGGTGCTTTTGGCTCTATTGCATTTGGTATTGGTACCAGTGAAGTGGAAATGGTTTTTGCTGCACAATGTGTAATGCAAACTAAGCCTAAGGTAATGCGTATTAATATTGAAGGCAGTTTGCAAAATGGAGTTGTATCAAAAGATATTATTTTATACATCATTGCAAAAATATCTGCAAGTGGTGCCACAGGATACTTTGTTGAATATGCAGGTTCTGCTATTCGTGCATTAAGCATGGAAGCAAGAATGACTATTTGTAATATGAGTATTGAAATGGGTGCGCGCGGTGGCATTATTGCGCCCGATGAAACAACTTATGCGTATATGAAGGGAAGACCCTTTGCACCGCAGGGTGAAAATTGGAATACGAAATTAACAGATTGGAAAGAACTTTATTCCGATGCCGATGCAAAATTTGATCTTGAAATAAATATTAATGCAGCAGATATTGACCCTATGATTACTTATGGAACCAATCCAGGTATGGGCTTATCTGTAACAGGAAAGGTACCAACTATGGATAGCATTAGCGATCCTACAGAAAAACAAAACTTTGAAAAAGCATTAGCCTATATGGGTTTAGAAGCGGGACAAAGTTTATTAGGTATGCCAGTTCAATATGTATTTATTGGATCATGTACTAATTCACGCATTGAAGATTTTAGATTGGTTGCCAGCATTATCAAAGGCAAACAAAAAAATGCTTCCGTTAAAACTTTAATTGTACCTGGTTCACAAGAAGTGGCTAAACAAATTAAAGCAGAAGGTTTAGATAAAATATTTATAGCAGCCGGTATTGAAATAAGACAGGCAGGATGTAGTGCATGTTTAGGAATGAATGAAGATAAAATACCAGCAGGTGAATATTGTATAAGTACTAGTAATAGAAACTTTGAAGGTCGTCAGGGTGCTGGGGCTAGAACTATGCTAGTGAGCCCACTGACAGCAGCCGCGGCACTTTTGACAGGAAAGATTACTGACATTAGAACTATGTTAAATTAATTATTGAAGTAGAGAAAAAATTATAGTATGCAATCATTACAAAAAATAACTAGCAGATTTATCCCACTACGTATTGAAAACGTAGATACGGATCAAATCATACCTGCACGTTTTTTGAAAGCGACTACGAAGGAAGGCTTTGGTAAAAATTTGTTTCGTGATTGGAGATATGAAAACGATGATGAATCTAAACCAAAAGCCGATTTTGTTTTAAATCAAAAACAATTTAGTGGCGAGATATTAGTAGCTGCTAAAAATTTCGGATGTGGTTCTTCGCGCGAACACGCTGCATGGTCTATTCAAGACTATGGGTTTAAAGTAGTGGTGTCCAGCTTTTTCGCAGACATCTTTAAAAACAATGCTTTAAATAATGGGGTATTGCCTGTAACTGTTTCAGATGCTTTTTTACAAGCCATCTTTGCACAGTCGGCTGAATCTACTTTAACGATTGACTTAGAAAAACAAACCATTACCATTGATACAACAGGGGCTGCAGAGAGCTTTGAAATTAATGCGTATAAGAAAACCTGTATGTTAAACGGCTATGACGATATTGATTATTTATTAAGCATGAAAGAAGAGATAGAAAAGTTTGAATTAAACCATAATAAGTAATAGAAGATAAATCTTTATCAATATGAAAAAGAAAATAGCAGTCATCCTAGGAGATGGCATTGGTCCAGAAGTAACAGAGCAATCTATTAAGGTATTAAATATTATTGCTAAACAATTCAAGCATGAGTTTAGTTATGAGCATGCATTAATGGGTGCTATTGCCATTGATAAAACAGGCAACCCTTTACCAGATGAAACTATTAAAATTTGTTTAGCTAGCGATGCTATCTTATTTGGAGCCATTGGCGATCCTAAATATGATAACGACCCTACTGCTAAAGTGCGTCCCGAACAAGGCTTATTAAAACTTAGAAAAGAATTACAATTATTTGCCAATATTCGTCCAGTAAAAACTTATGAGACCTTACATCATCTTAGTCCTTTAAAACCAAGGATATTAGAAAATGTAGACTTCATCATTTTTAGAGAATTAACCGGAGGTATTTATTTTGGAGATAAAACTGTAAGTGCCGATGGCACAGTGGCCACCGATAACTGTTCTTATTCAGTAGCAGAAATAGAACGCATAGCGCATTTAGCTTTTCAATATGCACAAAAAAGAAAAAAGAAATTAACCATGGTAGATAAGGCCAATGTTTTAGAAACTTCAAGACTATGGCGTAAAGTCGTACAAAAAATGGCGGGTGAATATAAAGACGTTACAGTTGATTATTTATTTGTAGACAATGCGGCTATGCAAATTATTTTAAACCCAGCTCAGTTCGATGTGATTTTAACAGAGAATTTATTTGGAGATATAATTAGTGATGAAGCATCTGTATTAGCAGGTTCTTTAGGCATGTTACCTTCAGCATCGGTAGGTAATACTGTGGCTTTGTTTGAACCTATTCATGGTTCTTATCCGCAAGCTAAAGGAAAAGATATCGCCAATCCAATGGGATCTATTTTATCTGCAGCTATGTTACTTGATCATGTAGGCATGCAAAAAGAAGCCAGCATTGTAAGAGAAGCCGTGGACTGGTGTTTGAGCAATAAGTTTGTTTCAAAAGATATCGACCCTTTGAATAGCTATAGCACTTCAGCGATTGGTGATTTAATATGTGAGTATATAGAAAAACAAGTAACCGGAGAGGGACATGTACATCATGAAAGATTACATAAATCCACCATCATCTAACAAACATTCGTCTTAAGGTTAGACGATAAAAGGGGCGTAATTTTACAAATGGTTTTTTAAAGAAAAAATATGGAACTAAATAAATATTCTAAAACAATCACACTCGATCCAACCCAACCAGCAGCGCAAGCTATGTTTTATGGTATTGGATTAACCGATGCCGATTTACAAAAAGCGCAGGTGGGTGTGGTGAGTATGGGCTATGATGGCAATACATGTAACATGCATTTAAATGCATTGGCTGATGATATTAAAAAAAGTATTTGGGAGAATGATTTAGTGGGGCTTACTTTTCATACCATTGGTGTGAGTGATGGCATGAGTAATGGAACTCCTGGTATGCGTTATTCATTAGTAAGTAGAGATGTGATTGCAGATAGTATTGAAACAGTTTGTGGGGCACAATATTATGACGCCTTAATTGCCGTACCAGGTTGTGATAAAAATATGCCAGGTTCTTTAATTGCAATGGGAAGATTAAACCGTCCTTCTATTATGATTTATGGTGGAACCATTGCACCGGGTCATTACAATGGACAAGATTTAAATATTGTATCTGCCTTTGAAGCACTTGGACAAAAAATGGCAGGAGAATTAACTGAAGCCGATTTCAAAGGTATTATACAACATGCATGTCCGGGCGCAGGTGCTTGCGGTGGAATGTATACAGCCAATACAATGGCATCAGCCATTGAAGCATTGGGTATGAGTTTACCTTATTCATCTTCTAATCCTGCACTGAGTGAAGAGAAGCAACAAGAATGTAAGGATGCAGGCAAGGCCATTCGTTTATTATTAGAGCGCGATATAAAACCTCGTGATATTATGACACGCAAAGCATTTGAAAATGCAGTAGCGGTGATTATGGTATTAGGCGGAAGCACCAATGCAGTACTGCATATGATTGCCATGGCGAAAAGTGTGGGCGTATCTTTTACGCAAGACGACTTTCAAGCCATTAGCGATAAAATTCCAGTACTTGCCGATTTTAAACCATCGGGTAAATATTTAATGCAAGACTTACATCAGTATGGTGGTGTGCCTGCTGTGATGAAATATATGTTAGCACAGGGTTGGATACATGGAGACTGTTTAACAGTTACTGGAAAAACCATGGCAGAAAATTTAGCAGCTGCACCCGATTTAGATTTTAATAAGCAAGATATTATTCATCCAAAAGAAAGTCCTATTAAAGCAACAGGACATTTACAAATATTGTATGGCAATTTAGCAACAGGTGGAAGTGTTGCAAAAATTTCTGGAAAAGAAGGAGATGTATTTGAAGGACCAGCGCGTGTATTTGATGGAGAACAATCTTTAATAGAGGGTATTAATTCAGGAAAAATAAAAAAGGGTGATGTTGTCGTTATAAAAAATGTAGGACCTGTAGGAGCACCTGGTATGCCTGAAATGTTAAAACCCACTTCCGCCATTATTGGCGCGGGTTTAGGTAAGTCGGTAGCACTTATTACCGACGGACGTTTTAGTGGAGGCACGCATGGTTTTGTGGTAGGACATATTACACCCGAGTCTTATAAAGGAGGACTGATTGGACTAGTAGAAGACAATGATATGATTGAATTAAATGTACCTAATCGTAAAATGACATTGAAAGTAGATGAAGCCACTATTGCAAAAAGAAGAGCTGCCTATGTGCAGCCTGCTTTAAAAGCAACCAATGGTGTTTTATGGAAATATGCACAATTAGTAAAAGACGCAAGTGAAGGTTGTGTGACCGACCAGAAGTAAATAAAAATTATACGGTGTATGATTTTTATTTAGTGATGAAAGAGGTAAACTTAAAAAATGTTTAAGACTATGGCAACGAAAAAATTAACAGGAGCGCAGGCAGTTTTAGAAGCTTGTATTGCAGAGGGAGCCGAAACAATATTTGGTTATCCAGGTGGTGCTATTATGCCTATCTATGATGCACTCTATGATTACAACGATAAACTAAAACATATTTTAGTAAGACATGAACAAGGTGGAATACATGCTGGACAAGGCTATGCGCGTACCTCAGGAAAAGCAGGTGTGGTATTTGCTACTAGCGGACCAGGTGCAACCAACTTAGTGACAGGTTTAGCCGATGCCATGATTGATAGCACGCCACTTGTTTGTATCACAGGACAAGTTTTCGCACATTTATTAGGAACCGACGCATTTCAAGAAACAGATATTATTAATATTACTATGCCGGTTACTAAATGGAATTATCAAGTGACCGATGCCACAGAAATTCCAGGCATATTAGCCAAGGCATTTTATTTAGCAAGAAGTGGAAGACCTGGTCCAGTACTCATAGATATTACGAAGAATGCACAAATACAATCTTTCGATTATGAAGGATACACGCCATGTAATCATATAAGAAGTTATAGACCAAAGCCAGTCATTCGTAAAAACTTTATTGACGAAGCAGTGGCCTTAATTAATAATGCTAAAAAACCTTTAGTCATTTTTGGACAAGGGGTTATTTTAGGTAAGGCAGAAAAAGAATTTAAAAAGTTTATAGAAAAGTCGGGTATGCCAGCAGCCTGGACCATCTTGGGTTTGAGCGCTCTACCTACCGATCATCCACAGAATGTAGGTATGTTAGGTATGCATGGAAATTATGGTCCGAATGTATTAACCAATGAATGTGATGTACTTATTGCAGTGGGTATGCGTTTCGATGACCGTGTTACGGGAAGATTAGATAAGTATGCAAAGCAAGCGAAAGTGATTCATTTAGATATTGACCCATCTGAAATAGATAAAAATGTAAAAGCCCATGTAGGTGTATGGGGTGATTGTAAAGAAACCTTGCCTTTACTTACTTTAGGTATTCAAGAAAAAGATAGATCAGAATGGTTAAAAGTTTTTGCAGACTATACGCAACAAGAATATGATCAATGTATTAAAGAGGAATTGAATCCTAGTACGGAAGAGATGACTATGGGTGAAGTGATACGCATCGTAAATGAAACAACGAAAGGAAACGCAGTGGTGGTAACGGATGTAGGTCAACATCAAATGGTGGCTTGCAGATACGCTAAGTTTAATGAAACAAGATCGAATGTAACATCGGGAGGACTCGGCACTATGGGATTTGCTTTACCTGCAGCTATTGGTGCAAAGTTTGGTGCACTTGATAGAACAGTTATAGCAGTGATAGGAGATGGTGGTGTACAAATGACCATTCAAGAACTAGGCACTATAATGCAAACAGGCGTAGATGTTAAAATAATGATTTTAAATAATCAGTTCTTAGGCATGGTGCGTCAGTGGCAACAACTATTTAATGACAAACGTTATTCATTCGTAGATATACAAAGCCCCGACTATGTAATGGTAGCCAAGGCTTATGGTATTGAGGGCGCAAAAGTAGAGCATCGCAAGGACTTAGTGAAAGGCATTGAAACGATGCTTGCACATAAGGGCTCTTATTTGTTAGAAGTTATGGTGGGTAAAGAAAACAATGTATTTCCAATGGTACCACAGGGTTGTAGCGTGAGTGAAATAAGATTAAAATAGAAAATTTTAATCTTATTCGAGCGAGTCTATAGGACGAGCTCAAATATTCGAAAATAATGTAGTACAAAATAAAGAACTGATAAATTAAAGATCTAATAATATGGAAACAAATACTGAAAAACAAGAGTACACAATAACTGTGTATACCGAAAACCAAGTAGGGCTCTTGAATCGTATTGCCATTATTTTTTCTAGAAGAAAAATTAATGTGGAAAGTTTAAATACATCTCCTTCTGAAATTGCGGGCATACACCGTTTTACCATTGTTGTAATGGAGTCTCGTGATGTGGTGATGAAAATTGTAAGACAAATTGAAAAGCAAGTAGAAGTATTAAAAGCTTATTTCAATACCAACGATGAAATTGTTTGGCAGGAGTTAGCATTATATAAAGTATTGTCAGAAGAAATTACAGAGAAAGTAAAAGTAGAAAGATTATTAAGAGAATACGGAGCACGCGCCGTAGCCATTAGAAAAGACTTCATTGTTTTTGAAACAACAGGACATAGAGAAGAGACCAATAAATTAATGAAAGCCCTAGAACCCTTTGGCCTAGTGGAGTTCGTGCGTAGCGCAAGAGTGGCTATTATAAAGGAAAGTAGCGGCTTTCATGAAAAGCTAAAAGACTTTGAAAAAAAGCAACCTAGTGAAGATGTGATAGAAAATGAATACTTAGGAAAAAGAGAAGCAGTATTTACCATGTAATTATTTTCAAAAAATAAATAGAAATCATAAACATACATATTCAAAACATAAATTAATTAAACAAAAAATCTAAACAATTATTAAAATGGCAAAGTTAAATTTCGGAGGTACAGAAGAAAATGTTGTAACACGTGAAGAATTCCCGTTAGCAAAAGCACAAGAGGTTTTAAAAAATGAAACCATCGCGGTTATTGGTTATGGCGTGCAAGGTCCAGGTCAAGCATTGAACCAAAAAGAAAATGGGGTTAATGTAATTATAGGACAAAGAAAAAATTCAAAAAGTTGGGATAAAGCAATTGCTGATGGTTTTGTACCAGGCACAAGCTTATTTGAAATAGAAGAAGCCTTAGAAAAAGGAACTATTATTTGTTATTTATTAAGTGATGCTGCACAAATAGCCATGTGGCCAACCGTTAAAAAACATTTAACACCAGGCAAGGCCTTGTATTTTTCTCATGGCTTTGGTATTACATTCAACGAGCAAACAGGTATTGTACCTCCAGCCGATGTAGATGTATTCTTAGTAGCGCCTAAAGGTTCTGGAACTTCTTTAAGAAGAATGTTCTTACAAGGACGTGGCTTAAATAGTAGCTATGCTATTTTCCAAGACGCTACCGGAAAGGCTTGGGATAGAGTCATTGCCTTAGGAATTGCCATTGGATCGGGCTATTTATTTGAGACTAACTTTAAAAAAGAGGTTTTTTCTGATTTAACTGGGGAAAGAGGCACATTAATGGGCGCAATTCAAGGTATCTTTGCTGCCCAATATGAAGTATTGCGTAAAAACGGACATAGCCCTTCTGAGTCATTCAATGAAACAGTGGAAGAATTAACACAATCATTAATGCCACTTGTTGCAGAAAACGGAATGGATTGGATGTATGCGAACTGTTCTACAACTGCTCAAAGAGGTGCTTTGGATTGGTGGAAAAAATTCCGTGATGCCACTATGCCAGTTTTTACAGACTTATACAACAGTGTTGCAACAGGAAAAGAATCGGCTCGTTCTATTGACTTAAATAGTAAAGCAGATTACCGCGAGAAATTAGAAGTAGAATTAGCTGAATTACACAATAGTGAAATGTGGCAAGCAGGAAGAACTGTAAGAAGCTTAAGACCAGAGAATCAACCAGGTAAATAATTTGAAAGAATTATTTAGTATAGGATAAAATTGAAAAGTGATAAAGTATGAGTGAAGCAAAGAAAATAAATAGACCTACACTTAATATCGAGGCTGCAGTTAAAAGATTGAAGTCGGTGGTAACACATACCCCGCTTCAGTTCAATGCAAATTTGTCTCGTAAGTATGAGTGTAATGTTTATTTTAAAAGAGAAGACTTACAAATTGTACGTTCTTATAAATTAAGAGGCGCTTATAATATGATGAGTCAACTCTCTAAAGACTTGCTAGCAAAGGGTGTTGTCTGTGCGAGTGCTGGTAATCATGCACAAGGATTTGCTTATAGTTGTAAAAAACTAGGAGTGAAGGGTGTTGTATTTATGCCTATTCCTTCACCACAACAAAAAGTAAATCAAACAAAAATGTTTGGTGAAGATTTTGTAGAAGTGATTTTAGTAGGCGATACATTTGACGATACAGCAGTGGCTGCGAAAGCTTATACTTTAGAACATGGAATGACATTCATTCCTCCTTTTGATCATGTTTCTATTATTGAAGGGCAGGCTACGGTGGGCGTAGAAATTTTAGACGATATTAAAACCTTCACCAAGGATCCTATCGATTATTTATTTGTACCCGTGGGTGGTGGCGGATTAAGCGCCGGCGTAGGAACATATTTTAAAGAGCAGTCGCCTAGTACTAAAATAATTGGATTAGAACCAGAAGGGGCACCTAGTATGTTCTGGGCTTTAAAATCGGGAGAGCCTGTTGAATTAGAAAATATAGACAAGTTTGTAGATGGCGCTTCTGTAAAAAGAGTGGGCGATGTTACTTTTTCTTTTTGTAAAGATGCTCTAGACGATATGCATTTAGTGCCAGAAGGAAAAATTTGTACCACTATTTTACAAATGTATAATGAAGAAGCCATTGTAGTAGAACCTGCAGGAGCCATGTCGGTAGCGGCTTTGGACCATTACGCGGATCAAATCAAAGGCAAGACCATTGTATGTATTGTAAGTGGAGGTAATAATGATATTGCACGCATGCAAGAAATTAAAGAACGCTCTTTAACCTTTGAAGGATTAAAGCATTATTTTTTAATTCGCTTTGCACAAAGACCAGGTTCATTGAAAGAGTTTGTCAATAAAGTGTTAGGCCCTTATGATGATATCACTAGGTTTGAATACATACAAAAACACAATAAGGAAGCGGGTCCGGCACTGGTGGGATTAGAATTAAGAACCAAGGCCGATCATACATCTCTAATTGAGAATATGAAGAAGTATCATATTAATTATGATGAAATAAATAAAGACGATAATATTTACGGCTATTTAATTTAGAAAAATAAAAAGGGTTATGCAGGTTTTAAAGTTTGGAGGAAGTTCGGTAGGAAGTGCAGAGGCTATCAATCAAATGGTGGCTATTGTTAGCGCGCGCATACAAAAAGAGAAAACTATTGTAGTGGTTTCTGCTATGAGTGGTGTGACGGATCAATTAATTATGTTAGCGCAAACAGCAGCACAAGGTAATGAGGCGTATAAAACCATTATTCAAAATATTGAACAAAAGCATTTAGATACAGTCCGTGCTTTACTTCCTATACAACAACAAAGTGGTACTTTAAGTTTGGTGAAGCAACTCATCAACGAATTAGAAACGAACTGCGAAGGCTTATTTATGCTGAAAGAATTATCTATGCGCATGCAGGATAAAATTATTAGCTATGGAGAACTTTTATCAAGTAAAATAATTTCTGCCAGTTTTGAGTCGAAGGGAATTAAACAACAGTGGATTGATTCTAGAGATTTAATCAAAACCAATTCTAATTATTTTAATGCAGTGGTGGACAAGCCTCTAACCTATAGTACTATTGCAAAATATTTAGCAGCTGAAGAAAATAATTTCGATTTATATATAGCAGCAGGCTTTGTGGCCTCAGACACAGAAGGTAATACCACCACGCTTGGTAGAGGTGGTTCCGATTATACAGGGGCTATTTATTCAGCAGCTACAGAAGCAACTGCACTTGAAATATGGACCGATGTAAGCGGCATGATGACAGCCGATCCGCGTATGGTTCAAAACGCCAAAGAGATTCCTGAAATTTCTTATCAAGAAGCCATGGAGTTATCGCATTTTGGTGCTAAAGTTATTTATCCTCCTACTATTCAACCGGTGATGCATAAAAATATACCCGTATGGATAAAAAATACTTTCGATCCTAATCATGCAGGTACAATTATCAAAAATGAATCGCCTGCCGATAAAAGTTTTATCAGAGGTATTTCAAGTATAAAAGATATTTGTTTATTAAGCTTGGAAGGAAGTGGAATGGTGGGTATTCCAGGTTTTTCAAAACGCTTATTCGATGCACTTGCTAAAAAGCAAATCAATATTATATTAATTACACAAAGTTCTTCTGAGCATTCTATTTGTGTGGGGGTGAATATGCAAGACGCGCATATAGCTAAGATAGCAGTAGATACTGAGTTTGAGCAAGAAATAAATACACATAAGGTAGAGCCTTTAATTATAGAAAAAGACGTTTCTATTTTAGCCTTGGTAGGAGAGCAAATGAAAAGCCATCCTGGTGTAAGTGGAAAAATGTTTGGTGTACTGGGTAGAAATGGAATTAATGTAAGAGCCATTGCACAAGGTTCTTCAGAAAAAAATATTTCAGCGGTAATTGCCACACAGGATGTACGCAAAGCCATTAACGTACTACATGAAGAATTTTTTGAAACCTCTTATAAGCAAGTGAACGTTTATGTAGCAGGTGCAGGAAATGTAGGAGGTAAATTAATTGAGCAAATTAAAAAGCAAGTACCTTATTTACAAGCAACACTACGTTTACAAATAAATATTGTAGGTATTGCGAATAGTAAAAGACAATTAATTAATGCAGAAGGTATTGACTTAACTAATTGGCGAGATCAATTAGCAGCAGCCCCTGCAGGAGATATCACTAAATATGTAAACACTATTCTTGAAAATAATTTACGCAATAGTGTATTTGTAGATGTAACAGCGCATCAAACTGTATCCGATGTATATATGCAATTATTAGGCAAGGCGGTATCGGTAGTGGCTTGTAATAAAATTGCCTGCTCTTCTCCTTATGAGCATTATGCAAAATTAAAATTATTAGCTAGAGAATTCAATGCTGCTTTCTTATTTGAAACCAATGTGGGAGCGAGTTTGCCTATTATTGGCACTTTAAACGATTTAATTAGAAGTGGAGATAATATCAATAGAATTGAAGCTGTTTTATCGGGTACTTTAAATTATGTATTTAATAATTACGATGGTACAGTGCCTTTTTCAAAAGTAGTTCGACAAGCACAGGCAGAAGGTTATACCGAACCCGATCCAAGATTAGATTTAGGTGGTACCGATGTCATGCGTAAAATAATGATACTAGCCAGAGAAGCAGGTCATAAAATAGAGATGACCGATATAGCTAATGAAAGTTTTTTACCTGCTAGTTGTTTTAATGGTTCTGTAGAGGATTTTTATGCAGAAATGGAAAAACAAGAAGCCCATTTCAAAAAATTATTTGAAGCAGCAGCTGCTAAAAATTGCAAATTAAAATTTGTAGCAAGTTTCAATATTGGAGATGATGGAAAAGGAACCGCCAAAGTAGGTCTACAACATATTGAACCAAGTTCAGACTTTTATCATTTATATGGTAAAGATAATTTAGTCTTATTTTATTCTACGCGTTATCCAGAACTTCCATTAGTGGTGAAGGGAGCTGGTGCGGGCGCCGATGTAACAGCATCGGGTGTATTTGCCGATATCATAAGAGCCGCAAGAGTTTAATAAATTATATATACTAAAAGATACTATAATTTAAAATAGATAATTACAGATGTTATTTTTTTATTAAAGTACTTTTATATAAAATAGATATACAAGATGTTTTCTGAAAATCAATGGATAAAAATAAAAGCCCCTGCAACTGTAGCGAATATGGTTTGCGGTTTTGATATTTTGGGCTTTGCTGTGAATAGTCCATATGATGAAATGGAAATGAGATGGATGAGTCGCGCTGAAAACGAAGACAGTATTACTATTATAAATATTGACAATTACAATTTACCTACCGACCCAGAAAAAAATGTGGCAGGTGCGGCCATGCTTGCTTTTTTAGAAGAGTATGAAGAAAAGCAAAACAATAGTAAAGCTTCTAAAATAAAATTCGAAGTAAAAATTAATAAGCTTATCAAACCCGGTAGTGGTGTGGGTTCTAGTGCTGCTAGTTCTGCGGGTGCCATTGTAGGGGCTAATTATTTAGTAGGTAATATTTTCTCTAAAGACGATTTAGTGCGTTTCGCTATGAATGGTGAAAAATTAGCTTCAGGTGTAAAGCATGCCGATAATATTGCTCCCTGTATTTTTGGAGGAGTTACCTTGGTGAGATCTATTTTTCCATTAGAAATTATTGCACTGCCTTCTCCCACTTTGCATGTAACTATTGTGCATCCTCAAATTGAAGTAAGAACTTCGGATGCAAGAAGTATATTAAGACAACAAGTACTTTTAAAAGATGCCATTAAGCAATGGGGTAATATAGCAGGACTAGTTGCAGGTTTAATGAAATCGGATTATGATTTAATTGGTAGGTCTTTAGAAGATGTAATTATAGAACCGGTGCGTTCTATATTAATTCCTGGTTTTGATGCTTTAAAACTAGCTTGTAAACAAGCAGGTGCTTTAGGAGGTGGTATTTCAGGCTCTGGCCCTTCAATTTTCATGCTAAGTAAAACCAAAGAAATAGCCATTGCGGTTGAAAAAGAAATGAAGCAATTATATGATGGCATTGGACTTCCGCATCATACTTATGTAACCAGCATTAACCAAACAGGTGTGGAGATAACAGCTTAGTTTGAAAAGATAAAATTTCATATGCATTATTATAGTTTAGGAAAAAATTCCCCGAATGTAGATTTTAGAACGGCTGCCATTACAGGGCAGGCGCCTGATAAGGGTTTGTATTTTCCTAGCACTATTCCTAAATTTACTGCAGCACAAATTGAAAAGTTCAAAACATTAGATAAAGCCAGTCTAGCATTTGAGGTAATGAAACCCTATGTGGGCGGTACTATTGACGATGCATCTTTAAAAGAAATTTGTGCCCAGACTATTAATTTCGATTTTCCTTTAGTACCCATTACAGAAAATATATTATCACTTGAATTATTTAATGGTCCTACTTTAGCTTTTAAAGATGTAGGAGCAAGATTTATGAGTAGGTGTTTGGGTTATTTTTCTAAAGAGAAAAAAGCGAATAAACCCACCACTGTATTAGTAGCTACAAGCGGTGATACAGGTGGCGCAGTAGCCAATGGCTTTTTAGGCGTAGAAGGCGTGAATGTAATTATATTATACCCAAAAGGCAAAGTAAGTCCCATACAAGAATTACAATTAACTACTTGCGGACAAAATATTACAGCATTAGAAGTAGAAGGAAGCTTTGACGATTGTCAAGCTATAGTGAAAGAAGCCTTTATAGATTTTGAATTGAATGAACAATATATTCTAACCTCGGCTAATTCAATAAATGTAGCACGTTGGTTACCACAACAATTATATTATTTCTTTGCATGGCAACAATGGGTTGCTAAATACCAAGACGCTCAGGGGAATTACCCCCCTATGAATATTGTAGTTCCTAGTGGCAACTTTGGTAATATTTGCGCAGGTATGATGGCAAAGGCAAGTGGTTTACCCTTGGGCCATTTTGTAGCAGCTTGTAATGCCAATGATGTAGTTACAAGATATTTAGCTACTGAAAAATATGAAATACATAAAGCAGTAGCCACAGTGTCTAATGCAATGGATGTTGGCAACCCAAGTAATTTTGTACGTATACTTGAAATACTAGAAAATAATTACCCGGCCTTAACCAAGGCTTTATCTAGTTATAGTATTGATGATACAATTACCAAGGCCACTATTGCTAGAGTATACAAAACCAATAACTATACCTTAGACCCCCATGGGGCAGTAGCTTTTGCTGCAGCTGAAATTTACTTAGCCAATTTAGAGAAAGCAAATACAAGTACAAATGCGCAATACAACACTAATAGTTATAGCGCTATAATTTTAGAAACCGCGCACCCGGTAAAGTTCCCAGAAGTAGTGGAAGAAGCCATTGGACAAACCATAGACATACCCGATTCAGTTAAATTTTTATTAGACAAGAAAAAGGTTTCTACTGCTTTAGCTGCGAATTATGCAGCCTTTAAAAATTGGATGATCGCTGCTTCTTAATTTAATAACCATACTTTTTCATTTTGTCTTTGATGT
>Ga0194037_1001896_pt1 | contig 14524 bp, 7 predicted proteins | sample JunL306m_MetaG_FD_148653 | JGI IMG/M metagenome (GOLD analysis project Ga0194037, IMG submission 148653) | Anoxic zone freshwater microbial communities from boreal shield lake in IISD Experimental Lakes Area, Ontario, Canada - Jun2016-L304-6m | ecosystem: Environmental > Aquatic > Freshwater >...
CTGTTTGACAGTCGGGTTTCATACGCAACAGGGAGTTCTCCATCATCAGTAACAGCAACTGATGTCAATGGCGATGGACTGGTTGACCTGATTGTAGCCAATCAAGGCAGCAGTACAGTTTCAGTGCTGTTGAATAAAGGTGATGGTCTCTTTGCAGAAAAAGTTGATTACGAAACAGGGGCTAGTCCATCATCAGTAATCGCAAGCGATGTCAATGGCGATGGCAAGGTTGACCTTGTTGTAGCTAATCGATATAGTAGTACGGTTTCAGTGTTGTTGAATAACGGTGGTGGTACCTATGCAGCGAAAGTTGACTACGGAACGGGATATTATTCATCGTCAGTAACGGCAAGCGATGTAAATGGGGATGGCAAGGTTGACTTGCTTGTAGCTAATCGAGACAGTGATACGGTCTCAGTGCTGTTGAACAAGGGTGATGGTACCTATGCCACAAAAGTTGACTATGGAACAGGAAGTCAACCATCATCAGTAACGGCAAGCGATGTAAATGGCGATGGAAAAGTTGACTTGCTTGTAGCTAATCAAAACGGTAGTAGTAATACGGTTTCCGTGTTGTTGAATAACGGTGATGGTACTTATGTAGCAAAAGTTGACTATGCCGCAGGAGTTACTCCAGTATCAGTAACGGCAGGTGATGTTAATGGTGATGGCAAGGTTGACTTGCTTGTAGCTAATCAAGGCAGTAATAACGTATCAGTGTTGTTGAATAAAGGTGATGGAATATTTTCCCCAAAAGTTGACTACGCAGCAGGAAGTGGCCCATCATCGGTAACCGCAAGCGATGCTGATGGTGACGGAAAAGTTGATCTGGTGGTAGCCAACAGAAATAGTGGTACGGTTTCAGTGTTATACAACACTTCAGCAATAACCATAACACCCGTACTGTTTACCGAGCAAACCCCGAAAGTGATTTTTGGGGACATTGTTGTTTTCGATAACGATGGCAGCGGAGACTGGAATGGTGGTGGCTTAACGGTGAAAATCACCAATAATGGCGAAGTTGCCGACAGTTTAAGCGTGGCAACCAGTAATCCTGGCGGGAATGGTATATGGGTGAATACCATCGACAAAAAGCTGATGTCAGGTGCCATGCCCATTGGTATTGTTGATGCGCTGTCGGTTTCAGGGAACAGTGCCTGGCACTGCACGTTTAACACTCGCGCAACCAATGTGCTGGTTGAAAAGGTTGCCCGCGCAGTCCTGTTCAACAACAGCAGCAGTGTGGTGAGTAACGCTGAACGTACCGTTGCTTTTACAGTTTCCGACAAGTATGCTCTCTCTTCAACCATAGAGCAAAACATTGCAATAGTGTTGCATCCAACGCTGACCACGTTCAGTGGCGTTTTTGGGACCATTACTGAAGACAGTCAGGCAACCCCGTTTGAAATAACGTTTGACGCTTTAAAAGCCCGGGGGAATGAGGCTGATGCAAATGGCACGGTTGATGCGTTTGTTGTAAAATCAGTAAGCAACGGCAGTTTGAAGATTGGCGCGGATGCAGCAAGCGCAACCCCGTTTGCATGGGCAACCAACACCACCATTGATGCTGCCCACCACGCTTATTGGGTGCCTGATGCCAACGCCAATGGCACGCTGAAGATGTTGAGTGTAGTTGCAAAAGATAATAGTGGGTATGAGTCGCTTACTCCGGTGCAGGCAACGGTGAATGTGACAGCCGTGAATGATGCGCCAACGCTGACTCGCTGGCAAACACTCTCCTTTGCAGAAAAAGTTGACTATGCAGCAGGAAGTTCTCCCTCTGCAGTAACGATAACTGATGTTAATAATGATGGCGAAGGTGATCTTGTCGTAGCAAATAGTGGGAGTAATACCGTATCTGTTACCCTGTTTGACAGTCGGGTTTCATACGCAACAGGGAGTTCTCCATCATCAGTAACAGCAACTGATGTCAATGGCGATGGACTGGTTGACCTGATTGTAGCCAATCAAGGCAGCAGTACAGTTTCAGTGCTGTTGAATAAAGGTGATGGTCTCTTTGCAGAAAAAGTTGATTACGAAACAGGGGCTAGTCCATCATCAGTAATCGCAAGCGATGTCAATGGCGATGGCAAGGTTGACCTTGTTGTAGCTAATCGATATAGTAGTACGGTTTCAGTGTTGTTGAATAACGGTGGTGGTACCTATGCAGCGAAAGTTGACTACGGAACGGGATATTATTCATCGTCAGTAACGGCAAGCGATGTAAATGGGGATGGCAAGGTTGACTTGCTTGTAGCTAATCGAGACAGTGATACGGTCTCAGTGCTGTTGAACAAGGGTGATGGTACCTATGCCACAAAAGTTGACTATGGAACAGGAAGTCAACCATCATCAGTAACGGCAAGCGATGTAAATGGCGATGGAAAAGTTGACTTGCTTGTAGCTAATCAAAACGGTAGTAGTAATACGGTTTCCGTGTTGTTGAATAACGGTGATGGTACTTATGTAGCAAAAGTTGACTATGCCGCAGGAGTTACTCCAGTATCAGTAACGGCAGGTGATGTTAATGGTGATGGCAAGGTTGACTTGCTTGTAGCTAATCAAGGCAGTAATAACGTATCAGTGTTGTTGAATAAAGGTGATGGAATATTTTCCCCAAAAGTTGACTACGCAGCAGGAAGTGGCCCATCATCGGTAACCGCAAGCGATGCTGATGGTGACGGAAAAGTTGATCTGGTGGTAGCCAACAGAAATAGTGGTACGGTTTCAGTGTTATACAACACTTCAGCAATAACCATAACACCCGTACTGTTTACCGAGCAAACCCCGAAAGTGATTTTTGGGGACATTGTTGTTTTCGATAACGATGGCAGCGGAGACTGGAATGGTGGTGGCTTAACGGTGAAAATCACCAATAATGGCGAAGTTGCCGACAGTTTAAGCGTGGCAACCAGTAATCCTGGCGGGAATGGTATATGGGTGAATACCATCGACAAAAAGCTGATGTCAGGTGCCATGCCCATTGGTATTGTTGATGCGCTGTCGGTTTCAGGGAACAGTGCCTGGCACTGCACGTTTAACACTCGCGCAACCAATGTGCTGGTTGAAAAGGTTGCCCGCGCAGTCCTGTTCAACAACAGCAGCAGTGTGGTGAGTAACGCTGAACGTACCGTTGCTTTTACAGTTTCCGACAAGTATGCTCTCTCTTCAACCATAGAGCAAAACATTGCAATAGTGTTGCATCCAACGCTGACCACGTTCAGTGGCGTTTTTGGGACCATTACTGAAGACAGTCAGGCAACCCCGTTTGAAATAACGTTTGACGCTTTAAAAGCCCGGGGGAATGAGGCTGATGCAAATGGCACGGTTGATGCGTTTGTTGTAAAATCAGTAAGCAACGGCAGTTTGAAGATTGGCGCGGATGCAGCAAGCGCAACCCCGTTTGCATGGGCAACCAACACCACCATTGATGCTGCCCACCACGCTTATTGGGTGCCTGATGCCAACGCCAATGGCACGCTGAAGATGTTGAGTGTAGTTGCAAAAGATAATAGTGGGTATGAGTCGCTTACTCCGGTGCAGGCAACGGTGAATGTGACAGCCGTGAATGATGCGCCAACGCTGACTCGCTGGCAAACACTCTCCTTTGCAGAAAAAGTTGACTATGCAGCAGGGAGTTCTCCCTCTGCAGTAACGATAACTGATGTTAATAATGATGGCGAAGGTGATCTTGTCGTAGCAAATAGTGGGAGTAATACCGTATCTGTTACCCTGTTTGACAGTCGGGTTTCCTATCCAACAGGAATTTCTCCATCATCAGTAACAGCAACTGATGTCAATGGCGATGGACTGGTTGACCTGGTTGTAGCCAATAGTGGTAGTAATACGGTTTCAGCGCTGTTGAATAAAGGTGATGGTCAATTTGCAGCAAAAGTTGATTATGCAACAGGAGCTTATCCGTCATCAGTAACGGCAAGCGATGTTAATGGCGATGGCAAGGTTGACTTGCTTGTAGCTAATCAAAACAGTCATACGGTTTCAGTGTTGTTGAATAATGGTGATGGTACCTATGCCGCAAAAGTGGATTATGGCACAGGAAGTACTCCGTCAGCAGTAACGGCAAGCGATGTCAATGGCGATGGCAAGGTTGACTTGCTTGTAGCTAATCGAGGAGATATCATATCGGTGTTGTTGAACAAGGGTGATGGTACCTATGCCGCAAAAGTTGACTATGGAGCAGGACGTAATCCATCATCAGTAACGGCAAGCGATGTTAATAGTGATGGCAAGGTTGACTTGCTTGTAGCTAATCAAGACAGTTGGACCATGTCAGTGCTGTTGAATAACGGTGATGGTACCTATGCAGCCAAAGTTGACTATGAAACAGGACATGCTCCATCATCAGTAACGGCAAGCGATGTCAATGGCGATGGCAAGGTTGATCTGATTTTTGCCGATAGTGATTACTGGAATAGTGCGGTATCAGTGTTTTTGAACAAGGGTGATGGTACCTTTTCACCGAAAGTTGACTATGCAGCAGGAAGTCAGCCATCATCGGTAACAGCAAGCGATGCTGATGGCGACGGAAAAGTTGATCTGGTGGTAGCCAACAGAAATAGTGGTACGGTTTCAGTGTTATACAACACTTCAGCAATAGCCATAACACCCGTCCTGTTTACCGAGCAAACCCCGACAGTGATTTTTGGGGACATTGTTGTTGCCGATAACGATGGCAGCGGTGACTGGAATGGTGGTGGCTTAACGGTGAAAATTACCAATAATGGTGAAGTTGCCGACAGTTTAAGCGTGGCAACCAGTAATTTTGGCGGCAATGGTATATGGGTGAATACCAACGACAAAAAGCTGATGTCAGGCTCCACGCCCATTGGTATTGTTGATGCGCTGTCGGTTTCAGGGAACAATGCCTGGCACTGTGCGTTTAACTCTTTCGCAACCAATGTGCTGGTTGAAAAGGTTGCCCGTGCAATCCTGTTCAACAACAGCAGCGCCAACCCCGGCAAGACCGAACGAAGCGTAACCATGACCGTTACCGATAACCATAACGCCTCAACATCCATAGTGCAGAGTGTCATCATACAGTTAGTCAACGCAGCGCCAACATTTACTGCATTCAGCAATGCGGTCGATACCACCAACGAAGACACTGCTGTGCTCATCACCCTTTCCGACCTGTTGGCGCATGGCGATGAAGCTGACCGTGACGGCGCTGTTAACGCATTTATTGTCAAGAGCCTCAGCAGCGGCACCTTAAAGATTGGGGTTGATGCCGCAACAGCATCAGCGTGGAGTTCCGCAGTCAACAACACTCTTGATGCCACCCATCACGCATGGTGGATGCCAGGCCGCAACAGCAATGGCACGCTCGATGCGTTTACGGTGGTTGCCCGCGATAACCAGGGCGCAACATCCACAACAGCCGTGCAGGCAACCGTCACCGTAGTGCCGGTTAACGATGCTCCAACCATGCAGTGGCAGCCAACCGCCTCTTTTACTGCAAAACCAGCATACGCCACAACTGGTGGACCAACGGTTGTGACTGCCGGTGATTTTAATGGCGACGGTCTTGTTGATCTTGCAATAGCAAATACAGATTATAATACGGTTTCAATTCGCCTCAATAATGGCAATGGCACCTTCAGCAATAAAATGGACACGCCAGCAGGCTCACAGCCTTATGCTATGACCAGTGCTGATTTCAATGGCGACAATAAAGCTGATCTTGTTGTTGTCAACAGATCGAGTCACACCATATCGTTTTTGGCTGATGGTATTGCTGCAAAAGTAGATTATGCCACAGGATCATATCCAGTATCGGTAACATACGCCGATGTTAATGGTGACGGCAAGCTTGATCTTGTTGTAGCAAATGAGGGAAGTGGCAATGTTTCGGTGCTGACAAATCAAGGCTACGGAACATTTGCCACAAAAGTGGATTATGCTGTGGGTAGTGCGCCTCGTTCAGTAATCACTGCGGACATCAACAGCGATGGCCGTGCCGATCTGGTTGTGGCAAACTATGGCAGCAACACCATTTCAATACTCCTGAATAACGGTGACGGTACCTTTGCGACAAAAAAGGATTACTCAACCGGCGACGGGCCTGTGTCGGTAACGGCTGCTGATTTTAATGGCGATGGTTACACTGATCTTGCTGTAGCCAACGCTATCGGCAATACTGTTTCACTCTTCCTGAACAACAGTGATGGAACGTTTGCCATTCATGGCATCTCTACCACGGGCACTACACCCGATTCTCTGACCAGTGCCGATTTCAATAATGATGGCAACATTGACCTTGCCGTTGTCAATACTGCAGGTCAAACCATATCGCTGCTGATGAACCAGGGGGATGGCTCCTTTACTGAAAAAGTTGACATCAGTGTCGGGGCAACGCCTCGATCCATTATCAGTGGTGATTTTGATGGTGATGGAAAAGCAGACCTCGCTGTTGTCAATTCTGGCAACAGTACCCTCTCGGTGTTGATCAATAGCACGCAGCCAGTAGATTTTACCTCCTTTGCAAGAAAAACGGCTGTGCCGGTAGCAGGCAATATTATCATCAACGACGGGGATGGCGATGCTGACTGGAATGGCGGCACGCTCAAGGCGCAGATTACTGCCAACGCTGAAACTGCTGACTACCTCACCCTGCCAACCGCAAACCCTGGCGGCAATGGCATCTGGCTCGATACCAATGGCAACAAGCTGATGGCTGGCACCACGAATATCGGAACTGCCGATGCCGCCACAGTCAGTAACAACAGTGCATGGATGTTGACCTTTAATGAAAATGCAACAAACAATCTTGTACAAAGTGTTGCCCGCGCCATAAGCATCATCAACAGCCCTGATGCTCAAAACGTAATTGCCGATATGATTAATCGCACGATTACGCTTACCGCAACTGACCGTGGTGGTAACTCCGCTTTTGCGGTGCTGCATCACTCGGATAACATTGTTGGCAATGAGTTTGGGGTGAACCCCGCCGACGTAACCCCGCCACTTCTTGAGAGCTTTGTTCAGGCAGCAGCAACAAACGGTATTGCTGCAACCAGTAATCTTGAGCTGATCTTCAACGAAACCATTCAGCGAGGCAACGGGCTGATTGAAATCCACAGTGGTTCCGAAACCGGCGCACTGGTGGCAAGTTATGACGCAGCCTCCAGCACGAATATTTCCATTAGCGACAAGACGCTTACCATCAATCCATCAGCTGACCTGCAAAACGGCACGCACTATTTCGTAACCTTCGATGCAGGTGCTATCAAAGACCGTGCAGGCAACAGCTACGCCGGTAACGACGTATGCCATGTTAAAACCGAAGGTGTTGGCCCAGAATATCACAACCTGACGGGCGACGTTACCTTCTGGAAAAATGGTCATGCGGTAGACGGCGTTACAACAACGTTGACCTCACAGCCAACCACGCAGCTTGTTGAGCTACGCAACATGCAACTCGCTGCAGACGGCAGCCGAACGGTGGAAATCTGGACGACAGCAACAACCGTCAACAGCCTGCAACTTGAGTTTGTGCTTCCCACAGGCTCAAAAGCGTCGTGGCAAAGTGACACTGGCTTACCTGCTGAATGGACATTATTGGCGAACAGTGAACTGGACGGGCAGTTTATTCTTGGTGGTATGAGCACAACGGCATTGGCTTCTGGAGCGGTCAAGCTTGGCACTCTGGCGCTCACCGCAACAACCACTCCACAACACGCCGAGTTCTTTCTCAGTAAAGGCTTTGTTGGTCACAATACCGTACCAGCGTTCGGCATAGCGCTCGAAAGCATAACGTCAGGTAACTCAGCAAACTACCAGCACCTTGGTGTGCTTGAGGGCGACTACACCCTTGCTGGCACAAAAGCTGGAGGCACAGCCGAACACAACGCCGTCGATGCCAACGACGCACTTGCCGCCCTGAAAATGGCCGTAGCGCTCAACCCCAACGACGACGGCAGCGCAGTTTCATCATACCAGTTCCTTGCTGCCGACATCAACCACGATGGTAAAGTGCGCTCAAATGATGCGCTGAGCATCCTGAAAATGGCGGTGAAACTCTCCAGCGCACCCGCCAGCGAATGGATATTCACTACCGAAAATGCCGCAGAATCATCCACCATGGATCGCAGCAACGTTGATTGGTCGCACGTCATCCCAACCGTCAATCTCGATAACGATGTTTCGCTTGACCTCATCGGCATTGTGAAAGGCGATGTGGACGGCAGTTGGGCGGCTTGATGTTGACTGTTGGAGTTGCTACAGGATATATTCCTTGAAGCTCTGCTTCGTGAAGGAGATTCGCACCCCGTAGTTCTGCTGCGGGGTAGTTGATTGATGTGTTGTGAAGCTGGTCAATGAGAAAAGGGAGGGTGTTCAAGGTAACGGTCAATGAATGAAGGAGTCCTGAAAGGAACAGTGCTTCTTGACGGATTCTTTCGTGTGAAATCTTTCGGTATTGGCATCAAGTGCAGAATACTTTGCGTATCGAGTTTTGTTTTGTATTCTTGATTGAAGGCGTTTGTTTACTCTCCTTATCGAATTCTTTAAAAGACAAAAAGCTTACGTTCAAGCGTATTTAATTATATAATAACCAGATATCAACACCGAGCAAAGGTTATGGATACGCTTACAGACAACAAGCGGACTTTGATCAACATTGCACGCTTTTTGCCAACCTATCGGGTAGAAAGGGTAATTTTGAGATGATTTGCAAGTCGTGATATGCAGAAAGAAGTTTGTGTTTTTTCCGAATCAGGCAGATCAGTCTCAATAATGTTAGAGAGATGATCGCCTTTTGGCGGTCCGAATTTTTTGTTAACGTTCAACCTGGAATGCCGAACACCAGCCCGAAATCTACCATAATAAAAGGAGAATGGCCAATGGTTAAATCGTTTAATGTGATTATAGAGAGAGATGAGGATGGATATTATGTGGCTTATGTTCCATCTCTTAAAGGTTGCCATACACAAGCAACATCGTTAGATCAACTTATGGAACGAACAAAGGAAGCCATAGCACTTTGTTTGGAAGTTGAAGAGGAAATATCGCACAATGAATTTATTGGAGTCCAGCGTTTAGCGGTAACGGTATGAGCACATTTTCTTCATGTACGGGCAATACCTGGATTAAAATTCTCAAGAAAGTGGGATTTGAAGAAATCAGGATAAAAGGTAGTCATCATTTTTTACGACATGAAGATGGTCGCTGTACAGTTGTGCCTGTTCACAGTGTTGAAACAATTGGCAAAGGTTTGCTGGCACAAATACTCAAAGAGTGTGATTTGTCACGAGAGAAATTGCAGAAACTGATGTGATAGTCAATAAGGATGGCAACAGCTACGCTGGTACTGACGTATGCCATGTTAAAACCGAAGGCGTTGGCACAGCATATCACAACATGACGGGTGACGTTACCTTCTGGAAAACAGGGACAGGAATTACAGATGTTACCACTACCGTTACGGTCAATGAAGGAATCCTGAAAGGAACAGCGCTTTTGGACAGATGCTTTCGTGTGAATTATTTCGGTAATGGCGTAACGTACAGAATACTTTGCGTATCAGGTTTTGTTTTCTCGATGGAAGCCATTTGTTATTCTCCTTATCATGTTCCTTAAAGGACAAAAAGCTTGAGTCTCAAGAGTATTTTGTTATATTATAATCAGATATCTGTATCGAGAAAAGGTTGTGTATGCGGTTATGCATAAAGACAACGAACAAACTTTGATCAACATTGCACGTTTTTTGCCTTCAAACAGGGTAGAGCAACTGGTTGATTTTGCACGTTTTCTGGAAGCTCAGATTTTGAGTGAAAATCTCGTCAAGGAAGAAGCTATCCAGGAGATAGAGGCCGATAATGAGCGTTGGGATGTACTGATGGCAACGGACAAAGCACAGTCATTATTGGAAAAAATGGCTGGTGAAGCATTGGTTGAACATCCAACAAGCAAGACAAAGCCAGTGGAGTTTCAAAATACATTAACAAATGAGTGAAATTATGGGAGTGATTATGACCGTGATGGATATTGAAAAAGCTATAGAGCTGTTGTCAGCAGAAGAATTTACCACTCTTATGTTCTGGATGTCGGAATACCGAAATGCAAAGTGGGACAGAGAGATAGAGGAAGATTTTAAGGCGGGACGGTTGGACACATTAATCAATTCCGCTCTTGCCGATATTGAAAGTGGCCATGTACAATCCTTATAATGTATCATACCACAAAAGGTTTTTGGAAGTTCTATTATCAGCTTCCCAAAGAAATTCAGGATAGTGCTGATAAAAATTTTGAGTTACTGAAAAACGACAAAGGACATCCTTCGCTTCAGTTCAAAAGAATTGACCAACTCTATTCTGTAAGAGTTGGTCTTGCCCATAGAGCATTGGGAATTGAAAAGGCTGGAAATATTTATTGGTTTTGGATAGGAGCGCATGACGAATATATCCGGATTATAAAAAGGTAAAGCTCATGGAGAGTTCTAAATTCTATGAATTCAGACTCGAAGTGAGTTGAAGCCGCCAGTCTGTCTGATTTAATTTTTATTTCATCAGACCCAACACAAAAACAGCCTGCCTTATTGGTTCGTAACCCGCAAAAGAATGCGGTTATTACATTCATCATCTTGTCCAGCGATCGCTCTTTTAGCACCTTAGCGTGCTTGAAGGCGACTACACACTCACCTGCACAAAATCCGGAGGCACCGCCTGCCACTCCGACTGACAAGTACGACAGCCCATGGAAAGAGGCCATTGAACACTACTTCCCGGAATTCATGGCATTTTACTTTCCTGACGCTTATATTGCCATTGATTGGTCAAAAAAGTACACCTTCCTCGACAACGAATTGCGATCGATTTTTCTGGAAGCCGAAGTAAGCAATCATGTTGTTGACAAGTTGGCGCAGGTAGAGCTTTTGAAAGGAAAAGAGAAGTGGCTCTATATTCACATAGAGGTACAGAGCACACGAAAATCTAACTTTACCAGGCGAATGTTCGGTTACAATTACCGTATTTTTGACAAATTTAATCAATCAGTAGCAAGCTTTGCGATTCTTGCCGACGGGGACCGTCATTGGCGACCAAATTTCTATGGTTTTGAATTTGCCGGCAGCAAACTTATGTTGGAATTTTCAATCGTCAAGCTGATTGATTATGAACCAAAAATAGATGAGCTGCTCGCGTTGGATAATGCCTTTGGCCTGATAACAGCGGCGCATTTACTCACCCAGCAAACTCGCCAAAATAACAATGAGCGGTATAACGCAAAACTACGGCTGATACGAATGCTGTACAAACGCCAGTGGGAGCGAATGCGCATCGTGGAACTATTGAGGGTTATTGACTGGTTTTTAAAATTACCAAAAGGGTTACGGCAAAAATTAAAAACTGAAATCCATAAGATGGAGGGGCAACAAAAAATGACATACGTTACCAGTTTTGAGCGAGATGCCAAGGAAGAGTGCATTGTGATAGGCAAAGAGCTTGGAGTTGTTGAGGGCATAGAAATCGGCGTTGTGCAAGGCAAAGAGATTGGAGTTATTGAGGGTATAGAAATAGGCAGGGTTAAAGTTGTCCGCAAGCTCATGGCAAGTGGGTTTAGTGCAGAACAGGCCGCAAATATTGCAGATGTGTCGGTTGCGTTGCTGCAATCGTCTTGAACCTTGAACTTTGATTCCTTGATTTTTTGGATTGAATAGCTGCTGAGCTTCGATAAGCTGGTTGGTTCGATACGGCATTTGGGCGCGGAGTCGCATGAAGGCCGTATCGAAGTGCGGCTTGCGTCAGTAACCGAATCTGCTATCCCGGTCGCCGAGTAGCGCGGAGCGAGTATCGAGGCGTACTCCGTGACCGCGGCATCAGCTACACCTCTGGCTGAGGCTCCCGGAGTTATCCCTTTCCCCAAATATCCTGCACGGAATTGGTTTTACACCATTTAAATTTTACTTTAATGTTTGCACCAAATCCATTGATCACCATCGATTTTTCCTCATCTTAACAATCTGCCGCTATGGCTACACTTGCTCAACATCCGTCGTTGCGACGCGAAGTCTTCTTTATCGATGCTACCTTTTCTGACCTTCTCACACTGACCTCCTTGTTTCCGGCAAACGCGGAAGTTCATCTCATTGATCCTGAAAAAGACGGGCTTGAGCAAATTGCCCAGACGCTTCAGGGGCGCACGGGTATTGATGCTCTCCACATTTACAGCCATGGCAGTGCTGGCTCGTTGCTGCTTGGCTCTACAACACTTTCGCTTGCAAATATCAACAGTTACGCGGCAACGCTGTCGCAGATTGGTACGTCGCTTTCGGCGGCGGGCGATATTTTGCTCTACGGCTGCAATGTTGGCGCGGGTGCGGAAGGGCAGGCTTATGTTGATTCGATTGCGCGGTTGACGCAGGCGGATGTTGCGGCTTCGGATGACTTGACGGGAAGCGTAGCGCTTGGTGGCGATTGGGTGCTTGAGGTGCAGAGCGGCGCGATTGAGGCGGTGGCCGCAGGTGCGGTGGCGTATGATGGGGTGCTTGCCAACAAAGCCCCCGTTCTCTTGCAGCCACAAACGCTGACGTTTGGCGCCAAGGTTGATTATGTCGCAGGGAACAACACGTTTGCTGTAGCCAATGATGATATCAATGGCGATGGATATTCGGATATTGTAGCGACAAACGATTATTATATCAACGTATGGCAGAATAATGGGGATGGAACGTTTACCAACAAACTCAATTATCACACAGGCTCAGCCTCAGCGTCCGTGATCATTCGTGATATGAATGGCGATGGGAAAAACGATCTTGTTACCCTCAACCAGGACAGCAATACGATTTCGGTATTCATCAAAAAGAGCGATGGCACCTTTGCCCAACAGGTGACCTATCCTACCGGTACAACACCAGTGTCATTCACCATTGCGGATTTCAATGGCGATGGATATAACGATCTTGTTACTGCCAATCAAAACAGTAATACAATTTCAGTACTGCGAAACAAAGGCGATGGTACCTTTGAGCAGAAAGTGGACATTCCTACCGGCGATCAGCCAGTTTCAGTTATCAACGCTGATGTTAATGGTGATGGAAAACAGGATTTGGTGGTAACAAATTATAATACCACCACCTTCTCCGTACTGATAAACAACGGTGATGGCACCTTTGCTCCAAGAGTCAACTATGCAACGGGTGACGCACCACGTTCAGTAACCTCCGCTGATTTTAATGGTGATGGCTACGCCGATCTTGCGGTAACGAATTATAACAGCGCGAACATCTCCGTTTTACTCAACAATGGCGATGGAACGTATGCGTCAAAAGTCAACTATACCGCTGGCAGTCAACCATACCTTATCACACACACCGATATCAATGGTGATGGCTACACCGATCTTGCCGTAGCAAATTTTAACAGCGCAACCATCTCACTCTTGCTCAACAAAGGTGATGGCTCCTTTGCACAAAAAGTTGATTATGCAACGGGCGCCGGACCTGCATCCATTACTTTTGGCGATTTTAATCGTGATGGCAAAGCTGATATTGCCGTAGCCAATCGTAATACGAATACCTTCTCGGTGTTGTTCAAAACCGTGCAGGCGGCAATGACACAGTTTACCGAGCAGACACCGGTGGCCATTTGCAATGACATAGCCATCAGCGATCCTGAAGGCAGTGCAAACTGGAATAGTGGTTCGCTGAAATTTCAGATTACCGCCAACGCTGAAACTGCTGATACACTTGCTCTGCCAACCACAAACCCGAGTGGCACAGGCATCTGGCTTGATACTACTGGCAACAAGCTGATGGCTGGCGCAACGCACATTGGCACCGCTGATGCAACCTCAATCAGTAACAATGCGGCATGGACGTTCACCTTTAGTGAAAATGCAACGAACCTACTGGTGCAAAGTGTTGCACGCTCAGTACTCTTCAACAATAGCAGCGATACGCCAGGCACGGCTGACCGCAGCATCACACTCACCGCGTCAGATTACCTTGGTGCATCATCCTCTCTTGTGCAACTGGTACGCATAACAGCGCTCAATGAGAACCCAACACTGACCGCATTCAGCGCACCAGTTGATGTTACCAGCGAAGATACAACGGCTGTAATAACACTGGCTGAGCTGATGGCAAAAGGCAATGAAGCTGATCAAGATGGAACGGTCACGGAGTTTGTGATAAAAAGTGTCAGCAGTGGCTCGTTAAAAATTGGCGTTGATGCTGCAACGGCAACACCATGGACTGCGGCTACCAACAATACTCTTGATGCTACCCATCATGCGTACTGGACACCTGATGCCAACGCGAATGGTATCCTTAACGCCTTTACCGCTACGGTGCGCGACAATGAAGGGGCAGAATCAACAACGGCAATTCAGGCAACCGTTACCGTAACACCAGTAAATGATGCCCCCCTCTTACAGCCGCAAACGCTGACGTTTGGCGCCAAGGTTGATTATGTCGCAGGGAACAACACGTTTGCTGTAGCCAATGATGATATCAATGGCGATGGATATTCGGATATTGTAGCGACAAACGATTATTATATCAACG
>Ga0194037_1001897_pt1 | contig 14519 bp, 14 predicted proteins | sample JunL306m_MetaG_FD_148653 | JGI IMG/M metagenome (GOLD analysis project Ga0194037, IMG submission 148653) | Anoxic zone freshwater microbial communities from boreal shield lake in IISD Experimental Lakes Area, Ontario, Canada - Jun2016-L304-6m | ecosystem: Environmental > Aquatic > Freshwater >...
GCTGCGATCCCTGTTCCTGCATAGTAGTCAGCAGGAATCTTTGCAGCGATTTCTGCGGCTGTATGGCTTTCGATAAAGGCGGTTGTATCCATCATCGCATCTACAAGACGCTGTGTGAGATCTTTGTGTTTTGCAATCCAGTCTTCGCGACCGTAAACGCACGTTGCTGGGTATGGTCCGCCTAGTGCTGCCTTGGTCAAATCTCCGTAGCGCATATCGACGAGAACATATCCAAGACCAGAATCGAGAACTCGACTGATTGTTGGCTCGGTTGTCATTCCGCAATCAATGGCCTTATTAGTCATTGCTGCGACGAATGTATTTCCTGCGCCCGCAACAAATGAGTGCATTGAAGTCTGTGGGACACCAGCATGAGCACCTAGCGAAAGCGTCAAGAAGTTGGTTGATGAACCAAGGCCAGTCACTCCGAGGCTAACGCCACCCTTAATCTTGGCCCAATCAGCAACAGTGTTGATGGTGCCCTTGAGGTCTGAGCGGCAAAGTTCAACTTCACCCGGGGATTGCAAAAGTGTTGCAACGTTTACAGTGTTCTTTCCATGAATACGAAGATCGATGTTGTGGTCATAGAAGCCGAGGACGAAGTCAACTCCGCCAGTCAACATGTCATCTTCAGCACTTGCGCCAGCGGCTTCATCTGTAAGAATTACGTTAATGCCGTATTTCTTGTAGTAGCCTAATGATTCAGCAAGTTTCGCATGCATGTAAATCTGCTTTGAAAGCCCGCCGACTTCAATGCGTACTGTTGGCATAGCTGCTTGTGCAGATGTCCCAACAAGTACTGAAAAACAGAGTGCCAGTGCAGATGCGACGGCGACTCGTGAATATACCTTTCTCATCTTTCCTCTTTTCTCTGGATTGTTAGTGTTCTGTTCCAGAAACCTGTGTTGGCCTCCATTTAAGAAGGCGATCTTCTAATTTTGTAATCAACCACTCAGCAGTAAGCGCCATGATTGCGATAAGCAACATGGCTGCGTATACGCCATTTGGATTGAAGTTTCCTTGCGCTGTGGCAATAAGCAGTCCTAGCCCGTGCTGTGCACCCAAGAATTCGCCGACAATTGCTCCGATCAGCGCAAAGCCAAAGCTCACGTGCATAGATGCTGTAATCCACGACAGAGCTGACGGGAAAACAATCTTTGTCGTCACTTGTCGCTTTGATGCACCAAGCAATCGGGCATTTGCAATGAGCTTGTTGTCAGCCTCGCGCGTTCCTTGAAATGCGTTGAAGAAGACCGGGAAGAATACAAGTACAAAAGCCAGGGCTACTTTTGAGATGGAACCTAGACCAAGCCACAAAACAAAGATTGAGCCTAAAACAACCCTGGGGATCGAGTTTGAAACCTTGATGTATGGAGCAAATATTTCAGCTGCCGTGGGATTTCGAGCCAAGAAAACTCCAAAGATAATTCCAAGAATCACACCTGAAAGGAATCCATAAGTTGCCTCATAAAGAGTTACCCAGGCGTTTAACCAAATGGAGCCGATGGAAGTCCCGTCCTGTATCCAGACTCCGAGTTGATGCATAACGCCACTGGGGCGACCATAAAAGAATGGGTCAAGAATCTTTTTGTCGGCAAGTACTTGCCAGCTTCCAAGGAGCGCAACCGCGACTGCAAGTTGAAGGGAATGCACATTGATTCTGTGCTTTGTCAGCCTGCGCTTGATTTCTGCGTCGGAAAGGAAATCTTCAGTCATAATTCTTTCCCTTCCTACTTCTCTGCCGGAGCAACAAGTTGACGTTGGTATGCGATATCCACTTCATCGCGAAGTACTTCCCAAATATTCTGATAAATCTTCAGGAATTCTTCTGTGAACCGAATTTCGCGTGCCTTGCGTGGGCGGGCAAGTTCAATTCTGAAATCTGCTTTGACTTGTGCGGGGCCGGCAGTCAGCACGATGACCCTGTCAGCAAGGGCGATAGCTTCTTCCAAATCGTGAGTTACGAAAAGAACCGTCGATCCAGTGGTTTCCCATAGGGCCATTAATTCGTCCGTCATAATGCTTCGAGTCTGCACATCGAGAGCGCTGAAAGGTTCATCCATTAATAGAAGTTGTGGTTCGTTGATTAACGCTTGTGCCAGTGCAACGCGCTTCTTCATACCACCGCTGAGTTGGTGAGGATAGTGTTTTTCAAATCCCACTAATCCAACTTTTGCAATCCATTTCTGAACCAAGGGGCGATATTCCTTGGGGTCAAGTCCGCGGAATTTTGGACCAGCTCCAACGTTGTTCGCAACACTCATCCATGGAAAAGTTGCATCGTGCTGGAAGACAAAGCCTGTGCGGATATCAATATCCTTTACGGTGATTCCGTCCACACTCACTTCACCAATACTTGTTTGCTCCAAGCCCGCGAGTAATGTGAGTGCCGTTGATTTACCGCACCCCGTAGGGCCAACTAGGGCAACAAACTCTCCTGGTTGAATTTCGAAATTCAACTCTTTTAAGGCTTGATACCAGTCACCTTTAGGTGTACGAAATCGTTTTGAGACATTTGAGAACTTAACGTGTACGCCTTTGGACATGGAGGGACACTATGAGGTGAGCACCAAATTCAAAGGTTTTTGCTACCTAGATCTCGTTTTACTTCTTTTCCTGCATTTTGCTCATTCTGCTCACATATAAGGGTTATGAAAGCAAGCGCATAGGAGCACAATGCTCCAATGTATAAGTGGCGTGGGGTGGCTCTGAAAGTAGTCACGAATCGCACACTCATTGTCCTTCTTGCCGCTGTAGTGGGAATGGTTCTGACTTTCAACGTCTCTCGACACGTTCAGGATAATCAATTTAGAGAACGGGCTTTGACTCTCGCAGAAACCGTAGCCGCGGTTCCTCAGGTGGCCACTTTGATTGAACAACGAGATCCGCAGAAGCTTCTGCAACCATTAGCTTCCAAGATCGCTTTAGAAACAGGGGCGGCCTACATCGTAATTGCAGATAAAAGAGGAATACGGCTTACTCATCCAAATCCCGCAAATATTGGATTACGGATTGACGGCCCGTTGCTTGCCCTTCAAGGAAAGTCCTATACGACCTTAAACAATGGATCACTGGGCAGATCGGCAAACGGGAAGACACCTATTTACAACTCCAAGCACGTGATTGTCGGACTTGTTTCGGCAGGATTCCTGACCAGTAAATTTACCGGTGAAACTGGCTATCTTCGAGAAGCCTTCCTGCTCTATGGAATCGGTCTCATCATCCTAGGTTTGTTCCTGGCCGAATTCCTATCTCGACGCTTCCGGGAAAAGAGAATTGATGCAGAGTTGCAAAGCACGCGTGTGAAGTATCAAGAGCGCGAGGCGATGCTCCATGCCATCAATGAAGGTGTAATTACTCTTACCCCGCAGAAGAAGGTGCTGTTAATAAATGATGAGGCAATGCGTCTACTTCAAGTAACAGATGCTGTCGTAGGTAAATCAATTGACGAAGTTGTGCCGCAAAGCCGACTCTTAGATTTGCTGGAGGGTGAAACAAGACAAGGCGATGACGAGAGCGTCCTTACCGAAAATTTCTCCTTGCGGGTAAATTATCGTCCCGTCCGGCAGATGGGCCGAGAAATTGGAGCGGTCATTACCCTTCGCGATCGGACAGAGCATGTCGGCTTGATGCGCGAACTAGATAGCGTGAAGAATCTTACTGATGCACTTCGCGCCCAGCAGCACGAATATGCAAATCGAATCCACACATTGAATGGTCTACTCGAACTCAAGAGATATGGCGAAGCATCTGATTACCTTGGAGAGATCTCGGAATTAGATGCAGATCTTGCCGAACACCTAAGTGACATCATCGCTAATCCGACAATTACGGCGCTCCTATTGGCAAAAGTTGTGATTGCGCGCGAGAAAGGAGTCACTCTCACAATTGATGCCCAAGCGTCGCTTGATGATTTGGCACTCGATAGCAATGCTCAAGTAACCGTCGTAGGAAACCTTATTGACAACGCGATTGATGCAACTGTCGGGACTGCAAAAGCATCAGTAACGATTTCATTTGCTCAAGGGGATTCTGGGCATAAAGTAATTCGTGTTGAAGATTCCGGAGCGGGATTGCCCGAACCGAACCCAGAAGTTGTTTTCGAAGATGGATTCTCAACGAAACAGGCATCACCTGGCGCTCACAGGGGATTGGGATTGGCAATAGTTTCACGACTGGTTCGGCAGGTGGATGGAACTATTTCGTGTTTCAACAATCATGGAGCTGTTTTTGTTGTGGATATTCCTACGATAGCCATCCGGAAATCCGGGACGGTGTGATGAGATGATTAGAACCTTCATTATCGAAGATGATTTTCGTGTTGCCGACATTCACTCTGCATATGTATCTAAGGTGCCCGGCTTTGAAGTGATCGGCAAGGCCCATACGGCAGCATCTGCATATAAGGCCGTTGTAGAATTAGCGCCAGATCTGGTACTGCTCGATCTTTATCTTCCCGATCAACATGGTCTGGAACTCTTTGCAAAACTTCAACAACTTCCTCGAGGTCAGAAGATCGACGTATTTGTCATAACCGCAGCCCGAGATTCGGGAAGCGTGAAAGAGGCTCTCCAATTAGGTGCGGCCAACTACATAGTAAAGCCTTTTAGTCAGGTGCAACTGGCAGAGCGTTTACTTGCGTATAAAGAGGCTTTCCAGCGATTAGCCGAAAAGGCGGATGTATCGCAAGCGGATGTTGATCGCGTAGCAGCCTTAATGCGTGGTACGAAAGTTGAGTCACCAGAGTCGGGAAGCACGAAGAATCCGACCATAGAGGCTATCCGTAGTTACTTAACAAAAGCCACTGAACCATTAAGTGCTCGTGAAGTAGCTGATGGTTTAGGGATTAGCCGAGCAACGGCTCAACGCTATCTCTCTCAAATGGTCGATCGAAAACTGCTCCATCTTGAATTGCAATATGGAACTGCTGGAAGACCAATCAATAAATATCGTAATCACCGCAGGGGCTAGTTCTTTTTAAGCATTCTCTTCACGAAGTTTGCCTTAAGGATTGCACTGGGCAAGTACAGTTCATGCATGAGCGAGCTGCCCCCTGTCCTGAATGTAAGTCGGAATATTCATACGAAATGGGTGCATTGCTTGTTTGCCCTGAGTGCGCTCATGAGTGGAATCCAACTGAGAGCGAAGAACCAGGCGAAGCTCAGAAGGTGGTCAAGGATTCGGCCGGCAATATCCTGGCCGATGGTGATGACGTGACAATCATTAAAGATATGAAAGTGAAGGGCAGTTCACATACTCTCAAGGTGGGAACGAAAGTTCGGAATATTCGCTTGGTAGCTGGCCCTGGAGATCACGATATTGATGCAAAAGTTGATGGTTTTGGTCCCATGAATCTTAAGTCCAGCATTGTGAAGAAGGCTTAACCTACTGAGCCATGATGGCGTCGTGGACATATTGAGCAAGCCCACGTACGCGGCTTTCGTAGTATTTCCTGAATCTTTCATCGGAGATGTACATCAAAGCCAAATTCTTTTGCATATCTACTGAACAATCGTAAAACCACTTTTTAATGGATTCCCTGTGGGCAGTTACCGCCTCTTGAGCCTCTGGTGAATCAATGGGAAGAGAGTTACCAAAGGCGGTGACAAAGAGTTCAGTAGCTGCCTCTTGGTCGACCTTTGCAGCTGCAAAGTCAGCATGGGTGTATCTGGATGTCCGAACTTTGGATTGGCGATAGGCGTCAGTATCACCCCAACGTTCTTGAACTTCCTTTTCGTACTCGTGCATGTGCGAAGTCTACCTTCTGCCAAAAGGAAAGGCCCCGTGATTTCTCACGAGGCCTTCCTGCTAAATCGTTAAATTAAGCAACTGCTGGTACTGCCGCAATTGCTGAGATTTCGAACTCAAGCTTGATGTTTTCGGAGACGATAACACCGCCAGTTTCTAGTACTGCATTCCAGACTAGACCGAAATCCTTACGGTTGATTTCTGAAGCACCTTCGAAACCAAAACGAGCGTTGCCGTATGGGTCAGTTGCTGTGCCGGTGTATTCGAATTCGATTGAGATTGACTTCGTAACATCTTTGATTGTGAGATCGCCCTCTACAACAACTTTATCCGCGCCAGCATCCTTGATTGATGTTGAAGTGAAAGTGATTTTTGGGAAAGTAGCTGCGTCAAAGAAGTCAGGGGACTGTAGGTGACCATCGCGGTCTGCGTTACGTGTATCAATAGAAGCAACGTTCATTTCAATGTTAAGTGATCCAGCGCCGTCTTCAATTGTTCCTGAGCCGGTGTACTCATTGAATGAGCCGCGTACTTTAGTAACCATTGCGTGGCGTGCGCTGAAGCCGATACGGCTATGTGATGGGTCAATGTTGAATGTTCCTGCTGGTAATGATGAAAGAACCGACATAGTTATTTCCTTTGCTAAGAGTGATGGGAACCGCTGTGTGCGGTACAGGAGTACTATAAGGTAAATTAGTTGAAAGTTCAACTAATCGGTTGAAAGTTCAATTAATTGAGAAAAGACTCAGAAAAGGGAATTTTTCTTTGATATTTCTCAGGAAAGTGCGATTTGCTCGCTCATCGCAGGGGCAATCATGAGCGGCTATATTCTCCCTATGGCTTCCATTCGCACATTAGTTGCAGGTGACAAGGACTCGTGGCTTCCTTTATGGCATGGCTACCTCGAGTTCTATAAGGCTCAAATCCCCGAGGGCCAAGATGACCTAACCTGGGACAGGCTTTTGAATAATGATTTCAACCTTTACGGTTTGGTCGCAGAAGTCGACGGCAAAATATTGGCTATCACTCATTACTCATTCCAGAACTCGTCATGGGCGCCCAAGAATTATTGCTACCTAGAAGACCTCTTTACGAATCCGCAATCTCGGGGTCTTGGTCTGGGCAGGCTTTTGATTGACGCTGTTCACGCTATTGCTGTTGAAGCTGGGTCTAGCAGGCTGTACTGGAATACAGATGCCTCTAACGAGACCGCTCGCAAACTTTATGATTCCTATGTTTTGGAATCAGGAAAAGTCCAATATCGAATCCCTTTATCCTCTAAATAGTTGGCGACATGAAGAATCAATCAGCAGTCACGGTGACGCTCCTCAAAGAAGATGATTGGCAACGACTGCGCGATCTTCGTTTGCGATCGCTCAAGGAGAATCCTGATGCTTTCGGTGGAGTTTTCGAAATAGAAGAACTTAAGACGCAAGCGGAATGGCGATCCAAATTTGAAAATTTAGTTTTTCTCGCCTCATCCATTGGCGGCGCAGATGTTGGACTTATGTCTGTTGAAGTTCTTGATGGCGACCATGGTGCCACGTGCTGGGTTGGTGGGTGCTGGACGGACCCAAAGTTTCGCGGCCAAGGTGCATTGAGGGCGCTATTTGATTTCCTTGACGTACATTCGAAGGAGTATGGCTGGCAACGCCAAGGGCTTGGAGTCTGGGCAGATAATTTCCCCGCCATCGCAGCGTATGAAGCGCTCGGGTTTGCTGCCATCGGCGAGCGGCAACCGAGCGATAGGCAGCCTGGCCGCTTTTACTTGCACATGGTTCGAGACAGTAAGTAGACAATTTCCAGTAATCTTCATAGATGATCCTTCAAGAAGCCATCGAGTATGCAACGCAAGAATGTGAATTACTGAGGTCTGAGAAGGGGATCCCAGGTATCGCCTTTGGGCTTATATATCAGGGGAAATTGGTTTATTCCTCCGGACTCGGCGAGACCCAGATAGGAAATCAAGTAACACCTACCGAAGATTCAATCTTTCGCATTGCTTCAATGTCCAAAAGTTTCACCGCGCAGGCCATTCTTCTTCTGCGCGATAGAGGAGCGCTGAAACTAGAAGACACAATCACCACATACCTTCCCTGGACTGCGAACATAGGGTTGCCTGAAGGATCATCTCCAATAACCATTCGTGATTTATTAACCATGGGAGCCGGATTTCCCACCGATGACCCTTGGGGAGACCGCCAGGAATATTTACCGCTACCTGATTTTGATGCTCTAGTTGCCGCGGGACTTACCTTTAATAGAAAGGTAAACACGGGATTTGAGTATTCGAACCTGGGATACGCGCTTCTTGGTCGAATCATCTCGGTGGTTTCTGGGGAACTGTATGAAACTTTCATGAAACGCGAAATACAGGATCCGCAAGGAATGACCATCTCCACATATTTCAGCGACAACGTCCCTGAGGATCTGCGCGCACATGGCTATGCGAAGTTTGAAGCCGGCCCCGTACCAGAGCAAACAACAGCCAACGGTGCATTTACTCCTATGGGTGGGCTTCATAGCAGTGTCAAAGAATTATCTGCTTGGGTGGCTATGTTTCAAAGCGGCAAACCTGAAGCACAAAATCCTTATCGATTTGTTCAATCGGTCTTGGCAAAAGAACAAGGAGAGATCCCAGAGCGCATTGTTACCTCTAATTATGGGTATGGCCTTTACATAGATGACGATGCCACGTTAGGTCGATTTGTTTCCCATAGTGGTGGCTATCCTGGGTTTGGTTCACACATGCGCTGGCACGCAGAATCTGGTTGGGGGATTATCGGATTAGCAAATCTGACCTATATGCCGATGAGCCTTGTTTGTGCCAAGATTTTGAATCGGATTGTTTACTCGCACAAGAAAGCCAATAAGCCAGTGATAAATCTTGGGGTGGTAACTCAAGAGGCGGTCGGCGTGGTCAACGATTTGATTAATAATTGGGATAACAAGGTTTGTGACACATGGTTCACCGAGAATATGGATTTGGATCAACTTCGCAGCGAACGGCAATTAGCCTTAGCAAAATTAACGCAGGGGCGCACCGATTGGTGTGTTGTCGAGGATTCACTCACGGCACCAACGCTTTCATTCGCAAAGTGGAAGATGCAAAGCGCTGAGAGCGTAATCGAAGTAGAAATGCTCATGAGTCCGGAAAAACAGCCTCGGATTCAAAAGCTCACTTTTAAGTCGCCGAACTAAAGGCAGCCGTTGCTGGTAGCTGACCAGCGGTACTTGGCATTGATCCAACTCCAAAGAAAAAGTCTGTGCTTGGAATGGATGGAAGATCAACAGCTGTGGCGTACTTGTAGGCTCCTTGAGGGACAACTGTTAGATCACGCAGTTTCACAAGTGCAGCTCGTTGAGTTGATGTTAAGGTCTTTGCCACCTGTGCAAAGCGAGTGGCATACAAGCCAGAGATCTGCCCATCCAATTCTCCGTATCGCTCAATTAGTGAGTCCACAACAGCTTTATTCACTTCGCCACCAGTCATGGCCTTACGAAGTTCTGTTGACACTTTGGTCCGAAGGGAGGCTATTTCTTTCAAGTCCGCACTTTGTTCCGAGATAATACTTGTTATGAGTGCTCGTTGTGAAGTGTCGAGAACATTGAGAAATTCTTGCCCTTTGTCGCCAGTAGTTGCGGTGCTAATAAAATAGTCCGGATTATTCATGGCTGGATAATCCTTCATAAAAAACCCACCAAAGTATGTGCCATGTCGCTCCGGACAGAAATAGACATCCGCAGTCAAACTTCCTTTATACCAAGAAAACATTTCGCTGGCGTATGTCATAACCGCTACATATTCATCGTTTGAAATGCCCTGTTTGATCGCCTGATTCTCCGCAACATCGGGCCAGGTTTTATAATTGTTAAAATCCATCTTCGCAAGGTACGACTTTTGCGTGGCGGTAAATGAGTTGACAATTGCCCCGACGACGAGTGCGCGGTTGTAACTTAGATCCGCATCCGTTCTGTAAAGTACGGCCGTATATTTTGCAACTGCATCAATGCTTAGCCCGTCTGATCCCGCCGGGATATTTCCAATTAAGTTATTGCGGAAAGCACGCATCAAAGGGAAGCGGTTATACGCAAAGTCGATGTACAAAGGGGCTTGCACTTTCGCCAAAGCAACAAGTCTAGCCTTTTGAGCTTCAGTGAGGATGCTTATAATATTGTTGGCAACGCGGGTAAGAAAAGTGGTGTTATGGCCATAACCAGCAGTGTCTATGTCACGCATGTATTGGAAACCAAAAAAGTCCGCGACTTTGCCAGGCGGCATGAAGCTGTCCGCACCTGCGCTTCCTGTGATGAAAGCCAACCCGCTGAAGGCAATCGTAGAAAGTTGAGCGTTGTCACTCATCGCCTGTTCAAGTGTGTATTGATCGCTAGGTCCTTGCGCTGGTTGCTTAGCTACAGCAGTTGGCACAGGAGAAGGCGCAACTTTAGGCTTGGTTGTCGACCAACCCGTGGTGCATTTGGGATTGGTTCCGGTGACTTTTTTGATCGCGCTTCCCTTGTAACAGGTAATTGTCTTAGTTGCCGCTTGGGCAATTGAGACATTCAGGACCAATCCAATAATTGCAAGAGAAGCAATTGTGATTTGTTTAATCTCCGATGCTTTCATCTTACTTTCCTTTTTCTCGATCAATATCTACATAGTAAACATTTCTATGGAAATGAAAAGACCGTGAACCCCTTTCTATGAATACTCACAAGAAATTCTGTAGATATTATTACTCGTAATACCTAGTCTTAACCTGTGGGTGAAAGCATTACTATTTGCAAGCAGCTTCTTGACTCCAGGAAGTTCAGCCGTCGTTCAGTCATGAAAGTTCTATTCTTTTCCGGGCTGGCCAGCGTTTTCACTTCTGAAGTTTTTGGTGCAACCTTTGCTGGTTCCAATGTAATTCTTGGACGTCCAACAGCTACTTCTATTGCACTGAGCTTGCTAGGCAAAGGGCCCGGAAAGTCTTATATCGAATATGGTTATCAAAAAAATTCACTTGTTTTGAAATCTAAGATTTTAGAGATAGGGACAGCACAACCTGCCATATTTGAACTCACTAATCTGAAGCCAAATACCACGGTTTACTACAGAGTCCGCTCAATCTCCTCGACACAAGGCGCTTATGACATGGGTGATGTCAATTCATTTGCTACACAAAAGAAATCTAATTCATCATTTTCTTTTGCTGTGCAAGGTGATTCTCACCCAGAGCGCGCTGGCAAGATGTTTAATGCCAGCCTTTACGCAAATACTCTAAGTAACATCGCAAGCCAAAAACCTGATTTCCACATTATGCTTGGAGATGACTTCAGTATCGATCCGCTTATCGAAAAGGGTCAGGCCGACCAGGCAAGAGTCGAGGCGGTCTACGCGACACAAAGAAGTTGGCTCAGTTCCCTAGGCAAAAGCGTTCCTATTTTCTTAGTGAATGGCAATCACGAGCAGGCCGCTGCATATTTGCTCGATGGAACAGCAACCAACCCTGCAGTTTTGGCTGGCAATGCACGTTTAAAGTATTTCCCACTTCCAGACTCCAGCTCCTTCTACTCTGCGGATACTACTGTTGTTGATTTTGTTGGAAAACCGCGTGATTACTACTCCTGGACATGGGGTGATGCGCTATTCATAACATTGGATCCTTATTGGCACTCAAAGAACCCCGTAGATAATGTTGCGGGAGTGAGCGCTGAAGTCGCGCAGCAAGCTGGGGGCAAAGCTGCCTCAGGAAAGGTATCCGACCTTTGGACCATCGGCATTGGAGACGAGCAGTATTCATGGCTAAAAAGAACTCTTGAGACAAGTAGAGCGAAATACAAATTTGTCTTCGCTCACCACGTAATGGGAACGGGTCGAGGCGGGGTCGAAGTATCAACTGATTATGAGTGGGGTGGCCTCGACAAAAAAGGTTCTAGAACATTTTCCCAAATGCGTCCAAATTGGGAATTGCCGATTCATGATCTTATGGTGAAAAACGGAGTGAGTATTTTCTTCCAGGGCCATGACCACATATTTGTTCACCAAGAGAGAGATGGCTTGGTTTATCAATCGATGCCTAACCCAGCAGATGACACTTTCTCAATGTTCAATGAATCAGCTTATTTAAGTGGGACTAAGGCACCCAACTCGGGACACGTACGAGTTACGGTGACTTCATCGCTGGCCCGCGTAGATTATTTCCTTAGCGCCCGGACTAGCGATGTATCTGGAACACGAAAGAATCTTCAGCTCGCCCATTCATACACAGTGAAACCTCATCTAGCATGAGCAAATGGTTGGTAACCCGTCGAGCGCTAATTGTGAGCACATGCGCCTCATTGGTCGCTGGAATTCCAGCATTTGGTGCGGTAGTTCCGCTTGTGAAATTGGCACAAACACCTGGGACGGATTCACTAGTTCTCACAGTGTCCTCATCAACGTCTGGCAATGGTTTTATCGAATATGGCCTTAAATCTGGCATCTATTCGAGTAAGTCTGCGCAATTTCGGTTCACAAAAGGAATCGCCAAAGCAGTAACCATTTCAGGATTGGGCTCTGGGACAAAGATCTTTTATCGTTTGCGCTACTCTTTTGGTTCGAAAATATTTCTCGCTACAAAGGTGGCTTCCGCCAGCACATCAAAGGCTGGCGGCTCTTACATTTTTGCTGTTCAGGCTGATCCACATATGGATGAGAACTCATCCTCAGAAATATATAACAAGACACTGGATTTGATAGCAGGTTCGGGGGCCTCTTTCCTTATGGACCTTGGAGATATTTTCATGGTTGATAAGTTAGCCGATAAATCTGAAGTAAATATTCGAGCCCGCTATGAGTTAATGAAAGGTTTTTACAGTAGATTGAAAACTGTACCTCTGAAGATAACTTTGGGAAATCACGATGGAGAGCTCGGATATAGCACTTTCAACACAAAAAAATATCGGGCAGAGTATTTTCCTGAACAAACGGGCCAAGTGAGTTACTTTGCGATGTCTGAAGCAAACGCGATCCACATCGCTTTAGATCCCTTCACCTATACAACGTCAAATCCCAAAGCAGATGGATGGCAATGGACGCTTGGGAAGACGCAATACGACTGGTTAAAGACAACACTAGAAACTTCGACCGCTAAATTTCGCTACATATATATACATCATCTATTGGTGGGTGATGCCCAATCACGCGGTGGAACGAAGATAGCCATGTTCAATGAATGGGGTGGTAAGAATCAGGATGGAACCTATGGTTTCGATCAAATGCGCCCTGGGTGGTATAAACCAATTCATACGCTACTGAAGGAACAGCATGTAGCCATTGTTTTTAAAGGTCATGATCATCTATATGTAAAAGAGGAACTCGACGGAATTATTTATCAAACGCTACCGCAACCAAGTCATCCTGGAGACGGTACGAATTCGGCGATAGGGTACGGGTATGGCGCCGGCAAAGTCATCGGAGGATCGGGATATTTGAAGGTCTCGACTACGGATGCAGGAGCGACAGTTGATTTTGTAAAATACGACGGAATCACTGCTGATACATATTCAATAAGTGCTCCAATATTTTAGTTCTTGGGGTCCATATCACGTTGGGCGATATACACGAATTACCCTGATAAGGCGCATGAATATGAATGACTGAGCTTTAGATAGCGTCACATTTCTTGAGGGGTTTCCCTTCATAAACAAGAATATTTGTGACCCACCTAATAGCGTTTTACGTATACATCAGAGATTGTGATTAAGGCAATATCGCACTAAGTGCTAGTCCTCAATCTATTCCCTCTTCTGAGAATTTCCAGTGTAAAGATTCTCTCGTAAGCACCAAGAAGTAACTCATGGAGAGTGGGGAATGAAATGAAATTAACAAACGCATCCAGGCTAATGAAAGCAGTCGTAATTGTGGCTGTTTTCGGTGTCATGACAGCAAACGTTAATATCGCAAATGCTGCAACAAAGACCATCACCTGTTACAAGGGAACAGTGGTTAAGAAAGTAACAACCGCTAAATGCCCAACGGGATACTCAACTAAGAAGCCAGTAGCGCCAGTGACCGCAAAGCCAACTGTTAAAGCTTCGACACCTGCTGCATCTGGAAGCAAGACTGTTGCCTACAGCGGAACCTTCACGGGTACCGTTGCTGGATCAGTCACCGCCTCGGATTTGCAAGCAACGGTTAAAGGCGAAGGCAAGGGAGATGTAGCCGGACTGGATACTTTGGCTGGTTCTGGATCAGCAAGTGGATGCGACTCTTTCTCCGACTCAGGAACGTTGAGCGGTGGAGGCAATTCGCTTAAGTTTGAAGTCAAGTCAACATCGAAGGCGTGCGGTGACGCTGCCGCTGGTGACAATATGAATCTCACGGGCGACCTAGTTATCACTGGTGGTACTGGCAAATATGTAGGCGCCACAGGAACGCTAAAAGTTAAAGGCGCATTTGTTTTGAAATCCACAACCGAAGGTTCTAATTTCACAAGTCCATTCACCGCAACAATCTCAGGCACCATCACTACCAAGTAGTTCCGAACTCACCCGCACAATCAAAAAAGGAGCAAAGCACATGAAGAGATTTATCTCGGGCGTTGTAATCAGCGCCCTGGCAGTAGTCGGAGGAGCAGTTGTTGGTGGTACTCCTGCATATGCAGCAACCACATCGACTCTCGTTCTTACCGGTGGCAGTGGAGTCTTTGGACTTGATCCAGCGATCATCACGGCAACTGCAAGTAGCGCAGGAACCGTTGCATTCAAGGCAGCAGGAGCCGTCATCGTCGGTTGCGAAGCAGTTG
>Ga0194037_1001898_pt1 | contig 14513 bp, 8 predicted proteins | sample JunL306m_MetaG_FD_148653 | JGI IMG/M metagenome (GOLD analysis project Ga0194037, IMG submission 148653) | Anoxic zone freshwater microbial communities from boreal shield lake in IISD Experimental Lakes Area, Ontario, Canada - Jun2016-L304-6m | ecosystem: Environmental > Aquatic > Freshwater >...
AAATAAAAATTGAATCTCCGATTTTTATTGATTCATTAGTAGAAATGTTTTTAATAATTAAAACTTTATTTTCTAATTGTATTTTTAATTCTATTTTCTCTAAACCCTTTACATCAAGAACTACTCCATATATATCTACATTTTTATTTTCAAAATTATTAATATATGTTGTATTGTATATATTACATATTGACTTATATTCGCAATGCATACAATTTTCAATTTTTGGAATTGCTAATTGATCTAGTTGCCCCTCACTAATTTTTTTATTTATTTTATTTTTCAACTCCAAGGCTCTTTTAAGTATATCAATAGCAATTTCTTCTTTTATTTCTATAATATGTTTATGTCCTTTCATATCTTGGATAAAACATTTTGGGTAGAAGCCTTGTTTAATATTAATTAAATATGCATAAAGAAGTATTTGTTGTATGTATTGTATTTTTATAACTCTTTTTTTATCAATAATCTCATAAATATTTCCAGTTTTAAAATCTTTAATTTCTACAATTTCATTTTGGGAATTAAAAGCCATATAATCAACTTTTCCTCCTATAAGTTCCCCATCGTCAATCCATTGTTCAAATTTGAATTTATGTCCAATTGTATCTACTGGGGTTATCCTTTTTTTAAGAAGCGCTCCTTTAACTAAATATTTTTTTATTGCGAAATACTTTGCATTCCATTTTATGGGAAAATATATTTTTTGGATATTGCTATTTTTATATAATTCATCTATTTTATTTATTTTCATCTCCCATCTTTCCTCAAAATCTTGAGATGAAAATATATTCCATTTATTTTTATTCTCAAAGAATGAATGAATTATACTACCTAAATCAGCATCAGGATGTTTCGGAAAAAATTGATGACCTTTATATTCCTTAGAGTATATTGCCTTCAATGGACATTTTTCCCAATAAAAAAAACTACTTGGCGAAATAAACTTAATAGGTTCCATAAATTCAATTATTGATTTTCTTGAATTCTCTTTATTAATTGTTCATAGCACCAACTTGGTCTTCTATGCAAATTGAAAGTGTCAATAAAATAAACATTCTCAATACCTGCCTCTGCCATAGCTATTGTTAAGATATTTTCTTCAGGTTGATTGGCGCTTACGTTCCAAAACGGATGAACGATAATTACCTTATATGCACCATATAAAGTAAATCCATTCAATTCACCAAAAGTTGATCCAATAACATTTTCTGAAAATGAATTAATAAATTGCTGCTGTAATTCCAATGCAAAATTTTTCCAATCTAAAAGTTCAGGTTTAGAATAATCTTCTTCACTAAGACCTGAATTATAATTAGTGTCAGACACTAGTCTTAGTAATCCAACACCCAAACGCCAATCCAACAAAGGATGAAAGCTCATATTTCTATAGTTTTTCAAGTCTTGGTATGAAGCATCTTTACACGTTCGATTTTGCAGAATATTATAATTATATCTTTCTTCATCATTATTTATTGGTTCAATGCAACGTCTTAGAAAATTATCAAAATCGCTATAAAGCTGCTTTACAAATCCGGATCCATTTGGTAATTCATCAGTAAGAACTATGCTTGCGCTCCTTCGCCCTGTTATGCCATTTAGTTCTGGCAATTCAATGGATTCTATTGCGGCAATTTCAATTTCTTCCGGATCAATATCTAAGCTTGCGGACAAAGTTCTTTGCAATAAAAATGAGGCGGAATAAAATGCCCCTTTAGATGAAGATGATTTAAATTTATTTGCGCTAAATGGATCAACCTCGATTGTTAATGGAAAATTATTGGGTTCTAATCGGAATACTTCTGTCACCTTACCTGAAACTATTGATAATGTTTCTTCTTCAGACCCTTGAATTGGATTATTATTTCCACTAAAATCATTCTCCAACCATTGGTTAGGCAGTTTTGCTCCATATTTTGTTTGTTGAAAGTACTTTCCTTTAAATTGCTTATTAAAATCTCCATTGTTATTTATTTTCCATGTTGTCTCCTGAGCAGAATACCTAATTTTTGAATTTCTGATAAATTCTGGATCAACATCTTTTGATTCTGCAAAGGTTATTGGTTTAGAGAAATTGATGTCAAAGTCTTCATTATCATCTTTAGGATAGCCTAAATCTGTTCTAAACGCAGCGGGGGTAGCACCTAAAAACACTGTAAATCCATCTTCCTCATCCGGTTTTCCAAAATTGCCATTTTGATTATCGTGATCGTATTTTTTGGTAAGTATTTTCTTTGTTTCATTATCCTGTTTCATCCAAATTCTCGAAGAAAAAGCATCCATATGAATAGTATCGGCTTCCCAAGTTGCAGTATCATGTCGGTATTTAATCCCAGTAATATTTGGCGTGAACCCTATTGATTGTACAACACCTTTATCTTTTGTTTTCTGGGATCCTGGGGCGAAATCATAAATTGCAATTCCTAAGTCTCTATCAATAGTAGTGGCCTCATATCCTTCAATATTGTTTTCTTCGGTTATTTTTTTAAACCCATGAATTAAATTTCGAATCCTTGTGGGCATACCTTGTAAGGGTAGGATTCCATTTTCGGCTAAAAATTCAGATAAGTCCATATCCTTTAAATTGCTATCATCAATTTTTCGTCTTATATCTGCAGATAAATCTAAAATCCATTGTCTAAAATCATCAAATTCATACGGTATAATATTCCCATTCACATATATGCCAGTATTTAAAGCATCAAATATTTTTTTAATTCTGTCATCAATATTATCCTGAAAGAGATTGTAAATCTCAGCTTGATTATAATTTTCAGTCGAACCAAATTCTCCATGAACACCACCTTGATTTTCGTTAAGTACTTCAAAAGAATACTGTAAAATTGCCTTTCCAAGCACCCTTTTAAAGATCTGTTCTTGACCTAAGCTTAAAAATGGTTGTGGAGGCTTATCTCCGGTTATACTTAATGGATTTTCAAAATAAAACTCATCATGACTTCTACCCCTGGCTATAGTTAATGCATATGAAAAAATTTGACCTCTGCGACCTGTTCGACCTACACGCTGTTGATAGTTAAATCGTTGCGGTGGCATATTGGCTAATAAGATTGCCTGAAGAGATCCTATATCAACCCCTACCTCAAGCGTAGTAGTTACACTTAATAAATCTATAGTTTGTATTTTTTTATTAATCGGATTTATAAATATATTCTTAAACTGTCTTTGGCGGGTTAATTGATCATCCGTTTGACCAGTAAGTTCTTCAGTATGTAATCTAAAAGGTTGATAGTCTTTCAATAAATTTGAAGTTAAATAATTTTTTTTCCATAATGTTTCAACGCCATCATTTTCAGGTTGATTATCTAATACATTTAAACAGAAAACACAAACGCTAGCAGAAGGATGAAGATGAACTGTTCCACAATTAGAACACTTATAATAATTAGAGTTTCTGTTTGTTAGTTTAATATTTATATGATTCATTTCAGCCTGGCTGGTATGACCAGACTGAGCTAGAATCCCAAAAACTTCATTGCCAAGATTAATCTCATCCATACCTAAAACTATAGCAACCTCTCTAATATACTTTCGTTCCCTTCTTCCAACAGGCAGTGCTGCATAGCTGAGATAAATAGTAGTCGGATAATCTGACCTATTGTGTTTATATGTATCGCCCCAAATTCTTAGAAAAGAATTACATATTTGTTTTAGAATTTCAGGTTGAAGCCCAAGTGTTTGAGCTTGTGTATCAATGTTGTTTGTTATTGTTGCATAACCTAAACCTGAAGCTTCAAAACTATAAAACAACTTTCCGAAAATAAAACCTGATAGATTCTCTTCAATTTTGTGATTAAAAAAATCTCTCACGCTTTGATATTCCCATCCCTGTGTAGCAGGATTCTTAGTTCTGAAGAAATATCCATCTATATAATCAAGATTTTCAAAATCAAATGCTTCCGACCATTTAACAACTTTATAATTTGCGCCAGTGGGGACATAAACAAAATCAAGAGACTTATAAGGTCCAGCTGGGTTTAGGCCTTCAAATAAAAGATTTTTTATAATAATATTTATTAAAGCCGAAATAGGTTTGATATTGTCTCTTAAACTATTTAAGGCGATTATATCAGCTTGAATTCCAATATTTGCATTGCTTATTATACTGTTAATTTGCCCGACTCTAGTTTGATTGATTTCGATAAGACTTGTTATTTCCGCTATCAAATTGTTTTCTATCGCATTTACTACCTCACCATCAAATTGTAGTTCATTTGTAATATTATGGATTAAGACTTCCCTTACAAGCGACATATAATGATCCTCTTCTATGTTCTTGGCCAACTTTGCAGCATCTTCTCGGCTGTCGGAGAATGCAACTAATTTTCTTGTGCTATCTCCAGCAGGTAGCTCTGCAAATAGCTCTTTTGATAGTATTTGACTCATTTTGCCAAAACCGGTTCTAAATCCTCTGTATGGAGAAAACTTTTTCTTTTTAGGAGCATATTTAGAATAATCAGATTTACAATGTGGACATGTACATGGTAATGCGCCAACAGATCTGACTTTGTCAGTTTCATCAATCTGTTTGATATCTTGATTGTTTTCTTTTACCCTATACCACAAACCTTTTCTGTAATCATACAGATTGTTTGGGTCAATTAAATGAATCTTTCCTGTTTTTACATTGATCCAGGCTTGTTCCCATTCTGCATCAAAATCACCAGGTCTTGGAATACAATTTTCAGTTTCAACTACATCGCCATTAGAATCTGCCGGATAAAAAACTGAAAAATCTAAATACTTTCTTTTTTCTACTATAGTAGCTGATGATGTTTCTGGTACTCCTTCAATATCAGTACTTAGTGGCAACAATTCTGTAATAATATTTTCATTTTCATCTCGAATATCAATTCTATTTCCACCGTAAGCAATTGATCCGCAGTTCTCACAATACAATACTTCTAAAGTTCTTTTTCCATTGGAAATAAGTTTTGGTGTTGTACTTAAATTCGCTATTGGCATCTGAGACGCATTAGTTTGCATTTCATGATCGGATTTCATTTCTGCCCATATCCCACCAATATTTCGATAAAAAAGATGAAAACGTAACCTCGGAAATTTATTTTCAATATTTAACCTTTCAAATAAACTTAGTATATATAAGAATCCTTTAACAGCTTCAATTTTATTAGCATTACCAAATAATGCTTCTGACATTGAAATTACCCCCTCAGTTGTATCACCAGGGCCATTTTTAAAAGCCGGCACAGCTCTGACTCTTTCGTCAATGCGAAATGCCGAAAAAAGTTTTTTATTAATTTCATCTTGATTTTCTATTAGTTTTGATATTGCATTTTTGAATTCTACTCTTTCTATAATTAACTTTATTCTTTGATTGAATTCATCTAGAATGATTTCACCTTTATTTAATAAATCGTTTTGATAACTAATTTTATTCTCGGTTTCTTCTGAGCCTTTCCCAATTTTTTCAAAGACATCAGTTTCAAGAATCAAACTAGATTTTCCCAAAGGTTCAATTGGTGGTACATTAATAATTTCAATTTCTTTTTGTTCAGTTCCAAAAAAACTCTTTAAGAATAACCTTCCTTCATCCCCTTCTAGTGAAGCGCTGCTTGCTAAAATCCGCAATTGATCACTATCTGGCGAAAGCCCAAGACGTTCAAGTAACATTCTTATTAAAAACGCACTCTCTGTTCCAGAACCACCACGATATAAGTGTAACTCATCTATTATGATGTGGAATATTCTGTTCTTTTTTTCGATTGCAATTTCCGGCTCAGTCAAAGCTTTATCGAATTCTGTTGTGCACGATAACCATTGTTTTGTTTTCTCCAAGAGAGGTCTCTCTATTTCACGCATTAACATTATACTTAGCATGCTGAAATTGGTAATTAGAATATCTGGGGGAGTGTCCTGCATGTCGAATCTAGTTCGCATTTCGGCACCATCCAATCGTTGAAAATTGGCTAGTAAATCCTTTTTCTTTTCATCATTTAGATTATCTGGGTTGGTTTGCAAATAAGTTAAAACCTCTTCATTGTTTTTTTGAATTGCCTTTAATTCCTTTTTCAAACGAGTAACGGTAAACGTATTTCTTTCGCCATCCTCTTTTAATAATTTCCCTGATACTGGTGATGTTCCGTTATATCGCCCAAAATAAATTCGATTTTCATCGTACTCAGAAAAGACATTTCTTGCATCATCTGAATCCAAAGCTTTGCGTAATCTGGAAAGCTGGTCTTCAACTAAAGCATTCATAGGATATATCACCATCGCCCTAATGGCAGCTGGTCGGTTAACAGTTGGACGTTGCTTAACAGCATCGTTTAGTGTACCATTTGCATTGACTATTCTAACTGGACCAAAACCATTAACAGACCACCAATTTGTATTATTTACATTATTGGCAGTATCCTTCCAGGTATTCATCTCTTTACTTAAATAGGCAAAAAGGGGCAATAAAAATGATTCAGTTTTACCTGAACCAGTCCCAGAAGTAATAACACAATGGTTGCCTGCCATTGCTTGTGTCAACATTTCCCACTGGTGTTGATACATCCGTTGGGGCCCAAATAAACCGACACTTACGATTCTTTTGAAAATTGCTAACTCCTGGTCATTAAGACCTGGAATATTTGTAATACTATCTATTGTATACTCAGAAGGCCTATAAGTGGGCAATGGTTCAACCCAAGGAGCACGGGCAAATACTTTATCGCGCTTCATTAATTCTTTTCTTTCAGCTTCAAAATCATCATACCTTGTTCCAAAAGCTGTTTCTAAATAGAGAATAAAATTATCTCTAATTTTCTCAAATACTTGAATGGGATTGTTCATATTTATAGAATTATTTGCATGTTAAAAATTGGATATTGCGGTGATCTCTTTAGAAGTTTATGATTTAAATTATTCTCGAAGAACAACTTAGGAATATTTTGATAGATGTAATATGCATCTTTATATCTAACACCATCAAATTCGAGTTTTTTTATCAATGGAAGTTGTTCACTCAAAAGCTGAAAACTTATAGAAAAATATCTTGGTAGCCTACAGCTTAATGGCACGGCTAATAATCTTCGTTCACTATCAAATACAAGAATATTTGTTTTTGATTGCGAACGGTCTTTCTCCTCTAATTCTTTACCGCAATTAACCCAGCCTTTTGTATTTATGCATTGATCATAGTTTTTTAATCTTATTTCCTTGTATAAATATAAGTAAAGATATATTCCTAATTGTTGGTCCGGTATATTGTAACAAATACCACAGTACCACAATCTGTAAATTGTTTTAAAGCCATTAATATTAGTAAACTTAATAAATGCCAAATCTCTCTCAAAGCCATTTGATTTATCAATAAATTTCAAAGATTCAATATCAAATAAATACCCTCCTTCAGTATCTTGGATTTCACTCTCATTAACCTCATTTATATAACCTCTCCAATTGCTAATATCTGGGAAGCACGATGTAAGTGCAATTTGTGAAAAAAGATTTCCCTTTTTAAAGACTATTTTTAATTTGTCGAGAAGTGGTTGAATTAATTTCTGATCACATTTCTTCATGTGAAAATTAATAGTTTGGGGCAATAAACTTGGGGGCAATAATAATGTATTGCTATTATTTGTTTGTATCTCAATACTTAAGAAAGTATTGATTGTGCAATATTTTATAATTACATCTATCATATTTGTGTCTCTTGCACCAATCAAATTAAATTTCGTTCCGTTCTCAGAAGGAACAACAAGTAAATGTGGCTTGTTGATATAAAAAGTGCTTTTGTTTGAATCGTACTCTACATAGCCAAGTTCCTGTAAAAGATAGCTTAATCGAACAGCTATTTTTTTTATATTTTCTTGGGTATTTTCGCCATTCTCTAATAATAAAAATACAACATCATTAAATTCCCTTTTAGTTAACTGACCCTTTGTCGAGATATAATGTATCAAAATGTTTCCCAACTGTTGAGAATTGTATTTACTATTCTGCCTATAATTTTCATTATTCTTATGATTAATAAATAAGTTATTCAATTGATTCTGGAATGGTATAGTATCCGCAATTTTATTTTGTGAAAAAAAATGTTCAACTCCTTTAAAATAGTTTTCATCAGACGTAGTTAATTGACCGATTACATCCCGTTTGGGAAGAAGTGTTTCAATTTCAGTATTATTTTTTTTATTAAAAGCTGTAATTTGTAGAAATCTATGGGATGAAATATTGTTACATACAAGTTTAAATTGTTGATTTAGCTTACCACAACTTTTATGCTCATCTGTAAAAGTAAATTGGTTAATAAAGCTTTCGACGCCTTCTTCATCCTGAGTTAGATGATTTAAGGGTATTTCAGAACCATCTTCATACTTTGCAATAACCTTGTCGTCAATGATTTCAGTATTTTCAATCCAAACAGTCGGCAGCTTATCCTTAAACAGATTGCCGTCAATATAAAACGACTTATCAAAGTTTATCTTGGGCTTTTGTTCTAGTTCTGGTATTAATTCTTGGATTGTTGGGTGTGGACAATTGGTAACAGACTCAATCGTAAACGATAGCAAATCATTTGATAATTGTGTTTGAGTATTATTCTCAAATAACTTTTTTTTATTATCGGAAATATTTTCAAACCAATGTTTTAAATTTTTTTCATAAAATTCCTTTTTACATATAATTAATGTTTTGCCGACATTATACTCTACCTTAGGTATTTCTACCCAATCAAAATTAGATATTTTCTTAAATATATATATGTCTTTAGGCTTCCATGTGTATTTACTTCTTGCCGAACTATCTACCAATTGAATTTCCGATTCTAAATTTTTAAAACAGTTTTTAATAGGGTTAGAATAAAATGAATTAATCTGACGTATTTCCTCTGTTAATACAACCCCATCACGCTTTTTCAATTTTAAATTTTCGGGAATACCGTTCTTAGAAAAAATTCTTACATATTTTAGATTGATTGATGTTATACCATTAAAATCTAAACATAGTACAAGTCTATTACGAGAAAAACCTCTTACACCTTCTACAGTATAATTTGTTCCTTCCCAATTCTTATAAAAAGTCAAAGCTCTTTTTAAGATTTTTTTTCCAATATAATCATTTATATCGGCTATCTTATTTTTTGTGTTAAGCGATAGCTTTAGTTTTTTATAATTTTCAACTAAAAGTTTACGCATAAATATTTCATTAATTACTTCTCCAGGAAGTATATCATTTTCATCAAATAACATTGACAAACGTTCTTCCTGTTCCTTTCTAAAAAGAATATGGTATTCAAATTTTCCAACATATTTTCTAGCAGACGATGGATTTATTTCTTCTAAAATTCCTAAGCTAAAATTTTTTTCATTCCTTAACCATTCATTTATTCTTATCCATAAGATATCAATTTCGGTCAAATGATTTTTTATGTGTAAATCATAATTATTTGTAAGTTTTTTCTTCTCGAAAAAATCTTTCACATAACCATGAAAATTGCTCATCTTAAAATCTTCGTTTGTATCACCTGAAGTAAATGGCAATAAAAACGTTAAAATATAAGATAGATATGGGGGGTATTCAAGTGTGACCATATTTATGGCTCTGCATCCATTTTGATATTTATTTTCAAGGCTTAAAATTCTATTTATGTAATTGTCATTTGGGATTCCAAAAACTCCCAATCTTAATGCTTTATAAAAGTTCTCGATATAACCTTCTTCGGGTTTTTGAAAATTATTAATACCAATTTCTTCAATAACAGTTTCACTGAAGTACAGCATCACTTCTTTCTCCTCATTTTCTGGGTTAAAAAAATGTTTAATAATTGCGTTATTCCACTCCAAGTAGTTCATAGTGTAACATTTAATACATTATAATTGATTTTAAATTTCAAAGTTTGCTTGTTCGTATTGTTTATTCAGAATTTTTTCGGAGAATAATTTTATTTTACAACTGGATAAGCTATCTCCCCCCAATTATGCTCTCTATTTTCGAGCATAATATCAATTATGATTGGAACTAATAGTTGCATAATATTACAGGCATCTTTTAATTGAGAACGATTTAATTTAGAATTGTAAGTAGCACCGCCATGAATTAATTGGTTACGGAGGGTATAAAGCCTTTCCAATATAATTTCAATTAAGCCTTCAATGTTTTGTTTGGATAGGCAGTTTGTAGCACTTGCGATAGATTTATTAAATGCAGGAATATAATCATTGGTTTCGCCTCGGTTATATTCCCAAAATTTTTCAAAAACGAATTTATTTTCAATTAGAACTTTAACAGGCCCGCTATACTTCTCCCAAAGCAAATTGTATAAACGAGTACGATCATATTCAACAAGACTACTGGTAAAATCCCTCAATTTAGCTTTTTCTGGCTTAGAGCTAATCCCATTAATGTCAACTGCATAGCAAGCATTAAATGACACCCATAGAGAAATGAATTTCAAATCTAAATTTTCTTCCTGTTTTTCTGCACTTTTTAGCCATGAAATGGCTCTGTGAATCCTAATTGTAAGGTTTTCAGGAAGGGTGGCAGTTTTTAGTTTTCTTATTAATGTAGTTGTTTGCATTTTAATTTATTTGAAATCCTTATTTATACCCCTTAGCAATTTCCTCCGCTATCCCCTTTATCTTTAAAGCTAAACTTATTGGCGATAGCACTTTAATACTTTTGCCATATTTAAGTATTTCAGATATTATCTCAAAAATAACAAACATTTCCAAAATACCTCATTCAACGTTTCCGCGGGTTCTAAGAGATGAGTTGTGGTGCAAATTGTGGTGCAAATGAGAAAAGCAGCTACAAAAAGGTGTTTCAAAAATTGCTTGTAACTGCATGATTATCAATGAGTGGCCCGCCAGGGAATGATCCTGGGCCCCCTCATTATGAGTCACAAATTTGGTCCTACCCCATATAGCTAATTATAGCTAATTAACTGTAATCAAGTTTATATATTATCTTCAAAGATAACAAATGACTCTTTGTATTATCCTTTTAGCTACCCTTATGTAACAAATTGGCTTTTTCAGGTAATTTCGCATAGGAAGCCTTAAGCCTTGAATCGTATTCTTTTAATTTCTATGGGTTGTCTGCCTCAATATTAAACCCAATGATGTCATTTGCCATAAAGTATTCTGCCTCCAAATTTGTAGTCTCTCTTAATCCTGCAACCATGGTTTTATACTAGTATCCTAAGAAATTACATAGGCAAACCCAGTAGATACTCATAATTCTAAGATCTTAGACCAATTTTCAAGGGCTTAAATTTTAATTACTTTATAAAAATCATTTATTAATTGTTTCTATAATAATCTTCCCATTCACAACTTTTATATTAGTAGTTGTATTATTTCCTGTTACATTTATTTTTACTCCATTCACAATGATTGTACTTTGTGTCCCATTATTAGTAGAATAAGTTTTTGTAAAACTATTAGTGTTTGTATTTGCTTTTGTTTTTACATTTGTATTGTTTGGAGTATTATTTGCCTTTGGTTTCGGTTGGGTAGTTGCATTTTTATTTTGGCTTGTACTAAATGCTGCTTTATATTTAATATCGTATAACTTTCTTTTTGATGCATCAGATAAAATACTATTGGCTTCATTAATGTTTTTAAATTGTTCGGCACCTCTCGGATTTATATCCGGGTGATATAATTTTGATAATCTTCTGTAGGCCTTTTTAATAACTTCATTTGAAGCATTTGATGGTATTTCTAGTATTTTATAATAATCTATCATTTTTTGTTTTTAAATTTTATGATAATATTCCTTTTTGCCTTAAATGTTTAATACAATCACGAATTTTTTCATCAGCGAAACGGTTAGCTGATCGTTCAAAAATATTCGATGAGTAACCTACATTTTTTGTATAGACGTCATAATTTTTAAAATCAGGATTAGTAAGGTGAGAAATATGATGTTCTATTTCATGAAGTATACAGTGAATTATATTTTTTATTCTTTCTGATTCAGAACCTTCATAATTATTTACATAGATCACAATTTTTTTCTTTTGTAAAATATAACAACCTAATGTATTTGGTTTTGAAGTTGCTTTAGATACCTGATATAAGGGGTAGTATTTTATATTATGTTGTTTATATACAGGTGCACAGTAGTATAATACCTCTTGAATTAGTTTTGAGTAGGTACAATTTAATTTGATATTATTTTCCTTAATGTCTTGATAAATACCTTCCATTAAGTTGATAAGGCAAAATGCGATCCAGCAAATGAGTATAAATATTGTTAAGTCCTTATTCATTGATTTTCAGTTTATTATACATAAAAATAAAAACTTTTAAAGTTTATATGCGTTTTAGTTTGGTTCATTTAGATCACAAAAATAAAAAATAATAATTAAAAACCAAAAGAATTGGTATATTTGTTTTAGAAAGAAATCTATATCTAAAAAGTATTAAATTGTATTCTATGAAAATTCAAACACAATCAATTGGTAATCATTTAGGCATTAGTCATAACGATATTTTAAAAGATGGATGGGCAAATATGTCTAGATTTAGTAACAATAACAATTATGGTGATTTAGCTACAAGTTTCACCTTTGTTGCTGTGGGAAGCTCTGGACTTTTGCCAGGAAGTTTTTTATATGATGAGGTTTCCATAGCTTTTGCAAACGATGAATTAGCGCATATAGTTCATGCCTATAATAGATATGAAAATTGGTATGCCTTGAAAGATTCCTACTTCGATTTAATTGACAATTCAAATGAACCAGCAGTATGTTTATATCATAATAAATTAATTTTTATGCCTAGAAATATTGATACAATTAACGATATTAATCATAATGAAATTTCATCTAACTTATTATTAAACATTGTTAGACTTAATGAGGAAATTTCAAAATCAAAAAATATATTTTTTATGGATCTTACCAGTGGTATTGATTTTTCTGCTTTAGATTTTGATTTCTTAAATACAAGGTTGAATGAATTATACCCCAATTCAATTACTGAGAACATCTATCTATATTAAACATAGAATTTTTTATGAAAAAGAATACTACTAAAACTACTACTAAAAAAAATGATCCTAATAATGGGGTAACAACAGAATGGCTTATCGATTTATCTAAATCTATTTTAGATAATGATTGGGTCGATAAAGCAGAATTAGAAATTTTTTATAATGGTAGTCACACTCTCGATGCTGATGGTAAAAAAAGAAAATCTTCATGTGATTTACTTTCTATTTATTTTAAGGATGTTAATGGTGATAAATGGCTAGCAGAAGTTTTTCCAAATAAAAGAGTTTATTTAAATCTGTATGAAATTAAAGTGAGGATAAGAGACGGTAAGGTAATAATGGAAAAAACGGATAATAGTTATGAATTTCACCATAGAGAAGCCTTTAGTACAATAGATGAATTAAAAGAATATTTAAAAATATTACCAAATAATCCCTCTAATAATTATTATGAAAAAGCACAAATAGAAGCTCAGAAAAAAAGTAAGAATGTAGAAGAATTAATGAAGCTGTCGGAAGTCATAGTTTCCATTGATTTTTTAATGAAAAGAGGTTATTATATTATGGAGGAATCTGCTGATTATGTTAAGCTTCAAAAAATGATGACTGAGGTACGTTTTATTACTGAAAATAATAGTGATGTGCATAGATATAGGCTTAGTATAAACGATGATGGGGCAAATAAAAAAGAAACTGGTTTAGTACTTATACTTCTTGGGAAGATATTGAAAAAATATGGTTATAAGCGAGGCGATAATATTTTTGACATAAATAATATGTATAATGAATATGCTGATGAATGGTACAAATATTTTGAATGATAATATATAAAATCTTATGAAAAAGAAAGTCATTAAAGAAATTAACCCATCAATTAATAATGGTGTAAAATCAAAATGGTTAATCGATTTATCTAAAACTTTAAGAGATAATGCATTAGTTCATACTACTCAATTATCTTCTGATGGTATTGAAAAGCTATATGTTTGTTTTAAAGACAACAAACGTGTAGAATGGATGGCAAAAGTATATAAAACAAAAATAGTTGAACTATTGAGGGAAGAGAAGCTTGCAAATAAACAAAAGGTGCTTGAACATTTTGGGAATTTTGCATTTGAAGATTTTAATAAATATTTGTTTTCATTACCTACTAGTGCAACTGATTTTTTTAATAAAATAATATCTCAAGAAGTTAAAGTATCAACTGATAGTAATAAATCAATTGAGATCATTGATAAATATAAAGAAATGGGCTTTTCAGAAGTCGTTGAATTAATAAAATATTTATTAAAACGAGGTTACTATATCGAGTACTTCAATGGCGAAGATGTAAAACTTCAAAAAAATTTAACTGAGGTTCACTTTATCAATTATGAGAATAGGCAAAGGCTATGTATTCATGATGATGATGAGGGCGAGGAAGAAACAGTCGTAATATTAGAACTTATGGGTAAATTATTTGAAAAGTATGGTTATAAAAGAGGTAAGGATATTATAGATAAAAATGGAATGTATCTTGAGTATCAAGATGAATGGTATAAATA
>Ga0194037_1001899_pt1 | contig 14512 bp, 15 predicted proteins | sample JunL306m_MetaG_FD_148653 | JGI IMG/M metagenome (GOLD analysis project Ga0194037, IMG submission 148653) | Anoxic zone freshwater microbial communities from boreal shield lake in IISD Experimental Lakes Area, Ontario, Canada - Jun2016-L304-6m | ecosystem: Environmental > Aquatic > Freshwater >...
TCGCAGGAGACCCAGAGACAGATGCTATTGAGATCGCCCAGCAGATTGCTGCTCAACCGCCGAAAGCAATTATGAATACCAAGGCTCTGATGAAGGCAAATAAGCACGACGCGGTTGCACATGTGATGCGCGCTGAATTCCAACTCTTTGCCCTTGCTCTGCAATCTGAGGAAGCGGCCGAAGCATTTATGAAGTTCATGTCTACGAGAGGGAAGTAAATGTCACTTCAAGGAAAGCGAATTTTTGTAACAGGCGGTTCCCGCGGTATTGGTCTAGCAATAGCCTTGCGTGCAGCACGTGATGGCGCATCAGTGGCTATTGCCGCAAAGACCTCTGATCCCAATCCAAAGCTTCCCGGAACAATTCACACTGCCGCAGAAGAGATTCGTGCAGCAGGTGGAACCGCGCTTCCCATCCAATGTGATTTACGAGATGAGAACCAGATTGCTGCAGCAGTTGCACAAGCTGCTCAAGAGTTCGGTGGTATCGATATCTTGATCAATAACGCCAGTGCTATCAATCTGACTCGTACCGAGGACACCCCAGCAAAGCGCTTTGACCTCATGTTTGATGTCAACGTTCGTGGAACATTCTTGACCTCACAAGCAGCCCTTCCTCACCTTCGGGAATCAGCTGAGGCTGGACGCAATCCACACATCTTGACCTTGTCACCACCGCTTTCCATGAAGGCTAAATGGTTTAAGAACCATGTTGCCTACACAATGGCGAAATACGGGATGAGTATGTGTGTTCTAGGAATGGCTGAAGAATTCAAGCGCGATGGAATCGCAGTAAATGCCCTGTGGCCACGCACCGCTATTGATACTGCAGCGCTTGCAATGATTCCAGGCGTTGATACCGCTGCCTGTCGCACTCCAGAGATTCTCTCTGATGCGGCTTACATCATCTTGAACCGTAACTCGAAGGAGTGCTCAGGCAACTTCTTCGTCGATGATGAAGTTCTTGCTTCTGAAGGAGTTACAGATCTGGAGAAGTATTCAGTAGTCCCTGGCACCAAAGATTTCTTACTCGACTTCTTCCTGGATTAAGTGAAGCGGGGGAGGTTGCTCTAACCTGCTCCCATGAACCTGGAACTCAATGGCACAAACGTTATTCATGAATCAGAGCGCCAGGGCAAGGCATCTTCACTCTTCTGGCCTTGGTGTGGTGCAAATGTTTCGCTTCTAGCGCTTTCCTATGGCTCGTTCTTCTTGGGCTTCGGTATCTCTTTCTGGCAGGCCACTTTCGCAGCAATTATCGGCACTGTGCTCTCATTTCTTCTGGTTGGCGTCAGCTCTCTCGCTGGAAAGAAATCAAATGCTCCAACAATGGTCTTATCACGCGCGACATTTGGAGTGAAGGGCAATCTGATTCCCGGAGCGCTCTCATACCTGATATTTGTTGGCTGGGAGACCGTGTTGGTCTCGCTGGCAACTTTGGCGACGGGAACTGTATTTGTGCGCGTTGGCCACCTCAGCCATAACACCGCAATGATTATCGGATTCGTTTTATCTGTGTCGCTGACCGTATCTGCAGGAGTACTTGGCTTTGGTGTCATTATGAAATTGCAGAAGTACCTAACAGCAGTCACTGTCGTGGCAACGATTATCTATATTGGTTTGACCTTGTCGCATGTACATTGGGCACAAATCTCAACGATGAAATCAGGAAGTATCCAGGGATTCATCGGAGCTCTGATATTTGGGGCAACTGGCATAGGTCTTGGCTGGGTTAATTCAGCGGCAGATTATTCACGTTACTTGCCGCGCAATACGTCGAGCCGAGGAGTAATCGGATGGACCGTCTTTGGTGCATCCCTAGTTCCAATTCTTCTCGTCATCTACGGCGCAGCGCTTTCAGGAAGCGATAAGAAGTTATCTGATGCCATTGCAACTGATCCGATTGGGGCGTTGACCACAATTCTGCCCACTTGGTATTTAGTGATATTCGCTCTTATTGCAATCTTAGGTCTGGTCGGCGGAGCAATTCTCGACCTGTATTCATCTGGACTCACACTGATCTCGCTAGGTTTACCCGTAAAGCGTCACATTGCAGCAAGTATCGACGCAGTCTTGATGTTGATTGGAACTATCTACTTCGTGTGGATTGCAGATAACTTCTTCTTTCCATTCCAGGGCATTCTTATTACTTTGGGAGTTCCCATCGCCGTGTGGTCTGCGATATTTGTTACCGATGTCTTAATGCGCAAGAGTTATCACGAGACAGATCTCTATAACCCTCATGGACGATATGGAAGTTGGAACTTTGGCTCTATCGCCGTCATGGTTATTGGAACGCTCGTTGGGTGGGGATTTGTAACCAACACCTTCGCCAGCTGGTTATCGTGGCAGGGATACTTCCTTCACTTCATCGGAGGAAAGAGCGGCGCCTGGGCGTATTCCAACCTTGGAGTTTTCTTTGCGCTACTTATCGGATTCGTTGGATATTACTTTGTTGCGCGAACTACTTTAAAGAAGCAGGAAAACGTCTAAGCCAGAGAAGTCCTAGGGCACCAGAGACGATAGCGGCAAAGAAGAGCCCAATCCGAACCTGAGCAAGTTCGGTAGAAGTCTTGAGTGTTATCTCTGCAATGACAATCGAGACTGTAAGACCCATGCCCGCCAAGAAGCCAACGCCCACGATCTCTTTTAAATCAAGAGCTGGAGGAAGTGTTAGCTTGGTGAATCTTGTGCAGAGATAAGCGAAGAGTGAGATTCCGAAAACCTTACCCACGACTCTCGCCATGACAATCGAAACAGAAATTTTCTCTGTAGCAACTGAGAAATCAAGCTTCGTTAATAGGTTGATAAAGATGTAGACGGGAATAATTGCGAAGGTCGCTATAGGGGAGAGGTATCTAATCAAAATTGTGCGCTTGGGGAGAATGAATCCAAGCCCGGCTGCACCTAGCGTGTAGACCGCGCTAGCTAGATGTAAGTCTTTGTGGAAGAAGATGCCGATGACAACGAGCGAGAAAAAATCATCGGCAACTGCCAAGGTAAGCAGGAATAGTCGCACCGCTGGATTTACTCGCTTGCCCAAGATGCTGAGCGCACCGATTGCTAGAGCAACGTCTGTCGGCATTGAGACTGCCCATGCACGTGAATCAGGATTGAGAACAAAGAAGATAAGAGCTGGGATGATCATTCCGCCGAGCGCCGAAATTGCCGGCAAGATTGCATCCTTTGGTTTATCTAAACCTTCTCGAATCTCAAGGCCAATCAGCACGAAGAAGATGAAGGTCAGAATTTCCGAGAGCATGGTGAAAGAGTAACGCCCGCCACCATAAAGGCGACGGGCGTTACTTAAGAGAGTTCGATTTAGATGTCGTAGTAAAGCTCGAACTCAGCTGGGTGCGGACGTAGACGCACATAATCAACTTCATTCTTACGCTTCCATTCGATCCATGTCTCGATGAGGTCTTCTGTGAAGACTCCACCCTTTGTAAGGAATTCGTGATCCTTCTCAAGGCTATTGAGAACTGCATCGAGTGAACCTGGAACCTGAGGAATTGCTGCAGCTTCTGCACCTTCGAGTTCGTAGAGATCCTTATCAACTGGAGCAGGTGGCTCGATCTTATTCAGAATTCCATCGATACCAGCCATGAGCATTGCGGCAAATGCGAGGTATGGGTTTGATGATGGATCTGGGCAACGGAACTCAACCCGCTTTGCCTTTGGTGATGATCCTGTAATTGGAATACGGATACATGCGGAACGGTTACGCGCTGAGTAAACGAGGTTTACGGGAGCTTCATAACCTGGAACCAAGCGACGGTATGAGTTCACTGTTGGGTTGGTGAATGCAAGAAGTGATGGTGCGTGCTTCAAGAGTCCGCCGATATACCAACGTGCCATATCTGAGAGATCGCCATATGTTCCTGCTTCGAAGAAGAGTGGCTTGCCATCTTTCCAAAGTGATTGGTGAACGTGCATACCTGAACCGTTATCTCCGAAGAGTGGCTTTGGCATAAATGTTGCGGTCTTGCCGCCTTCCCATGCAACGTTACGAATGATGTATTTAAACTTCATTAGCTCGTCACCTGCAGAGAGAATATCTGTGAAGCGGTAGTTAATTTCCATCTGTCCGGCTGTACCGACTTCGTGGTGTGAACGTTCTACCTGAAGTCCAGCGCGTCCAAGCTCCATCACCATTTCATCGCGAAGATCTGCGAATTGATCTGTTGGTGAAACAGGGAAGTATCCACCCTTAATACGTGTGCGATATCCACGGTTAGGAGTTCCGTCTGTATCTGCAACGATGCCGGTATTCCAAGCACCTTCGTATGAATCGATGTGGTGGTAAGACTCGTTCATTCCTGTCTTAAAGCGGATTGAATCAAATACATAGAACTCAGCTTCTGGAGCGAAGAATGCCTGATCTGCGATTCCAGTCGACTTCAAATAATCGACAGCCTTCTTCACTACGCCACGTGGGTCGCGTGAGTAAGGAGTGTTATCAGTTGGGTTGTGAACAGAGAAGATGATGACCAAAGTCTTTTCAAGACGGAATGGATCGATAAATGCTGATTCTGGAACTGGCAGCAACTTCATATCTGACTCGTGGATTGACTGGAATCCGCGGATTGAAGAACCATCGAACATCAAGCCGTCTGTGAAGACTGCTTCATCAAATGATTCAACAGGAACGTTGAAGTGGTGTTGAATTCCAGGAAGGTCGGTAAAGCGAACGTCAACGAGCTTTACATCTTCCTTCTTGATGTATGCAAAAATCTCTGAAGAATTTTTAAACATGTAGTGACTCCTATTGAGGCTGTTAAGGCCCAGCCGACTCAACATTGAGCACCGCTGATGGGGAAAGGCTAGTTCTCCAGAGTAAAAAAGTCATAATTTTGGTGTTACGGCTGTGTTACATCGAAGCCAGATGGCTCACATCGGGGCTTAAATGCCTCGGGCGATAGGCTTACAACATGTTTCCTCGCATCAGTCAGGGTCGCCGCCTTCTCGGCATCACCATCGACTGGATCGCCTGTTACTTAATTTCCCTGGGCTTCTTTGCCGGTCACGGCACACTGACCGAACGAGTTCCACATGCGCGGATTCCAGTTTTGATACTGCTCTTCGCCGAATACTCACTTCTCGTTGCTTTTGGGGGCGCATCCTTCGGACACCGGATTGTCGGTTTGAAAGTCGTGCGCTTTTCCGACGGGGGAGCACCTACTCCAATTCAAGCGCTTATCCGCGCAGCGCTGCTCATGCCATTAATTACTGCGATTACCTTCGATGAGAACGGCCGCGGCGTTAACGAGAGACTCTCCAATACTGTCTTAGTCAAGATACGTTAAAAGCTGTAGATATGAAAAAGATCTTGGTATTGGTACTAGTGCTCATCATGAGCACCACTCTAGGTGCCTTCGCCATGGGTTCAGGAAATAAGTATCAAGATGCTCAAACCGGAGTCAGCTACCGAATTTATCAACCAGCCTCAACTGGTGACTTAATACTTCGCTCATTCTCAATGCAATCATGTGGCGCGAAGAATGAGCAGTGGCTAGCTGCAATCTATGGAGAAGATCGTTCTGTGCAATTCTTAGAAACTGATGCAAAGGTAAAATGCTCTAATCCTGGTCTTGGCGTGAAAGTTGCAACGGCGCTCGTCAACGGGAATAAGGCAACGATTGTCGCCTTCTGCGATCCAGCTAATAGCAAGCAGTGGAAGAATTGCAAGACTTCAGATATTCACAACTACGGTGGCTACGCAATGTGGAAGGTTCCTCCCACCAAATCACTACACGGCACAGAGATTGAAGTCCTTGTATCAGGATTTACCTATGCGGACTTACTTAAGATGGCTAGAGGAATGAAGCCGGTCAACCCGTAAGACTGGATTGGGTAGAAACTCTTCACAAAAACCCGACATTCTGCTTCGCTTATCTCCCAATCGACAAGAGGAGAGAAAATGGCAAAGGCATACGAAATTTCAGTTTGGAAACCTCACGCAGGCAAGCGCGCTGAATTTATGAAGACTTGGGGAGAGATTGCAGAAATATTCAAGGCAAATGGAGTTAGTGAGATAACTGTTCTTGCAGGGCATGCTGGTAAAGATGTTGGGAATATCCTCATCATTCAAACTTTTAAGAGCCTCACAGATAATGGAATTGTCAACGATGCGATCGCAGAGAGTCCTGCTATGAAAGCTTGGATGGAGAAGAATAAGGACGTCGACTCAGCAGCAATGGTCTCTCATGACCTTTACACGGAGGCATAAATACAATGGCAAAGCGCGTATTCGTTAATTACTACTTCCGCACAAAATATGGCCAAGGTGCAAAGGTCGATGCCTATATTGAAGAGATTAAAGCTGAAGCGCTCAAACTTGGAATCTCCGAAGTTCGCGTAGGTAATGTTGAAATTGGTCACTACTCACCATCAACCTGCTTTTCACTCACCTTTGAAAGTGGAGATGCCTTTGGGAAGCAATGGGGAAATGGTTCAGAGTACGAGGCGAAGAGTGCTGGATGGGGCGCGCTATGGAAGAGAATAAATAGCGAACCTGATCAAATCTTTGAGCGAATCGGTTCAGATCTGATTTACGAAGAGTAAGAGCAGTTGTTCTTTAGCGGAGTTTGGTGCCCTTTGGAAGCGGTCCACGTGGAATTGGCATAGACATTCCACCGACTGCTTTCAAACGGGCACGAACTTCGCGCATCTGATGCGCAGATAGCTTCTTAGGAAGTTTTGTCAGATGCTTCTGTAGCTTGCGGATTGGGACTTGGCCATCGCCATCTCCTACAAAAATTTCAGTGATAGGAACGCCAGGAGCGAAACGTTCTGACTTCTTCTTCTCATCCTGCAACATCTGACGTACTGCAAAGCCACCTTCACCGGTGAGAACAATTCCTGCACGACCCACACTTCGGTGGACCATATCCTGCTGACGGTTCACGGCAACAGCTGGAGTAGTAGTCCATCCCTTACGAATTGCCATTAACACACTGGCGCCAGCGCCAATCTGACCTTCAATTGAAGAGTAGGCAGCTGAACCTGCGACGCGCGTGAAGATAAACATAGTTACAAGAGCAGCAACGGGAATCGTTACGAAGCCGCCGTAGATCGGGTGGCCAAGTACGACACCGAGCGAGACTCCAGCAATGAGAACAAGGATGAAGATCGCAATGAGTGCGATGCCAATCCATGGCTTCTCTGCACTTGTGACCTTGTAGGCATCACGGAAAGTTTGAAAACGTGGAGTCTTGATCTTGGCTTCTTTGCTCTTCTTCTTAAACATGTTGGTTAGTTTAGGGGAGCAGGGGCTGTACCACCAAGGCGTACGGGGGCCCAGCGCTGACCTTGATGTGAATCGGGATACTTTTCTTGTACTTCATAGAGCATTTTCACCATCGTGTCACGGAGTAATTTCTCGCCAGCTTCAACATCTGATTGCTTATCGAAGTAGAGCGGTGCACCGAATGCGACGGTGATAGGAACGTTCTTGCGGCGGAGATTTCGTTTGACCTTCTTCGTCCAAATTCGCTGAGATCCCCAGACGATAGTGGGAACGATAGGAACGCCGGCCCCCATCGCAAGTCGAACCGCACCAGATTTGAGTTCCTTAATTTCGAAGCTGACTGAGATGGTGCCTTCAGGAAAAATTCCAATGACCTCGCCTGCTTTAAGAGCGCGAAGCGCTGCAACAAAGGAGGCAGAACCGCTAGAGCGATCGACAGAAATGTGGTGCATACCGCGCATCAATGGACCGGCTAATTTATTGTTAAATATTTCCTTCTTCGCCATAAACCGCACATAACGTCCGGCGGGAAGTGCTGCGGTACCTGTCAGCGCAAAATCGAGATATCCGATGTGATTGATTGCCAGGATCGATCCACCATCACGTGGAATATTTTCTTCACCTTGAAAATCAAACTTTAAACCCAGGTATTTCCAGAAAGCTTTAATAGCGACAATAACTGGGGGATAAACAAGATCAGCCAACGGATGCACGCTTTTCTTGCGCTTGCTTATAGAGGCGTCCGGCGCGATAAGAACTGCGGACTAGCGGACCGCTCATGACACCGCTAAAACCTATAGCTTCGGCTTCCTTGGCGAGTTCCACAAATTCATCAGGCTTTACCCAACGTTCGACTGGGTGATGTTTATTGGTAGGACGAAGATATTGAGTAATCGTAATCAGGTCACAGCCAGCGGCATGGAGATCAACTAGTGCTTGCGAAATTTCTTCACGAGTCTCACCTAAACCAAGTATCAAGTTTGACTTGGTAATCAGACCAAAGGCGCGTGCCTGGCTGATGACATTGAGAGAACGCTCGTAGGTAAATGCGGGACGAATTCTTTTGAAAATTCGTGGCACTGTCTCGAGGTTATGCGCGAATACTTCAGGGCGGGTCTCAAAGACTTCATTGAGGAAAACAGGATTTCCACTGAAATCTGGAGCAAGCATTTCAACGCCGGTTCCGGGATTAAGTTCGTGAACCTTGCGAATTGTTTCGGCGTATAGCCAGGCGCCTTCATCGTCTAAGTCATCGCGGGTAACGCCCGTGATAGTTGCGTACTTCAGACCCATTGATTGCACAGACTCTGCAACGCGACGTGGTTCATCACGATCGAGCGGTTCAGGTTTTCCGGTATCGATATTGCAGAAGTCGCAGCGACGTGTACAACGTTCGCCGCCGATCAAAAATGTTGCTTCTTTATCTTCCCAACATTCAAAGATATTAGGGCAAGCTGCCTCTTGGCATACGGTGTGAAGACCTTCAGTCTTCACGAGTGAACGAAGGCGCGTGTATTCAGGGCCCATATTGGCGCGAGTCTTTATCCACTCGGGCTTTCGTTCGATCGGTGTTTCAGTATTGCGCGCTTCAATGCGAAGTAATTTACGTCCGTCTGGTGCGATAGTCATGCACTTACCTTTGCTAGAGATTCGGTTAAATGTTTCTCGACCAAGGCGATAACGTCATTGACGTTAATTTCTCGACCGAGTTCTGCAGATATCGATGTGACGGTTGCATCGTCTATTCCGCAGGGGATGATTCTATTGAATCCGGCAAGGTCCGGATTCACGTTCAGGGCGAAGCCATGCATCGAGACTCCGGAGGCGACGCGAATTCCTATCGCGGCGATTTTGCGCTCACCTTGCGAGTCGCGAACCCACACTCCAGAACGACCGGCGACTTGGGTCGCCTCAATATCGAGATCGGCACAGACTCGAATCAGCCCCATTTCAATCTCACGAACAAAGCCGACGAGTTCAGTGGGCTTAGCTAATGTGATGATCGGATAGCCAACGAGTTGCCCGGGACCATGCCAAGTAATTTTCCCGCCACGATCCACATTGATAACAGGAGTCCCATCAGTGGGACGTTCCATCTCTGTTGTGCGTTTGCCGGCTGTGTAGACCGAAGGATGTTCCAGAAGCAATAAAGTGTTTGGTCTCACCGCTGCAACAACATCACGATGTATTGATCTCTGCATTTCTAGCGCAGCTTCGTACTCAACTAATCCAGAACGCTCTATCGAAAGAGGGGACATAGTGAATTCTTTGAGTGAATCCGCGTTAAGAAGTGGCACGGGTACAGCCTAAAGGTAGGCTAGCCCTCTCGCGAATTACGCAATTACCGAGCCCGAAAGGCCCACATATCGTGTCTATCAATACTGTCTCAAAATCCCGCAAGCCATTTGCCATCGCCATGTTGGTGGTCATCGCCTGGTTCATGATCTCTGGCGTCTTTGGTCCACTCTTCGGAAAGCTCTCGACAGTTCAAGATAATAACAACTCTTCATTCTTGCCAAAGGGCTCTGAAGCATCGATGGCCTCTGAGCAGATTAAAACTTTCTCAGGTAAAGATTCATTTAATTTTCCTACGCTGATTCTCTTCGAAGGCAAGGTAACCCCTGCGACTATTGCATCAATTAATACCCATATGCAGGGCGTTGGCGGCCTTACTCTTGATGGAACTGCAGCGAAAATCTCTGACTACCTAGCTCCAGGACAGACAATTACAGTTTTCCCATCTCAAGATGGTCAGGCAATCTTGGCAAATGTGCCACTCGATGGATCTGCAATCGGAAAGAATTTGCCTAATGACAAACCGGTATTGCCTGAGGTCGTTAAGGCGCTGCGCGCAGATATCAAACCTTTTGCTGAGTCCAATGGCGTCACCCATTATGTAACTGGTCCTGCTGGACTTCTTGGTGATCTCTTTGGGGCCTTCGGAACTTTGGACTCATCACTTCTTCTGACAACTTTGGGCGTTGTTGCAATTATCTTGATTGTGGTTTATCGCTCACCAGTTTTATGGATCATTCCGCTGCTCTCAGCCCTCTTCGCACTTTCAACTGCCGGCGGAATTGTTTATCTTCTTGCCAAGAATGGTGTTCTGAAAGTTGATGGTCAGTCACAAGGAATTCTTTCGGTACTTGTTTTAGGTGCGGCCACGGATTACGCGCTGCTACTGATTGCTCGTTATCGAGAAGAGTTACACCATCATGACAATCGCTTCGATGCGATGCGCGCTGCCTACAAGGGAGTATGGGAGCCAATTCTGGCCTCTGGTTCAACAGTCTCAATCTCTCTCCTGATTCTTCTCTTCAGCAAGCTCTCTAACACTCGTGGCCTCGGACCGATTGGCGCAATCGGCATTGTCTCTTCCATGTTCACAATTCTGACCTTGCTTCCTGCACTACTTCTAATCTTTGGTCGTTGGATCTTCTGGCCACGTATTCCTCGCAATGATGGTGATGATCATGTGATGTCAGGTCCATGGTCGAAAGTTGCCGCATCAATTGGTAATCATCCACGTCGTGCGTGGGTTTCAGCCGGAATCGTTCTCCTTCTCTTTGCAGCTGCTTCATCAACACTGAAGGCAGATGGAATCGGCACTGTCGATACCTTCACGGGACATCCTGAATCTGTTGTTGGTCAGAAATTACTTCTCAAGCACTTCCCAGGCGGCCAAGGAGATCCAACTCAGGTTGTTGTAAGCGCCGAGAAGATTCAAGTTGTTACTGCGGCGCTCAAAAATGCACCAGGGGTAACCGATATAGCTCCACAGCTAGATGGAATTCCAATGCCTGGAAAACCACTTCCAGCCGTGAAGATTATTAATAATCGAGCGATTCTCAATCTCACGCTCAATAAGGCACCAGATAGCGTCGATGCTGGAAAAGATATTCCTGAGATTCGTCGTCTAGCACATGCAGCTGATGCAACATCACTTGTAGGCGGAACTAGCGCGGTCTACTTCGATGTGCGAACTGCAAATAGTCGCGATAACCACACGATTATTCCCATCATCTTGTTTGTCATCACACTGATTCTCGGCTTACTCCTACGCAGCATCATCAGCGCGGTAGTTCTGCTCGGAACCGTTGTGCTCTCATATTTCGCAACGTTGGGAGTATGTGCTCTGGTCTTCAACCACATCTTCGGTTTTGCGGGTGGAGATAACTCATTCCCACTCTTTGCCTTTATCTTCTTGGTGGCGTTGGGTATTGATTACAACATCTTTTTAATGACTCGTGTACGTGAAGAATCCCAGAAGATCGGCACTCGTGCCGGTGTTATCAAGGGCGTCACAGTTACTGGTGCGGTTATTACATCTGCGGGAATCGTCCTTGCTGCAACCTTTGCAGTCTTAGGACTTCTTCCACTCGTTCCACTTGCCGAACTCGGTTTCGCAGTGGCCTTCGGTGTATTGCTCGACACCATCATCGTGCGTTCTATCTTGGTCCCTGCGCTAGTCCATGAAATCGGACCAAAAATCTGGTGGCCTTCAAAGCTACAGGATAAGTAATTATGCGCGTTGGCATTGCCGGTTATGGCTTAGCAGGGCGTTCATTTCACGCACCGCTTCTTAAGGGATGCGGATTTGAAATCGCAACAGTTCTCACCGGCAATGCAACGCGCGCACGTCAAGCTAAGGAAGATTTTCCACTTACCAAAGTGGTCGACAACCTTGCGCAATTCTTGGAACAAAATTTAGACCTCGTTGTGGTGGCCTCTGCAAATATGGCACATACCGAGCAATCGTTGGCAGCAATCAAAGCCGGTATTCCACTTGTCGTTGATAAGCCGATGGGTCGATCTCTCCAAGAGACAGAGTTGATTATCCATGCCGCTCAGAAGGCGGGGGTCCCAGTTACTTCTTTCTTCAATCGCTTATGGGATAGCGATGCGCTCACCATTAAGAAGATTGTGGCGAATGGCCTTATTGGTAAACCCTTCCGCCTTGATTCACGTTTTGAACGATTCCGGCCGCAACTCAATCTGGCATCGTGGCGCGAATCTGAAACTGCTGAAAATGGCGGAGGATTACTTCTCGATTTACAGACACATCTGATTTCAACAGCGCTTGATTGGTTTGGGCCAGCAAAGTTGGCATATGCAAATGTGCGAAGTATTCGAGGAAACTCTGAAGATGATGTAGTTCTTAACCTGGTTCACACTTCAGGAGTCGACTCATATCTTGCAGTAAGCGCTATTGCCGGATCTCCGGGACCGCGCATTCGTTTACTCGGTACTGAAGGTGCACTTATTGTCGAAGATCTTGATCCGCAAGAAGCTCTTCTTCGCGCGGGAGATTTTCCGGAAGGTGGAACGTGGAACGTTCCAACCAGCTCTAAGGCATATATTCAACGTGGTGATACACGAGAAGAGATACAGACAGTCCCTGGAAATTATGGACATTTCTATCTGGCCGTGCGCGCTGCTCTGGAAGGAAATGGCGCTTGGCCGATATCGCACGATGAAATCCTTGAAGTCTCACGAATCATTGATGAGGCGCGTGCCATAAGTGCCCGATAAGGTCGCTGTTATTGGGGCAGGGCTTGCTGGGCTCAGCGCTGCAATTACCTTGCAAGATGCCGGTCTCGAAGTAGAAGTTTACGAATCCAGCGATCGAGTCGGTGGACGAGTTGCCACAGATGTCATCGATGGTTTTCTTTGCGATCGTGGCTTTCAACTGATTAATGCGCGATACCCAGAGATACGCAGACTTGGAATTATCGATGAACTAGATTTCATCGCAGCAGATCGCGGAGTCGAATTATCTATGGGGGAGAAGCGATATTCACTAGGTGATCCGCGGTCTCATCCCTTCTCTGCGCTCAATTCGGTCTCTGGAAGTATCGCTGAAAAATTGCGGTTTCTGTCTTATCTCACTCGCAGCGCACGTTCTGGTATGTCAGTTGCAGATGAGTTGAAACCACTCGGAACTCTCTATACCCGAGTCTTAGAGCCATTTCTCTCCGGAGTATTTCTTACTTCACCTGCGCAGGTAGATGCAATCAGCGGAAAAGAGATTGTGCGCTCATTTATTAGCGGTAAGCCTGGGCTGCCAGCCAAGGGAGTCGGAGCTTTCTCGCAAGCCCTTGCCGCGCGCGTGCAATCGATAAAGTTGAACTCTCGGATTGATTCTTTAACGCAATTGCAGAGCGCAAGGGTAATTGTGGCAACAGATCTGACTACCGCGGCTCAATTATTGGATATTCCCAATGTTCCTAAATTAGCAAGTAGCACCACCTGGTATCACGAGATTCCAAACGATGTCACACAATCCGCAAATCTCTTAATCGATGCGCAAGCACGAGGTCCGGTAATTAACTCAATCGCTATTTCGCAGATGGTGCCGAGTTATGCACCTTCTGGCAAGACGCTCTTATCCTCAACAACGATCGACTTCTCATCAGAATCCGAAGTCAGGCGCCACCTGGCTCTGATGTGGGGGACATCGACTGCATCGTGGTCACTTGTTGCTAAGTATGAAATTCCTAAATCACTTCCTATTTTCGCCGTAAATGGACAGCGTCCGGAATCATCAAAGATTAGCGATCGCGTATTTATCGCTGGAGATTACAGAACAGCGCCTTCACAAAATGGAGCGCTCTTATCAGGACGCCTTGCAGCGCAGGAGTTACTGAGGGATTAACGCTGCGAGGGCGCTGGTGATGTGCGGGTAATCCCAGATAAAACCGGCATCGGTCAGCGCTTGTGGTGTTACTTTCTTACTTCCCAAAATCTCACTCGAGAATCCGCCCAATGCAATCTTGAGAGCGATAGCTGGTGCAGGAAAGAGCGCGGGACGGTGCATCGCTCGCGCGAGTGCAGATGTGAACTCTTGGTTTGTTACCGGATTTGGTGAAGTCAGATTTATTGGTCCAGAGATATTGTTTTCTAGCAAGAAGGTAATTGCGCGAATTTGATCATGCAAGGTGATCCATGACCACCACTGCTTTCCATTTCCTAATTTGCCGCCGAGCCCTAAGCGAAAGAGCGGAAGCATTCTTCCCAGCGCACCGCCGGTGGGATCTAGTACAAGTCCGGTACGGATCTTTACAACGCGGGTTCCGGTTGCAAGATCTGCAGCAGCTTCCCATTCGCGACAGACCGCGGCAAGGAAATCATCGCCGACGCGATCGCTTTCGACCACTGCACGGTTACCGGATTCGCCATACCAACCAATTGCGCTGGCTGAGATAAATACTTGGGGCTTTACCTCATTGACTGCATGGGCTATCGCAGTTGTACCCAATAGGCG
>Ga0194037_1001901_pt1 | contig 14491 bp, 16 predicted proteins | sample JunL306m_MetaG_FD_148653 | JGI IMG/M metagenome (GOLD analysis project Ga0194037, IMG submission 148653) | Anoxic zone freshwater microbial communities from boreal shield lake in IISD Experimental Lakes Area, Ontario, Canada - Jun2016-L304-6m | ecosystem: Environmental > Aquatic > Freshwater >...
CCGCTAGGGTTTTTTGCTTTTGTGGACTTGCGGGAGGATTCCTTATAATTTTGCATGGAATCAACAAATCTAATCAGGAGGGATGACGAATGCCGAACACACTGCGCATCAGGCCCATAACGAATATAGATTACGAAGCATGGCTGCCTCTTTGGGATGGCTATAACGCCTTCTACGGTAGGCAAGGTGAAACTGCTCTCGACTTAAAGATCACACAAACAACTTGGGTGCGCTTCTTTAATGACAACGAGCCTGTCAACGCTTTTGTCGCTGAGCAAAATGGCAAGCTTGTCGGGCTCGTACATTTCATTTTCCACCGCAGTACAACGCGACTCAGTGATGTTTGCTATCTACAAGATCTTTATGTAGATAAAGATCTTCGCGGAGCAGGTATTGGGCGTCAATTGATTAAGGCTGTTTATGACGCCGCGCTAAAAGCTGGATCTACCCGCGTCTTTTGGCAAACACAAGATTCCAATATTGCGGGCCGAGCGCTATATGACAAGATTGCTAAGCATCTGGGATTCATTGTGTATTCTCACGAACTCTAGTTTTATTTGGATTCGACATCCTCAGCCCCTGGTCGATTCCGCCCCGGGCCACCATCTGAAACTGAAAACCCCTGCCATCGCGCTGGGGTTTTTGCTTTTGTGGGCTTGTCATTCAAGGCTCGTATACCGAGCACATGGTTTACAGGTTGAAAACGTTCTTTTGAACGGACGAAACCTCGAGCGTCTATCTGCGGCAACGTTGATTCAAAAGGCTAGATAGTTACAAATCGAAACAGACAGTCGGCTAAAAATCATTCAGAATTGAAGGTCGATTTAGGAGTCAAAAGCCATGTCACTTCAACTACCCGGCACCAAAAATACCATATCTGAACCAAAGCCTTATAGCCGTGATGCTATAGACGACGATTACGATTCAAATAGTTTTCAGATTCAGCAAGACCGAGCCTGGCTGCGGGAGCAGTTACTGGCCGGCAAAAATTCACCGCTTTGCGATCCTCTCACACCCGAATACTTCCAAAGGTTGCGCGCTCTAGCAAGAGGAGAGCTTTAAAGTGACGGCCAGGACAATCGCTCCACACCGCCACGCAATTGCAGATGTCCACGATATCATTTGTTACTACCGCGAACAGGCAGGCACAACGGTCGCAGAACATTTCGCTATTGAAATTGATGAAGCTTACGCTCGCTTAAAACAACACCCAAACATTGGTTCTCCGCGTCTTGCCCTCGACTTAGACATCGAGGGCGTCAAATCTTGGGCGCTAAAACGTTTTCCACATCGAATCTTCTACGAAGTCAAAGATGATCACGTGGAACTCTGGCGAATCCTACATCCAAGACGTGATATCACACAAGCAACTCTGTCTCGAGAAAGGTTTCAGTAAGGATCAACAACCTCAGGCCCCGGTCGATTCCGCCCCGGACCACCATCTGAAACTGAAAAAAACCCCTGCGTTCGCGCTGGGGTTTTTGCTTTTGTGGCACTTATTGTTAAACTTATTTTATGAATATTGAGCTAAGAGCCCTTGTTGATAAAGTAGGTTTAACGACTTTAGAAATGGAGAGGACGCGCTTTGAGTTTTGTTTTGCTTGCGCTTCCCGCATCAATCATCTTTTGGAGCTCGATGAGGCACTTTCTGCGTATCAAGCCTTTAAGTCATACCTTGAGGGCAAGCTAATCCAAGTCGAATTTGAAAACCTTCAAGAGTCCATCCTTAGTATTGCCAATAAGCACCAAGGTTCTAAATCGCTTGATGGCACCAAGCACTCTGCCGTTTCAGCGACATATGCGTTAGCGAATGCCATCAACGGCAATGCTGTAGCCGCTGCAGAGTATGCTGCGTATTCCAAAGCGTACGGCTATGGAGGATATGCTGTTAGCGATGTAGAGAGCTATCAAGAGGAGTACTCAGCGCAAGTGGCGATCTTGACAGAACTGCTTGCGCAAAAAAATAGCCTATAAGACCAAACATCCTCAGGCTCCGGTCGACTCTGCCTCGGGCCACCAAAAAAAACAAAAACTACCTTCGGGTGATTTTTTCATTTTCTGATTATGATTTAGGAATTCTCTTGGGAGCTCTGAATGCTAATAGTCACCTCAATCATTGCCTCTGTATTAACCATCATCTTTATTAAGCTTTCTTTTGCAGTTATTGGCCTGAGAAGAAAGAATAAGGTCGGCCTAGGAAGTGGTGGTCACGAGGATCTGGAAAGAGCAATACGTGCACAAGGTAACTTTGCGGAGTATGTTCCTTTTGGGATCATCTTGATTGCTTGCCTTGAATTAAATGCCGCGCCCTGGTGGGTGGTTTCTATCCCCGGCATCTCTCTAATTATCGGACGCTTGATTCACGCTAAAGGCATGCATACTCCGCCACCAGATTTTAGTAAACGCGTAATGGGTATGAAGCTTACCTTCTATACACTCATCACCCTTGTTATCTTAAATTTAGCTTGGGCTTTCTATAAGCTGGTTGGCTAGGATCCGACATCCGCGGCTCTGGTCAATTAAACACGAGGGCACTATCTGAAACTGGAACATCTCTGGGTTCGTCTTCGAACTCTTTTCTTATCTTAGCTTGCACGTGATGAAATGTCCTTTCTTAGTGCGTAAAGTAGATTTACTATTCCCGAATGTTAATTATCACACTTCGATTAATCTGGGTCTCACTCGGAGCCGGTATCGCCATCGCATTAACTCTGCTCGCAACTGAAGCTACAAGTCCGTTATTGCTTGCCTCACTGGGCGGAACAACCTTGTTCTTATTCGGGCTATCCACAACGCCCGCCGCGCAGCCACGGGCCGTGTTTGGTGGACACTTAATTAGTAGTTTGATTGGAATTATTTGTGTTCAAGTCTTCGGAGATGCAACCTGGGTATCGGTCACGGCGGTCGTACTTACGATTTGCGTATTGCTTCTCACCCGTACATCCTCCAGCAGGAGCTAATCCCCTAATAATGATTCAAGCGCATGCTAACTTTAGCCATATTGGACTAACAGTACTGGTGGGTATCACGGTGATTACAACAGTCGCTTACCTTTGGAGCCGCCTAGGCGTTGGCACAAAGAAGTATCCCGTGTCATGGCGCCAGCCCTCACCGCCGACGACAAACTGGGGCATCTGGGGCGACTAACATTCAGCATCGCAGAGTTGCCAAACATAGAGGATTCATTGCGTATTCCCCCGAGATCAATAAAAAAGTCATGCTTCAACTTTCTGGGAACGATATGACCAACTCAAACAAAATGTCCGTGCACCAGAGAGCCGTTTAAGTGAACGCGCCGGAAACCCAAAGCACAACGTATTTCTATCAAGAACTTCCGTGTATAGAAAACGTTACAGATATCACTCGTCTCGCGAGCTACGTTGATGCTCCGTCCGATTGGTCCATTATTTTTACAGATGTTATTAACTCTACCGCAGCGATCGCCCGAGGTGACTACAAGGCCGTCAATATCGCCGGCGTAGCAACCATCACCGTTGTGCAAAATATCTGCGCAGGGGTCGAGATCCCCTTTGTGTTTGGCGGCGATGGTGCCGTCATCTTAGTGCCTCCAGACTTCGTCTCGAACGTTACCTCAGTATTAGTACAACTCGCCAACCTTGCTCAGGAGCGACTAGACCTGAAACTCAGAGTGGGTTGTATTCCTATCGCTTCACTGCGTGAATGCGGTACTGGTGTACAAATCGCGAAATTTCGACCAAGTCCAGGCAACCATCTCGCCATGTTTTCAGGGGGCGGCCTCCTGCTCGCAGAGCAACTCTTTAAAGCGCCTGATAGTCGGTACCTCATCAGAGACGGCGCACCAGCTGCTCTGTCTTTAGATGGGCTGGAGTGCCGTTGGAACGAAATCCGTTCAGTAAACGGTCGCATGATGACCTTGATAATTCATAGCCCTGAACATACGCTCGGCACGTATGCCGAGATTATTCAAACCATTCACTCAATTGCACCCCATTCGAGACCGTTGAAAAATGCCAATATTCCGATGTCCTGGCCACCGAAATTCTTAATGGCAGAAATGGCTTTAAAAGAAGGCAACAAATTACTCAGATATTTACAATATTTACGTATTGCGATTGTGTCTGGACTACTTAAGGTGCTAATACGTTTACAAAAAAATCAACCCGCATCGATCACGGCAACCTACGTTGAGTTGCTACTCAAAAATACCGACGATCTAAAAATCGACGACTATTTGCGCATGGTTATTGATGTGACCAGCGACCAAGCTAAGCAAATAGAAGAGGCTTTAAATCGACTGGATAAGAATGGCCGTATTCAGTACGGCATACATTATTCCGATACGGCATTGTTTACTTGTCTCGTAGCATCACTCGATAAGCACACTCATTTTATAGATGGCAACGATGGCGGTTATTGCATGGCCGCCAAGAATCTAAAAAGTAAAGCGGTATAAAGATATTTACCGAACCCAGCATCATTGCTTCAAATAATTAGATGAACGACCAAAGGCGCGTTTGGAAAGGAGACACACACGGTCACCACATGAATTGTCGTTGAGGCGTAAAACGCCGGCATGATGTAAGACAGCCCTCTGAAGAGGGCTGTTTTTTTGCCCGCTGCTACAGATACCGCTACGCAGCTTTCGGTGTTTGACTCATTGCCAGTTTGACTGAATCCGGCGTAAACGGAATAGTACGCATTCGGACACCAATTGCGTCATACACTGCGTTAGCGATTGCTGCCGGCACAGTCGTCGGTGTTTGTTCGCCGGCACCCCACACTGGCTGCCCAGGGCGATCAATCAGCGTGGTAATCACTTTTGGAACATCAGGGAAACGCAAGATCGGGTAGGTCGCCCAATCAACACTCGTCACCTGATTGCCAGTCCACTTCACTTCTTCCATCAGCGTACGGCTGACGGTTTGGATCACGCCACCTTCGACCTGATTGATAACGCCATCCGGGTTGACGATTTGTCCGCAATCGTGTGCGACAAAAACGCGAGTCACTATGATCTGACCCGTAGTGCGATCAACTTCTACTTCGGCCACCGTTGCAACATAAGTAATCGCGTTGTTATAGCGAACGTATGAGATTCCGCGACCTTTCGCAATATTACCTTGAGCACTCGCAGGATTTGGGCCCGAGCGAGTTTGCCAGTTCGAGGCCTTCATCACCGCCTTCATCACGTCAAGCGCTCTAGGGTCTGACAGGTGTTTGAGACGGAACTCAGCGGGATCAGCTTTTGCAGCTGCAGCCAATTCATCCATAAAGGATTCATTGGCAAAACTGTTTTCAATACGACCAGGGCTACGCAGATGCGAAGAACGGAATATCCCTTGCTCGATATGCTTAGTGGTGACCTTCATATTCGGAAGCACATAAGGTGCTGCCGTGTTTTGAAATAAGAAACCCACCCAATTACCAGGACGCGGATTACCCGTCTCAGCGGTAGCAAGCAATGGAAAATCTAGTGGCTTGAACGCCGCAATGTGGTTTAGGGCGATATAAAAATCACTTTGCCAGCCTGTTAAATTACCCTGCGCGTCAAAGCTCGCCTCGAAATCCATCGACCTTGGTGGGCTCTTGGGTGCTAACGCTGTTTCATCATGCCGCATCCACTGTACACGAACGGGTTTGCCAATGAGCTGTGCAATCAATGCAGCGTCAGCTGTGGCGTCCTCATGCCCATTACGCCCATAACACCCCGAGCCGTCGAGATATACAAGGCGAATGGCATCTTTCGGCAGCTTTGTTAACGTTGCAATCTCATCTTGCATAGAATGCGTTGCTTGCGACGCCGACCAGAGGGTCATTTTCCCATCGCGAAAGTCTGCAACCGCACAAGATGGCCCTGATGAAGCATGTGTTTGCACAGCAAAGTTGTACGTTGCTTTCACGCGCTTAGTACCACCTGCGAGAGCGACTTCGATGTCTCCGACGTTTTGCGTGATGTCGGTTTTAGCGATCGGCAACTGTCGCCAGTAATCGTATATCTTTGCTTGAGGCGGGATTTCGCGGCCAGCAGACCAAGTCACTTTCACTGCCCTAGCGGCTTTCACTGCAGACCATTCGTCTTTGCAGACTACCGCCAGGAAGTTGTCCTTGCGAACTGTTTGTACGTAACCCTTTAGTTTTTTTGCCTCTGAGTCATCAAAGCTCACGAGGTTCGCGCCCATGGTCAGTGACCGAATCACTCGTGCATGCAGCATGCCCGGCAAACGAAAATCATGTACAAAGAGATGTTCGCCAGAGACCTTATCAGGGATATCTACACGCTGAATCGATTTGCCGACAAGCGTATATTCTTTGTGCGATTTTACGGGTGCCTTTGGGTCAACTTTAAGTTGGAAGCCTTCGCCAATGACATCCCCATACGAGAGGCTTTGACCCGGTTTAGACGCCGCGGTGATCAACCCGTCTTTCACGCTAAGTTCAGAAACGGGCACGTTCATTTTTTCAGATGCCCGCGCCAGCAAAGCGGCACGTGCATTTGCTGCAGCGATCCGTAATTCAGTGCCTCCTTGAGACATCGTCAACGCGCCGCCAGTGATCCATTGATCAGGCGTTGTAGCGGTATCACCCATCACCATAGAAATCTTTTCAAACGGGACGGATAACTCTTCAGCGGCTATTTGTGAGAGCGCAGTCTTCGCACCAGTGCCAAGGTCAACCTTGCCAACAAAGACAGTCACCTTGCCGTCACGGCCGATCGATAACCAGGAATCCAGTACGTCCTTAGCAACACTTTTAGGGGGAAGTAGACCATAGCTTGCGGCGGCAGGCTTGGCGCCCATCGAAAAACTAACCACTAACATACCAGCACCGCTGGCTTTCAAAAATTCGCGTCGTGTGAATGCGTTCATGTGTTCACCTGTGAATGAATAGGTTGTGGGTCAGTTCAGGCAGCAGCGAGGTAGCGTTTGACCGCCGCAACAATCCGCTGGTGGGTGCCACAACGGCATAAATTCCCTGCGAGTGCTTCGTTAATTTGCGCGTCTGTTGGGTTTTTATTTTTGGCGAGAAAGGCGCTTGCAGTCATGATCATGCCATTGATGCAATAGCCACACTGCACAGCTTGCTCGTCTATGAAGGCTTGCTGCAGCTTTCCAGGCTTTGCTGAACTTCCCAGGCCTTCAAGCGTGGTGACGCTTTTGCCCTGAATCGTTACTGTGGGCGTCACACATGAACGTATCGCCTGGCCATCCACGATAACCGTACAGGCACCACATTGTCCAAGACCACAGCCGAACTTGGGTCCGTTAATTTCGAGATTGTCACGCAGCGCATAGAGCAAGGGCGTGTCGTCTTCAACTTCGACTTTGTGCGATTTGCCGTTGACACTAAGATTTACTATTGCCATGTTCGTCTCCCGCTTTTTTTATATCGTTACGACCAAAATAGGTCGGTTGAATTTCAGCAATTACTTTACCGGATGTGCGTGAAATTGCAAAGCATTAAGTGCACCCGAGTACCGAGCACATGGTCGACAGGTTTTCAGCGTCCCTTTTAACCAATCAAACCAACACAGCCTCGCTGCTACAGCGTTGCTTCTGGATTTTTTGAGTTTGCGCTGGAGTATTCAGGGGCGGTATTTATTGTTAGACTTATTTTATGAATACTGAACTAAAGGCCCTTGTCGACAAAGTAGGTTTAACGACTCCAGATAATGACACTTCAATATAAATATATAAGCTCACCGCTTGGTCAGATGCTCATCGCAGCCAGTGATGAAGGGATTAAAGGTCTCTGGTTTGAGAATCAACGACACCATCCTGACATAACCGGTTGGCGAGCGGTACGGTCTCAAAAATGGTTGGATCAATGCGCGATCGAAATTCAATCTTATTTCGAAGGAACTCTGCGTGAATTCAAATCTCCTCTTTCAATTCCTTGGGGCACAGAGTTTCAACAATCGGTTTGGCGAGAACTGCAGTCGATTCCCTTTGGACAGACGACCAGCTATGGAGAGTTGGCGGCGCGAATCAACAAACCGCAGGCAGTGCGTGCCGTAGGCGCGGCGATTGGGAAAAATCCCTGGAGTATCGTTGTCCCCTGCCATCGAATCATCGGTGCGAACGGCAGCCTAACGGGCTATGCGGGTGGCTTAGCGCGCAAAACAAGCCTCTTGCGCTTAGAGAAGACGCCGTTGCGCCCTGAGCGGCGGTCTTATTTCATCTAAAAAAGAGGCAAATACAAATGAGTCAACTGAAGCAAAAACTTCTTACTTTGCTTTGCACACTGAGCTGCGTAATCTTTTCGCCGCAGGCTCACGCAAGTCTGGCGGACGATCTGAAAGATGGGCAGCATGTTCTACTCATGAGACACGCCGATGCCCCTGGCTACGGAGACCCAGTGGGCTATGTCCTTGGCCAGTGCTCAACACAACGTAATTTGGGTGATTATGGAAAGAAACAAGCCGCAGCGATCGGTGCTTGGCTACACAAGCAAGGCATCAATAGTGCTCAAGTCTTTAGCAGCGCCTGGTGTAGATGCGCGGATACCGCCCGCCTTCTTGATTTAGGGTCTGTAAAAATAGAGTCATCCCTTGGCTCTTTTTTTGATGATATGAGTTTGGAGAAAAAACAAACTCAAGACTTAGAGCGCTTTATTAAAGGCGAACTAGACAAACAACCTAAAGCGCCCATTATTCTGGTAACGCATCATGTCAATATTCAGGCATACACCGGAAAAGTAGTTAACGTCGGCGATATGGTGTTAGTGAAGGTCAATAAAAATGGTGAATATCTGTCTCACACCATTTATCCAAGCCCCAAAGTCTAGCGGCCAAGAGCCGCGACTGGGTAACCCCAGCCTGCATGCTAGAGTTTTTACTTTTACTAGTTTCCGACAAATCGTAGACATTCAAACAAGCTGCTAACGAATATACTAGTGCGGCTGATCTCATACATATGATCGCTCGATAACAAAACTGATCGATGAGTTAAAAATTTCTCAACCACAACATTGAGGCAATATTCTCCTATGAAACAGGTCAAAGCTTTTAAATTTTTATTATTTTTTGCTCTTTTCGCCAGCGTACTGTTAAACCTGGGACACGCCCAAACTTTGCCAAAAGTTTCAAAAAACCGGCTAGATGTGTACTACACAGACAATGTTACTCGGGCAACCGCAACCAAACTACTCAATTATCTGATTGCCGAAGAATTTTCAGTTGGCGATAGAGATATGGCCTGTCAATTGGATAGAACCGGCAACACCTACGAATTCAAATTCAATGTCAAGAAAGGCCTAGACACCGATCCTGATGCGATCAAAACTGCCAAGCAAATGGCTAAAGAAATGAGCGACGCCATTTTCGATGGCGCCCCAACGGACATTCATTTTATGGATGATGACTTTAAATTACTGAGAGTCATTGTTGTCCTGTAAATAAACAATCCTGTTGATGTATCAACACGTAAGACAATAAAGGATCTCATTTCCATGAAGGTTCAGTCCTAGGAGGTTGCTATTCCTGGGATTACCTTAAGCACTGACCGCTGAAGTTATGCGAAAGGGATTTTTGAATCAACAGGATATTAACAATATGTTTAATTTCTCAAAACTCGCAGTACCGGTGATTCAAGCCCCAATGGCCGGGGGTATCAACAATCCAAAATTAGCTTCTGAAGTTGCCAATGCCGGTGGCGTAGGTAGTTTCGGTTTTGCTTACAGCACTCCACAAAAAATAAGCGACGATCTAGTGGCGACAAGGGCTTTAACAACAGGCCCTATTAACGCTAATTTCTTTGTGTTTAGTTCAGTAGAGTTGCCAACGCAGTCTATTCAAGAGCAAGCGATTAATGCAATAAGAAACTTACCGATCGACGGCGATTATTCTGTAGTCATGCCTCAGGCTCCGTTTTTTCCGGATATTGAAGAACAACTCAAGCCAGTGTGGTTACATCGCCCAGAAATTTTGACTTTTCATTTTGGTCTTCCTCCGCCGGGCGTTATTGAAAAGGCCCGCACGTTAGGGATCGCGGTGGGCGTCACTGCGACCAGCCTTCAAGAGGCAAAGATCATTGAAAAAGCGGGCGCGGATTTTATTGTTGCGCAAGGCATTGAAGCGGGTGGTCATCGTGGCATATTTGATCTCAGTCACCCAGATGAAAAGTTGAGTGCGATTGATTTAACAACGCAATTAGTGAAAGGCTGTTCAATCCCGGTTGTAACCGCGGGCGCAATGATGGATGGGACCGATATATACAATGCGCTGAAGGCGGGTGCTGTCGCCGCTCAATTAGGGACAGCCTTTTTATGTTGCGACGAGTCTGGTGCTTCTGCCGCCCATAAGGATTACCTGCTTAATCAGCATGCCCGAGGTTCAGTATTCACCCTGGGATTTTCAGGTCGACCCGCTCGAGGCATCGCGAACGAATTTATTCGATTGATTCAAGGCGAAACTGTCTTGCCTTTCCCAATCCAAAATACCGTGACGGCATCACTGCGGCAGTTCGCTACAAAATCTAATAATGGTGAATATCAAAGCTTATGGGCGGGGCAAGACTATTTCAGGGTAAGAAAGCTCAGCGCTCAAAACCTCATGTTGAGCCTAGAAAAAGAGCTTTCAAATAAAATGTTTGGCGATTGCGCTATAGATCGGAATACCTAAAATAATATTTAACGGGAACGTGATGCCCAACGACATGCCCATATACAAGGCAGGACTCACTTCAGGCATGGCATGACGCAATACTGCGGGTACGGCAATATAAGAGGCGCTTGCCGCCAAGATCATGAGCAGTATCGTATCCCCCAGAGACATACCCAATAAACAACATAAGCTGAGCGCCAGCATGGCATGCAGGGGCGGCGCGATGAACGCGTAGACCATGGTAATCAGAGGCTTGCCTTTTAACTCCCCTAAGCTCTTGGCGGCAAGTAATCCCATATCAAGCAAAAAGAAGGCTAATAGGCCCTTAAACAAATCAATCGAGAAAGGCGCCATCACTTTGTTACCCGCCTCTCCAGATATCAAGCCCACGACTAAAGCGCCCAATAAGAGCAGTTGACCACCATCAGTAAAAGACTCATGAAGCACTTTGCCCAGCGAGGTACGCGTGCTTGCGTTACCTGAGCGTTGTTGCCGAGTCCGGTTGGCAAGAATAATAGCGATGATAATAGCGGGCGATTCCATTAACGCCATCGCGGCGGCCATATGACCACCATAACTGATGCCAGCCTGATCCAACACTTGTGTAGTCGTAATAAAAGTAACCGCACTGATCGATCCATAGGTTGCGGCAATCGCGGCCGCATCTAATTTATCTAACTTGCGTTTCAACAAGTGATAGCCAAGCAAAGGGATGAGAATAGCCAGAGTAATCGCCACGCCAAGGCTTAATACGATTTCTGACGTGAATCCCGATTTGTCTAAAGCAAAGCCCCCTTTTAAACCAAGCGCCATCAAGAGGTACAGCGAGAGAAATCGAGAAATAGGCTGGGGAATTTCTAAATTGGACTTCACTAAGCCAGCGAAGATGCCAAAGATGAAAAAGAGGATCGTGGGGTCTAACAAGATATTCATAGTGTTTCCTTTGAGACGATCTTAGGATTTTTAATATATAAAGTAAAATCGATATTCATGTATTTATATATAGATAAAAACCTATGAATATCACTTTTAGACAATTGCGACTTTTTTTGGCATTGGCCGAGACTGGAAGCGTGAGCGCAGCGGCACGAATGGTCCATGTCACCCAACCTACGGCGTCCATGGGCTTAAAAGAGATTACTAATGCTGTTGGGCTGCCACTCTATGAAGTTGTGGCAAGAAAAGTACATCTAACTCAAATAGGCGATGAGTTCGTAAAAACTGCCAGAGCGATTGCTAGCGAGTGGGATGCCTTTGAGCAACACGTTCATGGAGTGAAAGGATTTACACGAGGTAAGTTAAAAGTTGCGGTCGTGAGTACAGCGAAGTATTTCATCCCACGAATACTCGGAACCTTTTGCGCCAGGTACCCACAGATCGACATATCTTTAGAGGTGCTGAATCGCGATGGTGTGGTTAAACGACTTGAAGACAATCTGGATGATTTGTACATCATGTCTCAGCCGCCAGTGAATATAGAAATCAACGATGAAATCTTGATGCCCAACCCCCTGCTATTAGTGGCTCCAAAAAGCCATGCACTGGCAAAGAAAAAAAATATTGATTTGGCGTCACTTCAGCACGAAAAGTTTATTTTTCGAGAAAAAGGCTCAGGCACTCGGATGACAACAGATGCGCACTTTAAGAAGTTAAAGTTCAAAGCTGAGGTACGTTTAGAGCTCGGCAATAACGAAGCCATTAAGCAAGCCGTAATCGGCGGCTTGGGACTGGCAGTACTTTCAAAATATTCTCTAGCAGATCAAGTGGATCAAGATGATGTTGCCATTCTGAGATGTAACGAATTTCCAATTAAGTCTAGCTGGCACATTGTGAGCCCCAAAGGTAAGAAGTTATCCCCAATCGCGACGATATTCAAAAAGCATTTGTCAGAGCAGGCGAAGGGATGGAAATGAGGGGCGATATGAGCGCTTGTGTACGCACTGACGATGAAATACAGTATGACCATTGCGCATTGCAAAAAGGCTGTTTTTTAGTTTGCCCACAAGAGCGCTAAAAATCAGGTGCGCGGACGAGCTTAATTTCAACAATCTTCAAACTCAAATAATTAGGATCAACCGATGCAAGCGTTCATTGTCGAACATATGGGGCTCAACCGGCTGTCGCCGCTTATTTTCGTTATTTCTATTTTACTGTTCATCGGTATTGGCTGGGTCTTTGGAGAGTACCGACTAAAAAAACAAAACGGAGCCGTGCCAATTAGAGACAGCTTAGTGACAGCCATTTTCTCTTTATCCGCCCTGGTTTTAGGATTTGCCTTTTCAACTGCGACATCGAATTACTACAGCAGAATCGATACAAATCGAGCACAGGCCAGCGCGATCAAAGAGGTGTATGTATCTGTCAAATATTTAAATCCAGTCGATCAACAAGATATTAAAAGGACGCTGAAAGAACTTTTAGAGTTTCGGCTCGAAGCGCTCCACAATACGATCACGCCCGTGCAGCTCAATCGCAACGGTGAGCAAGTGATCTCTTTAGTTCGAAAGATTAATGAAGATACCATTGCAGCCAGTCAGCGTGTGGCCCTCGAAAATCGACCCCTCATTGATCAGATTCTTAACCCTGCATTAATTAATTTAACGACCGTTTTTAATAAGGGGGTTCTCAAAATGAAGTCCCATCCCCCCGAACTATTGATGCAGTTTTTATTTATCTTGCTTTCAATTGGCGGCCTTTTGATCGGATACACCATGGCCATCAAAAAAGAGCATGACTGGTTTTTAGCCATTCTGTATGTCGCGCTGATTGGCGTGTGTCTATATGTCATCCTTTCCTTCGAATATCCACAATTATTGATGTCGCATCAACAAATTGATGACGATTTATTTCACCTCAAAGCCTTTATCGAGTCGTCTAGCCATTAAATATACAGACTCCGGATGATGGAGTGATTAAAAAATAGTTTTAACAAGATGTCTTCGACCTAACGCTCATCGCACACGAGTAAGTTACTAAACAAATAAGGATTAAAAAAATGAAACAGCAAAATATGATTGCACTTGTCTTGCTCATGTTACTCCCTCTCCAGGCAAGCTTGGCTCAGACACTTTCACCGCGTGAGGTTCCCGCAAAATCACTCCCCGTTCCTGGCACGGCGAGTCTGGCAGTTCAAAAAATGATTGCAGCACCCTTAACGCCCACCTGGAATATCATTCCAACCACCGCAGATGGTTGGCGCGAACAGGTTGCAGCAGGTGCCGCTGCCACTGAAAAAACGATACCGTCGCTTTTAGAAAAGCTGCAGGTTAAAGTCGAACCAATACTCATCGATGGCGTTAAAGCATTCAGTGTGACACCTGCACTCATCTCTCCACAAAACAAAGACAGACTTCTGATCCACGTTCACGGAGGGTGCTTTGTCAGTTCTCCTGGCTTATCAGGCACCGTAGAAGCAATCTATATGGCCGGTCTCGAGCATATCAAAGTGATCTCAGTAGATTATCGGATGCCCCCAGACCATCCCTACCCTGCCGCACTTGATGACGCGATGAAAGTGTGGAGTGCAACCACTAAAACCCATGATCCTAAAAAAATGGGGATTTTCGGATCGTCGGCTGGCGGCAATCTAACCTTAGCCATGGTTCTTAGAGCCAAGCGGGACAAATTACCTTTGCCGGCTGCGATCGCACCTGGTACACCGATGTCAGACTTAACGGGCGCAGGCGATTCTTTTCAAACAAATCACATGGTCGATAACGTGCTCGTGGCGTTTGGTGCCAATTGCGATATGCGGGCGGCACTTTACACAAACGGACACGATCCCAAAGACCCAATGCTTTCGCCGGTGTACGGAGACTTCGCGGGGTTTCCGCCAACCATTCTGACAACGGGCACTCGTGACTTGTTGCTCAGCAACACCGTTCGCGTTCACAGAAAACTTCGTAATGC
>Ga0194037_1001902_pt1 | contig 14490 bp, 9 predicted proteins | sample JunL306m_MetaG_FD_148653 | JGI IMG/M metagenome (GOLD analysis project Ga0194037, IMG submission 148653) | Anoxic zone freshwater microbial communities from boreal shield lake in IISD Experimental Lakes Area, Ontario, Canada - Jun2016-L304-6m | ecosystem: Environmental > Aquatic > Freshwater >...
CCAACACCTACAGTGGTGGTACCACCATCTCTGCAGGGACGCTCAAAGCAGGTAGTGCTAGCGCATTTGGTAGTGGAGCGATCACTGTTTCTTCTGGCGCTGCTCTTGATCTAAATGGTCAAACAGTTGGGAATAATGCAGTTTTAACTCTTGCTGGTTCAGGTATTAATGGTACTGGGGCTTTAACTAACTCTAACAATGCTCCGGCTAGTTACACTGGTTCTATTACATTAGGCGACTCAACTGCCATTGGTAGCACAGCTGGTGCCATAACTCTTTCCGGGGCATTAAGTGATCTGCAAAACTATGGCCTAGCATTAATTGGCACGAAATCTATTGCCTTAACTAATGCGCTAAATAGGTTATCCCAAATTGCTTCTAGTAATGGAATTGGTCAATTATCTTTATATAACAATACTGATTTAACAATTGGCTCTGTGATTGTTGGCGGCACTACTTATACTGGTATTAGTTCAACTGGGGCAATCAATATTCAAGTCGCTGGCAATTTGATAATTGCTGAAAATATCAGTACAAGCTCTGGTAATGGCATTGCATCAAGCCCCGATCTTTTATTGGCCTCTATCAACAATCTTGCAGGCGCGAATCCTTTAGCTCATAACATTTCTATTTGCTCCTCTTGTTCGATCTCCATTGGGTCAAATGGTATCGCAGATATTTACTCTGGAGCCTCTGATTACAGTATTAATTTAGACGCTAATATTCCTGTAAAGAATGTGAGCTACGGTACTCTGAGTGCCAATGGGCCAAGTACTATTTCTAGCTCTGGATTTAATTTGATCTATGTATCTAGTTCGCCTGTGATTTATATTGATATTGTTCCGGTTACCAGTACCTATGGGTCAGCCCCGCAGTCATTGACCTATTGGTATTCAACTAGTGCAACATCCTATGGTTACGCATATGCTCCTTCGGCATTAAAGGCCATCTCTAGTAGCCTAGGAGAGGCTCAAACTTTTGCGTTGAGAGATGTAAATGGTTTGGCAATCACTAGCTTATCCATTAGTTTTGGTGGTGGAGCCTCTGGGACTTTCGGGGGCACATTATTATTGCAAAATGGAAATGCTTTATTTTCGGGTGGAATTACAAATACTACTAATGCTGGTACTTATGCCATAAATTTAGCGCCTAGCAATATGAGTCTAATTATTCCAAATTCATATCAGACTACGGGATTTGTGGCTGTGTATACAGGCTTAACTATCGGCAAAGCCACCTTAACGGTGACTGCTGATAATAAGACCAAGGTATATGGCGATACCATCCCAAGCTTGACCGCTACTATCACTGGTTATGTAAATGGGGAGGGTAGCTCAGCCATTAGTGGTGCCCCATTACTGAGCACGACTGCTAGCCAATACAGCAACGTCGGCAGCTACACCATTACCCCAGCAGTAGGCACCTTGACAGCAGCCAACTACAGCTTTAGCTATACCAACGGTAGCCTTGCAATCGCTGCAGCGCCACTAACTATTGTTGGTACTAGCGCCAATACCACTTACTCTGGCCTTGCTCAGACTAATAGTGCTGCAACGATTACCGGTATTAAAGGCAGTACCGATAGCTTCACCATCACTGGTTACGGTACCGGTACTAACGCAGGCACCTATGCTGATAACTTAGTCGCTACTCCAGCAGGCAGCACTTCTGCTAATAACTACGCCATCACCATTACCAATGGTGCAATGATGATTGGTAAAGCGGCATTGACTGTAACCGGTACTCAAGTCTATAACGCCACAAAAACTTTCTCTGGCCAAAACTTAGTGGCTACTGGTGTAGCAGGTGAGCGTTTTGATATTGTCGGTGATGCCTTGCTAAACACTAAAAATGTTCAGTCCAATCAACCTCTGGCTGATATAAGTCAAATCAGCTTGTCTGGTCGCAATGGTGCAAGCTTATCAAACTATTACCCCCTCACCACGGTTCAGACATCGGTATCAGTCACTCCCTTGTCGATTACTTTAGTGGCGCCTGTGATTTATAAGACCTATGATGGTGGCTACCTGTATCAGATGACTTCAAATGATTTGGCCGCCATGAGTGCGCAATTGAAGGGGGCTGACACTGTAAGTGCAGCGACTGCAATCTTCGCTGGCAATAGCCCAAATGTAGGTGCTGGTAAAACTGTAAATATTAGTTCAGCAACTATTGCCGATGGTAATGGAGGTGCTAACTACCGTGTTAGTTATGCTAGTTCTAATACCAGCGCAATTACACCAGCACCCTTAACAATTACAGCAGTTAATGATGCGCGTTTTATCACCCAAGCCGATAAACCTGGATATGGCGGCGTCATTTATAACGGATTTGTCAATAATGAGAGCGAAGCAAGCGCATTAAGCTCCTTGGGAACGGTCACCCGCTCAAATAACGGAACTGCGGCGGGTACTTATCTTGGTGTATTGGTGCCTAGCGGCTACGTAGCCCCGAACTACAATATCACCTATCGTACGGGTGATTACACTATTGTCGGCGCGAATAGTTTATTGGTTAGGCAAAATACACCGGTATTCGCTACTTACGGCTCTGATCCAAGCTTTAATTTAAGCGCTCAATACTTAAACTCTAATCAGTCTATTGTGAATTTGAGTTCCATTAGTATTGTTGGTAATTCGGTAACGATACAGGATGGCTACAACGGTAAAGTGACCTTTACCATAAACGTGCAATCCCCAAGCTATAGTGGTAGCGCCAATCTCAAGGTGGGTTCCTATAACCTACAGGCGAGTAATTTGACTATTAGTGGCAACAACTTTACGAGTGCCACTTTCGCTCCGGGTACTCTGACCATAACACCGTTGACTCTGTCAGCTACAGCCTTTGCTGCGGGTAATATTAGTAAAGTTTACGACGGCAATAGCAATATTAGCGCCCTTAACTTTAATGTCTTAGCAAATGCCGGCGTTATTAAGGCGGGTGATGCTATTGCTGTGGTAGCAACAGGCTCTTTTGATAATGCTAATGTGGGTACTGGTAAGGCAATTAGCGTAGATATTGCTTTGTCAGGCGCGGATGCTGGTAACTATGCTTTATCAAGCACGCAATTAAATGGCAATACCGGCACAATTACGCAATTAAGTTCGGTAACTTATATTGGTGCCAGTGGTGGCAATTGGTCAAGTGCGCGTAACTGGGCAGGCGGTGCAATACCAGTTCTTGGTAATGTTGCAAATGTCATTATTCCAGCGGGCTCTACAGTAAATTTTGACTATGTCAACTTAGCTGGACAATTGCCTACTAGTACCATAATGGACAATGGCGTTTTAAGCTTTAATGGCAACACCAACTTTACTTTGGCAAACGCGGTATCAGGCTCTGGCTCAATCGTGCAATCTGGCCTAGGTATGTTGACCTTATCTGGGAATAACAGCTTTACTGGAGGTGCTTATCTGAATGCATCTGGTTTGACTGTTGCCAGCAATAGTGCCCTGGGTTCAGGATTGGTAATTTCTAATGGCGGCAGCCTATTTGTAGCCAATGGTCTTGTATTGCCATCATTGACTATCGTTGGTCCAGTCAGCTTAACAAGCGATATTGCTACCGCTGGCTCTCAGATTTATAAGGACAATGTGCGCATAGCACCAGGTGTAAATAATAATGTGACTCTGACAAGTGCAAATGGCGATATCATCTTTAATCAGCTCCTAGATAGCGCCATTTCTAAAGCTAACTCCTTAAATGTGAGCGCTCCAGCTGGGACAATTTCTATTGGCTCTAGTGTTGGATCGATAGCGCCTTTAGCAAGCCTGACTCTCTCTGCCAATAAGGTCAATTTATTGGCCGACGTATTAACTGCTAATGCTCAAACTTATAACGGTGCTATTTGGATTGGTGATAATGGTAGCGAAGGCTTCTTACTTAATCAATTTGTTGCCGCTACTGGTAGCAGGCCTAATCTGCTTAATAACAATTCAGTCTATGCAAGAACCCTAATATCAGTTGATCCGAGCATTACCTTTAATGGTGAAATCAATGATTTGAATGCCAATACCCATACCCTGCTTGTTGCAGCAATTGCTCCAAGCGTCAATCCAAGTGCGAATCAAGCCCCGGTAATTAGCTTTAGCGGTGGAATTGGTGGAATTAACCCGCTATATGGTTTGAGTGCGCAAACTGTAGCAACTGGAGATCAAACACACTACGTTGGCACAGTCAATATTGTTGGTGGCGTCAGTACTTATGCTGATCAATACTATCGCGCTCAAGCAATCAGTGTAAATCCTGCTAGCCAAAATACAGAAGCAATCTTTTCTGTTTATGCTAAAGATGCGGGCATTTATTTTGATCTGCCAATAGGAAGTACCCTTAGCCATGGAGCTGATAGTGGTTTGTCAATTTACGGCAGTGTTAAAAGCCCAATTGGTAATTTGGGCGATCATTGGAAGTCTCTTGGCCTAAATGCTTCCGGCCAAGAGGCGGCTGAACTTGCAGCGTTGCAAGCTGCTGCTAAGTCCTCTACAAGCTCCGCTGTGGCAGGCGGCGCACTCTCTGGGGTGTTCCAAAAATATATTGAATATCTAGATGTTCAGAGCCAAGAGTGGAAAAGGGGTAGGAGTAGCTCTGTAGATGTGTCCTTGCTCGATTACAGCGCCTATAACTCAGATGTTCGCAAGGACATAGATCTACTGAAAATTCGACGTGATGATTCCGAAGAATTGACGCAAGATCTAGGCATTAGGAAAAAACGGAGCATGAGTGTGCCCGTGGATGCGCTATGAATCAGATTAGGAATGCCTTGATGCACTCTAAAGCTGTCAGCATCCTATCGGTCTTACTAGTGATCGGCGGGCTTGGAAGCATCAGTTCGATGGCGCAAAATTTGCCCCATCCTAATAATGGCGACCTGACAACTATCCCTCCCAAAAAATCGATCCTTGATCAAAAAAAAATACCTACAGATGATGCTTATGAATTTATTGCGATTGTCAATGGTGAGCCAATTAGCAAAGGTTTGTATGAAATTAGTCTGCAGGAATGGCTGTCTCAAGGGCAAAAAGACAGCGAGCAATTGCGCAAAAATTTGAAAGAGGAGTTAATCAACAGAGAGCTTATTGCGCAAGAGGTGGTTAAGCAAGGTTTAAATCGCAACATTGATATGCGTGATCATATTAAGCAACTTGAGCATCGACTCTATTTGCAGCTATATACAGAGCAATTTTTGAAAGAAAAAGGACTTAATGAGGCTGCCTTAAACGATGAATACCAAAATCAAAAAAAAAGCCCCCAAAATATAGAAATAGTGCAGTACAAAGTTGGTCAAATTGTGACGCGTAAGGAATCTTCGGCGATAGCGGTTGTTGGAAGATTGCAGCAAGGGGAGTCTTTTGAGGCAGTGGCAGCACAATTAGCTGCTCCTTTAGAAGCTAAGGCGCCGCAAAGTTTTGGCGTATGGGTTAATGCTAATGAATTGCCACCCCAGTTATCGTTAGCGCTGGCTTCTTTGCCAATTGGCGGCATTACCAATCCACCAATTGCAGTTGATGGAGGATGGCTTATTCTTAAGTTGGTTGATAAGCGTAAGGGAAAGCCCATGACTTATGCAGAATATAAGAGTCGAAAAATAGAGGGTCTTTTGCGTGAGTATTACAACGAAACTTTAAAACGCCTTCACTCAGAGGCAAAAATCAATTGATCATGGGTGCTAAATGAACTTAAAAATATATCCTCAGCTAAAACTTCAATTGCTTGTTGGATTCACTGCTTTGCTGTCCACAATTCATGTTTGGGCCATTGAAGAGGTGGGCTATCAGGATTGGGCGGTGCAATTGGGTGCTGACACTTCGGAGGCCTATGTACGCAACAAGGATAACTCCTCGCTAGGATTTTTTTGCAAGGATGAAAAGTGCGTTTATTACTTAAATCTAAACCTAGCATGCCCACCTGGCGCAAAAAACCCTATATTAATAAATAGCGATACAGTTACTGCCGCATCTATGGTGACATGTTCTCATTTAGGAGGCCGTAGTTTTCAAATTTTTGATGATCCCGAGGTAATTAATAAAGCCGTTAAAGTGGGCAATCAAATTGGCTTTAGCACAGCTTTGCAAGGCGGTACTTTTTTGGTAACGCAATTTAGCCTAAATGATAGTCAAAGGGCTGTTGAACGGGCGGTTCTTGAGGCAAAACAAAAGAAGCGACCGCAATCATTTGAAGCTGCCAAAGGGGTAATTTGAACAAGGCTCAATCAATGTCAAGAATTGCTATTGATTAATGCGAAATCATGTGCCAGATCATTATGCGTAATTTGCATGATGCATGCGGACATGGCATTGGATTTAACAGAGGTATCAGATTAAAGTTCAATCATAGTTAATTTTGAGGAATAAGCTTTGACGCAATTGCATAAAAATCGAGATGGTGGATTGCTTTCTTATATCAACCCTGAGGAAATTGGGCCTTGGGGCATGTATTTAGAGCAAATAGATAGAGTAACGCCCTATTTGGGTGGCTTAAGTCGTTGGGTTGAAACTCTTAAGCGTCCCAAAAGAATTCTGATTGTGGATGTGCCTATTGAGTTGGACAATGGTGAAATTGCTCATTTCGAAGGTTATCGGGTTCAGCATAATTTGTCTCGTGGCCCTGGCAAAGGCGGCATACGCTATCACCAAGATGTAAATCTATCTGAGGTGATGGCCCTTTCGGGTTGGATGTCAATTAAGAATGCGGCAATGAATTTACCTTTTGGAGGCGCAAAGGGCGGCATTCGCGTAAATCCAAAACAACTTTCTCGCTCTGAAATAGAGAGAATGACCCGGCGATTTACAAGTGAAATTAATACTATTATTGGCCCAAGTCTTGATATTCCAGCTCCGGATGTCAATACTAATGAGCAGACAATGGCCTGGATGATGGATACCTACTCAGTCAATCAAGGTCAAACATCTACTGGAGTTGTCACTGGTAAGCCCGTATCGATTGGAGGGTCAGTCGGCCGTAGCGAGGCAACGGGTAGAGGATTGTTTACTGCTGGTATTGAGGCTGCAAAAAAAATTGATCTGCAAATTACTGGAGCAAAAATTATTATCCAGGGTTTTGGCAATGTTGGAAGAACTGCAGCAAAGTTGTTTGATGGTGCAGGTTCGAAAATTATTGCTGTAATGGACCATAGCGGCGCAGTCTACAACTCAAATGGAATAGACATTTCTGCCTTAGGAGCTTATGTTGATCGAGAAGGCGGAGTAAAAGGTTTTAGTGAGGCTGATTTTTTATTGGGAGATGAGTTTTGGGGTCTTAACTGCGATATCGTAATTCCTGCAGCATTAGAGGGTCAAATTACTAAGCACAATGCCAATACCATTAAGGCAAAGTTAGTTATTGAAGGCGCCAACGGCCCAACAACACCAGAGGCCGACGATATTTTGCTTGCAAAGAATGTATTGGTGGTGCCTGATGTACTTGCTAATGCTGGTGGAGTGACTGTCAGTTATTTTGAATGGGTCCAAGATTTCAATAGTTATTTTTGGGATGAGGAAGATATTAATCTTAGGCTTGAGAGGCTAATGAAAAAAGCCTTTGAAGCCATTTGGGATGTCAGCATTCAAAACAATACAACCATGAGGACGGCGGCATTTATTATTGGCTGCTCAAGAATTTTGCAGGCTAGACAGTTGAGGGGTTTATACCCCTAATCAGATCAAAATATAATATAAATGGAGATGTTGCTTCTATGAAAATAGATAAATTGAATTTCATTGCTTGTGCGATGTTAAGCATTTGGTGTTTTAACGGACAAGCCGCAAGTCAAACCTTAGATAAAATTGAGTCTTCGGGCGCTGTGACTATGGGGGTTCGTGAGTCATCCATTCCCATGTCTTACACCACAGGCGATAGTCGCTTTGATGGCTATCACGTTGAAATTTGCCGCATGATTCTTGCGGACATTAAAGACAAGCTCGGCGTAAATACGCTTCGCATCAACTATCAACCCGTTACTTCTCAAAACCGTGTGCCTTTGGTACAAAACGGCACTGTCGATATCGAGTGTGGCACCACCACCAATAACGTGAATCGCGCAAAAGACGTTGGCTTTGCAAACACACTATATGTTGAAGAAGTGCGTATTGCAGTAAAAGCAAACTCAGGCATCAAATCGATTGCTGACTTGAATGGTAAAAAAGTGGCCACTACCACTGGTACCACCTCAGTGCAGTTATTGCGTAAGCACGAAAAGGCTACTGGCGTGAACTTTGATGAAGTATTTGGCAAAGACCATGCAGATAGTTTCTTATTGCTTGAGTCTGGCCGTGCTGAGGCCTTCGTTATGGATGGTTCAATTTTGGCAGGTAATATTGCCAACTCTAAGAATCCAAAAGACTACAAGATTGTGGGTGAGGTGTTGAGCACTGAACCGATTGCAATCATGGTCCGCAAGGATGACCCCGAATTTAAAGCGGCGGTAAATGCAGCTATCGCTAAGATTGTTGCTAACGGCAATATGCCCAAGCTTTGGAATAAATGGTTCTTATCTCCAATCCCACCAAAGAATATTGTGGTTGGTCTTGAGTTATCCCCGGCAACTAAAAATGCATGGGCTAATTTGAATGACAAACCTGCTGAAGATTACAACAAGAAGTAATTCGTATCGTTACCATTGAACAAACCTTTCATTAAGCGATCGAATACATGGATTTAGGCATTTTTTGTAAAAGCACTCTAGATGGAGAGGTGGTTGATCACTGCTTCTCCTCTCTATTGGGTATTGGTCAGAATGCTGACCCCAGTTATTTAGATTGGTTAATGAAAGCATGGGGATGGACATTGGCAGTAGCAGGCCTTGGTCTATTGATTGCTTTGGTATTGGGTGCGGTAATGGGAACGTTGCGCACCTTACCAGCTGATTCCACCTTGAGCCGTTGGCTTGTTCGCCTATCGACCACTTGGGTAGAGTTATTTAGAAATATCCCCATCTTGGTTCAGGTATTTCTTTGGTATCACGTTATTCCTGCATTTATTCCGCCATTAAAGGCGTTTCCATCCTATTTATTAGTCAGCATTGCTTTAGGCCTTTTTACATCGGCTCGTATTGCCGAGCAGGTTAGGGCAGGAATTCAATCATTGCCCTCCGGCCAAAAAGCGGCTGCTACTGCTTTAGGATTAAATACTTTTCAAAGCTATCGCTACATCATTCTCCCGATGGCTTTGCGAATTGTGATTCCGCCCCTGACTTCAGAGAGCATGAATCTGATCAAGAATTCCTCTGTAGCTTTTGCCGTTTCAGTGCCCGAGCTCACTTTATTTGCTATGCAAGCACAAGAAGAAACAGCTCATGGAGTGGAAATCTATTTAGCGGTTACCTTCCTATATGCCTTATCTGCTTTTGCCGTCAATCGCGTAATGGCTTATATCGAGAAACGGTCCCGTATTCCTGGCTTTATTGTTGCCAACTCAGAAGCGGCGGCACACTGATGAAAATAATTAATCAAATAATGGTGTTTGTATGTTGAGCTTAGATTTAAGTTTCTATAACTGGGAGCTCTTCACCAACTACATCATGAAGGGCATGCTGTTTAGCGTGCAACTTACTGTAATTGCAACGGTTGGCGGCATCGTCTTTGGGACATTCTTGGCTCTCATGCGTTTGTCTGGAAAGCCAAGCTTGGTTTATCCGGCCACTATTTACGTCAATACCATGCGCTCCATTCCTTTGGTGATGGTGATTCTTTGGTTCTTCCTATTAATTCCGATGTTGATCGGCAGACCAATCGGTGCCGATCTATCAGCTACGATTACCTTTATTGCATTTGAAGGCGCATTCTTTTCAGAAATTGTGCGCGCCGGTATTCAGTCGGTACCGAAGGGGCAGGGATATGCTGCCCAAGCTTTAGGCATGACATATGGTCAGAACATGCGCTTTATTGTTCTACCTCAAGCTTTTAGAAATATGATTCCTGTCTTTATGACGCAAACCATTATCTTGTTTCAAGATACGTCGTTGGTTTATGCCATCGGTGCGTACGACTTGTTAAAAGGCTTTGAAATTGCCGGCAAGAACTATGGTCGTCCGATTGAAACTTATATCTTGGCGGCGTTTACGTATTTCATCATCTGCTTCTCACTTTCTAAGATCGTGAGAAAGGTGCAGTCCAAAGTTGCGATCATTCGCTAATCCATTTTTATTGCTCACTATCTAGATCATCATGATTGAACTACAAAACGTTTCGAAGTGGTACGGCGACTTTCAAGTCTTGACCGACTGCAGCACTTCCATCAAAAAGGGTGAGGTTGTAGTTATTTGCGGTCCTTCTGGCTCAGGCAAATCCACTTTAATTAAGACCATCAACGCGCTTGAACCATTTCAAGCTGGTGAAATCACTGTTGATGGCATTCGTTTGCACGACCCAAAGACTAACTTACCAAAATTAAGAGCTAGGGTGGGGATGGTGTTCCAGCATTTTGAACTCTTTCCACATCTCAGTATCACGGAAAACCTGACTCTTGCTCAAATTAAAGTGTTGGGACGCTCAGCTGATGAAGCAAAAGCACACGGCCTGAAGTATCTTGAGCGTGTAGGCTTGATTGCGCAAAAGGATAAATTTCCTGGTCAGCTATCAGGGGGTCAACAACAAAGGGTTGCCATTGCTCGCGCTTTGAGCATGGATCCCATTGTGATGTTGTTTGATGAGCCGACATCTGCGCTTGATCCGGAAATGGTTGGCGAAGTGCTGGATGTCATGGTCAAACTTGCAAACGAAGGCATGACCATGTGCTGCGTAACTCATGAGATGGGCTTTGCACGTAAGGTTAGCAACCGCGTGATCTTCATGGATCAAGGTCGCATCATTGAAGACTGCTCTAAAGATGAATTCTTTGGCAATCCAGATGCCAGATCTCATCGTGCCAAAGACTTTCTTGCCAAGATCTTAGTGGGTTAGCATGGAATTTAAGTGGCTCGAAGACTTTGTGTTGCTAGCGCAAGTTAAGAGTTTCAGTAAAGCCTCTGATCTTCGCAATATTACTCAGCCAGCATTTTCAAGAAGAATTCAATCGCTCGAGCTATGGCTTGGGACCCCGCTGATTGACCGCTCTTGTTTTCCTATGGAGCTTACTCCCGCAGGACTATTTTTTTACGAACATGCAATTTCTTTGATTGAAAATATCTCGGAGGTGAGGGCAACCTTAAAAAGTAGGAATCCAAATCAAGGTCTCACAATAGACTTTGCAGTCCCACATAATTTATCGCTTACACATTTTCCTGATTGGATCAAAGAGGTGTCTAAATATTTGGGTGGGGCCTCCTACAGATTGAAGGCATTAAATGTCCATGATGCGGTAATGACATTATTAAATGGTGGCTCAGATCTGTTGCTTGTATATAGCCATCCCAGCTCATCTTTGAGGTTAAATCCCGCGGTTTATACATCTAAGTTATTGGGGGTGGAAAAATTTTCACTTTATGGTTTAACTGAGCTCGAGCAAGCTTATCAAAAAAATCCTGATATTGAGATCCCTTTTTTAACCTATGGAAGTAGTGCGTATTTAGGAAAAATTGCAGATCATATTCTTGCTAAATGCGGATTGAAAATTAATCTGAAAAAAGTATATGAGACTGATATGGCAGAGGGCCTGAAATCGATGGTGTTAGCTACGCACGGCTATGCATTTTTGCCAGAGAGCTCCATAAGAAAAGAATTAAATGAGGGTTTGGTTGTAAAGGCATTCCCTTCAAACAAATACTGTTTGGATGTAGACTTGGAAGTAAGATTATTTCGTTATGTGGATGGGTCTTCAAAGAAAGCGGGGGGTAACTCTAAGTTTGATGATGCATTAAATATGAAGCGAAAAGTCATTGAAAATCTTTGGAATAATTTAATCTAACTTCATTGAATTCTGAATGACATTCTAGGTCAAAAATTCTAGTTTAAATAAAGCATTTATGCGGAATACGGGGTCAGCATTTTTTCATGAAGCTATCACGAATAAACGAAGCAACCTAAGGGTGGAGCTATAGAATTTGAATGGCTCTTTTAACTGAGCACTTTCAGTGGCGGTCCTTTTTTAAGGTGAGAGCGCCCGAAATAAAAGTTGGCTAAACGAGAATTCTCTATGGCCTTAATACTAGATCTTTTTTGGGATTGCTAGATGAAATATAAAAAAAAGATGCCTTTTGGCAAGCCAATAGTGCAGTTTGATGCATCGGGGTTATTAAATCAAATCTATCAGGGACGCGCTAATCTTGCATTAAAGCAGATTAATACTCTATTAAAGGCAAACCCAAAAAATCCAGCCCTTTTGATTCTAAGGGCTGAGGCTTTGCGTGCGCAGGAGATGATTGACGAGGCAATTGAGGCCTTTATTAAGGCTGGAAATGCGGGCTGCGGAGCGGACGCCTGGCACAGGGCGGGTGTACTGTTGACTGCCTGTAATCGCATTGATGAAGCTTTAGAGTGTCTAGAAAAAGCGCTCGCATGCGATGGATCTTCGGAGACCGTGATTGACACTCTCATCACCACACTTTTTAATTCTGGAAGATATGAGCAAGGAGTTCTTTATGCTCGGCTACAGGCGCGTCGCACATCGAATCTTGATTTCCGGGCTAGAGCCGCCTTATTTTTATCTCACTGTGGTTTTAATGATGAGTCTGCGGAGATCTTTAAATCAATGATCGATTGCGCTCAAGCAAATAATTTGCCCCCACTTCTTTTGGGCCCCGCTCTATCTGCAGTCCGCTTTGTATGCGATTGGGATCTAGTGCATAGCTTGCAATCCACTATTTTAAGCTACTATGCTGCTGAGAAATTTGGTGTGCCAGCAGAATTCCCCCTAACTAATGTTACTTGGTGCAATGATGAGCGCTATAACTTGGGGGTGACCAAGGCATACCTGGATTCAAAACTATGCCATGTTAGCCCATTGCCCCAACGTAAAATTGAGGTGGCTAGGAAAATTCGGATTGGATATGTTTCTAATGATTTCAAAAACCATGCCACGATGCAATTAATGGCGGGACTCTTTGAGCATCATGATAAAAATCGATTTGAAGTATATGCCTATGACCATACCATTCCTGATGATTCCCAGTATCGCCAACGTTTTTTGGCGGCGGTCGATAAGCATGTTGATATTCGAGCTATGGATGATAAGACCGTTGCTGATTTGATTGCTCACGACCAAGTGGATGTTTTATTTGATTTAAAAGGGCACACTGGTCTTGGCCGCTTGGGGATATTCTCCTATCGTCCAGCACCAATTCAAGTTTCTTATCTAGGGTTCCCGGGTAGTGTGGCACACCCATTCATAGATTATATTGTTTCTGATCGATTCGTCACGCCAGACAGCAGTGCCCAGAATTATTCTGAAAAGTTTTGTCGCCTGCCATACAGTTATCAATGTAATGACCGTTTGAGACCTCACCCTCCATCCATAGGCTCTCGCTCTTTAGTGGGCTTGCCAGATGACGCAATAGTTTATTGCGCGTTTAATCAGTCTTACAAAATTGATAAGACAAGTTTTTTAGTGTGGATGAAAATATTAAAAGCTGTTCCAAATAGCGTATTGTGGATAATGGCCAATAACAGCAAGACTGCAGAACAAAATTTATCTTATCTAGCTTATCAGTGTGGAATAGAATCTGAACGCATAATTTTTGCTCCCTTTGCTCCTCCATATGAGCATTTAGCTAGACTGCAATTGGCTGATGCTGCTTTAGACACATTAATTTGTAATGGGCATACAACCACCTCCGATGCTTTGTGGGTTGGAGTCCCAGTAGTCAGCGCCAGAGGTAGTCATTTTGCATCCCGCGTAAGCGAAAGCTTGCTCAATGCCATGAATCTGCCTGAGTTAGTGGGGCGGGATCACGAAGATATGGTAAGAATAGCCTCGAAAATTGGCTTGGACGGGGATTATCGATCAATATTACGTAAAAAAGTTTCTAGTAATCGCCTAATAACCCCGCTATTTGATATCGCAAATTTCGCTAAGTACTTTGAAGTTGCGATTGAGATGATGGTTGCCAACTATCGCCTTGGAAACCCGCCAAAGTTAATCGATGTTCTAAGTGATTTTGAACTTTAACCCAGACCAAACTTTGCGAGTGGGGGGTCTTCTTCTCGCGACCCACTACCATAAAAATGGGATTTCTTCATTACAAGTCTATCTATATGGTTGTAGTGTGCTTCAAAATTAAGCTCTCCATAAACTCTATTGCAATCAAATCCAGTTGGACTTTTACAGATCTTAGGTGTGCAGATAAGTTAAGAAAAAGGGCTGACTTTTTATTTCCGCAATGATTCCATAAGGATTGGTTAATTATCATGAGTAGTGACTTTACAACAAAGTATATAGCCTCATTAACCAGCGCCGAAATTAGGGCTCTGAGTCCTAGCCAATTAGCTATCTTGACTAGCGCTCAAATAGGAGCCATTAGCACTGCCGCAATCCCTGGCTTAACCAGTACTCAAATTGCTGCGTTAACTACTACCCAAGTAGCAGGCTTAACTAGCAAACAAATCAATGTTCTGAGTACTA
>Ga0194037_1001903_pt1 | contig 14486 bp, 12 predicted proteins | sample JunL306m_MetaG_FD_148653 | JGI IMG/M metagenome (GOLD analysis project Ga0194037, IMG submission 148653) | Anoxic zone freshwater microbial communities from boreal shield lake in IISD Experimental Lakes Area, Ontario, Canada - Jun2016-L304-6m | ecosystem: Environmental > Aquatic > Freshwater >...
TCCCCCGCCTCTGTCCAATATCAGTTGCAGGCGCTAGAGAAGAAGGGCTTCATCCGCCGCGATCCCACCCGTGGACGCGCAATTGAGGTGCTGTTACCTGGTGAATCCTCTGAATTTGATACCGCCCACGCCGATGCCACCCGCCAGGTACCACTGGTAGGTCGCATTGCCGCCGGTGGTCCAATCCTTGCCGAACAAAATATCGAGGAGACCTTCCCTCTTCCAGAATCCATTGTCGGTCAAGGTGATCTCTTTATGCTCAAAGTTGTGGGCGATTCCATGATTGATGTCGCGATCTGCGATGGAGATTACGTGGTTATTCGCAGTCAGAAAGATTGCGAAAAAGGCGAGATCGTTGCTGCAATGATCGATGGCGAAGCAACAGTAAAAACTTTCTCCAAGAAGGATGGGCACATTTGGTTGTTGCCTGCCAATGACAACTTCGCGCCTATTGATGGAGATCACTGCGAGATTCTAGGAAAGGTCACCGCAGTACTTCGAAGCGTTCGCTAAACCTAAAATCGGCAAAAGATTTACCCGTAGATCTGGTCTCGAGAGTTGTTTGCCATGATGGTGACTACTTCAAAGCATCGAAGCGCCTCTTCCATGGTTTGGCATGTGTAACTGGCTTGGCGCGTGCCCGTTTGCTCAACGCCAGGAATATGGGTGACAGCGATAACTTGATTTGCCGAGGCAAAATCAATGCGGAAAGTGTACGGACCCTTCCCCAGTGCAGGTTTGCGAATTCGCTTTAGCCCATCGCGCGCGGCTGCTTGAATAATGCCGACCGTTTTCTCCGGGGCAATGCACTCAGCAGTAAATCGATCAACACATCTTTTTACAACGGCATAGCCCGCATCGGGTGCATATCTCTTTGCATCTTCGATGGTCAGGTCATCTCCGCTAATAAGGACTACAGGCACACCCAATTCGGCGGCGAAGACCGCATTCATATACCCCTCGCTGCAAATTTCATCGTTCAACCATACGGCGTTATATATGTCGCCTGAATATGTGTGCGACATAATTCCTTGTTGGCCTGCAGCTGTGTGATAGCCAATAAAAGCCAATGCATCTGTATCTTTTGTAACTCCTTCAACCATGCAGTGTTTTTTATGTCTGCCAGATATTAACGTTGCTCGTGTATCCAATTGATCCACGACGACATTTCCCATGCTGGCGTGAGAATCGTTGACTACGATATTTTTCGCACCTGCTTCAAAAAAGCCTGCTATTGCTGCATTGACATCATCCGTCATAATCTTTCGAAAGTGGTCCCAGCCAGGTGTGCCAGGATGCACATCTGACGGTGTTGTAACTCCGCTGATGCCTTCCATATCTGCTGAAATTACTATGTTCATTTCTCTGCCTTCTTTACATTCAGGGTCTGGATACGAATAGGAGTAATTGGATTTAAACGAATTTCACATCTCAGGGATCCCGTTTTCCCCGCAATATCCCAAATGAAATGCAGTGGTGAATCTGATGCGCTCTTGATTTCATCCAACGATGAGGCTTGCGCCAATCCCCCTACCTCATCGATCAGCGCCTTGATAATTGACTCTCGCTCTTTGTAAGGAACGTCTAAGTCAACGTTCTCCTCAAAAATCTCCTCGGCTAATTCATCAGACCAGTGACGTACTAATACATCTGCCTGTTGGGCCAATTCATGCGTTTGTGGCCATTTATCCTCGAGCGGCAATTCAAAGTTCAACTTCTCGAGTGCGTAATCCAATATTCCAGTAGCTGTAGCCCAGGCTCCTGAATAGGTTGCATTCTCTAAAACAACAACCGATAAGCCCGTTGCTACATGCCAGCGCATATGTGAGCTAAAGCCCGGGTACCCACCAGAGTGAGAAACAAATTGCCCGTACTTTGGATCAATCTCTACGAACAGCCCCAAGCCATACCCGAAAGCACGATGAGCATTTGATGGAATCGTTGCAAGGTGGGCGTTAAATGGCGCCGATGTAACAATTTGCTGCATGCTATGGCGCGATTGCGCAGAGAGCGGTCCAATGTTTGAAGCATTTGGTTCGAAGGATGAGTGAAGCCAATGTGCCCATATGCGAAGGTCCCGTCCGCTACTGAAGAGCCCACCAATACAAGAAAATGCTCCCGATGCAGAAAAAGGTAGCTCTATCCACGTCTTGCCACTCTTGCGATATCCGACAGCCAGATGGTCTTGATCAAAAAGTCCTGCATCAAATCCTGAATCATTCATGCCCAGTGGTTTCAAAAGTTCGCGTGTAACAAACTCGCGGTAATCAACACCAGAAGCTTTTTCGATAACTTGACCAAGCAGCGCGAAACCTAAATTAGAGTATTGATAGATGGCCCCAGGATTGCTGACTGTGTGTACTCCGCGACTAACAATCTCGCGAAGGGCGTCCCCAGAGATGGACTCCTGTCGATCAGCCCATGGGTCATCTGATGGCAGACCCGATGACATTGCAGCCAACTGGCCCACGGTGGGAATAGTTTTATAGGCGCTTATGTCACTGAATCGATACTCTTCGACGAAATCGGTAATAGGTTGATTCAGGTCAAGGGCTCCTCGATCGCGCAAAATCAATAGCGCTGCAATGGTGAAACTCTTGGTGCATGAGGCAATGCGAAAAGATGTATCGGGCTTAGGTTCGCCCGCGCCAATCTTGTGCTGACCGACGCCCTTTTCTAGAAGTATTTCATCGCCAAGAAATAATGTGGCAAAGAGTCCTGGGCATTTTCCATCAAGGACAGGCTTATTCATTAACTCTTCAACACCATGTAAGACTTCTTGATTGATTTTCACTGCAGTCATGGCGCTCTTTCCTGTTTCTTTAGGGTTAATTGGCGTTACGAACAATTGCATCGAGCTTGGGCACAGCAGAAATCAATTGCCGTGTGTAGGCGTGCTGTGGATTATCAAAGAGCGACAAGGTGGGTGAGGACTCAACAATGTCTCCAACGTTGATCACATTAACCCGATCACAGAGCAGTCTGACAATTGCCAGATCGTGGGAAATAAAGAGGATAGAAAGCTTGAGCGAGTCTCGAAGGTCGGAGAGCAAATTGATGATCGATGCCTGAACCGAAACATCCAGCGCCGATACTGCCTCATCGGCAATCAGAAAATGTGGATTCAGCGATAGAGCCCGAGCGATAGCTACTCGCTGCCTTTGCCCACCCGACATTGCGTAAGGGCGGCTATCGAGCAAACTTTCGGGAAGTTTCACTAGTGAGAGCAGTTCTTTACAGCGATCTAAGCGCTTCTCTTTCGGAAGAATGTTATGGGTGTCGAGTAATTCAAAAATTGATTGCCTCACACTCATTCGTGGGTCAAGAGAGGAGTATGGATCCTGGAAAATCATCTGAATTTTGCGACGATCCTCAAGGGTACGTACCTTTGGTAGTGGCTCTCCCGCGTATACGAGTTCGCCAGAATCGTGCTTTTGTAATCCGACGATAACGCGAGCCAGGGTTGATTTTCCCGAACCAGATTCTCCAACAAGGCCCACGATTTCACCTTGATTTACATCAAGGGAAACAGCCTTGAGTGCGTGCACCTTGCTCTTGTTTCGGCCGCGACCGATATTAAATGTGACGCTGACATTGTTCGCTGCGAATATCTGATTAGTCATGATTGGCTGAACTCCATAACTGATCCAAATCCGCGAATTCAAAGGGAGCGATCTCCCAGCCAGGTTCCACCTGCGTCATCGGTGGGGCCAATTCTTGAGAGCGATGCGTCAGCGATGGCGCTGTGTTCTCTAGACCCTTAAGCCGCTCAATCGGACCATCAATACGTGGAATTGCACTGAGCAACGCTTGTGTATATGGATGCTTGGGATGAGAAAACACCTTATTAATATCGTCAGCCTGTTCAACAATGCGGCCGGAATACATCACGGAAATCGCATCACAGAGTTCGGCAACAACACCGATATCGTGGGTGACATAGAGCAAACTCACTTTCAGCTCACTGCGTAGTTTCTTAAAGAGATCAATAATCTGCGCCTGGATGGTGACATCCAACGCCGTCGTTGGCTCGTCACACAAAATTAATTCAGGACCACACGCAATCGCTGCGGCGATCATTACACGCTGTTTCATGCCACCAGATAACTGGAAGGGAAAATCATCGACTCGCTTTTGCGGATCACGAATTCCCACTTGATCCATCAAATCAATTGCCCTCTCGCGCGCCTGGCGACGGTTGAGATCTGAATGCTCCACCAAACTATCGGTGATCTGCTTACCAATTTTCATAACGGGGTTAAGGGCAACGGAGGGTTCCTGAAAGACCATCGAAATTCCCGTACCTAAAACGCTCTTCCTATATTTGCCTTTATCGGCCAGAAGGTCTGTGCCGCGAAAGATAATGGAGCCAGAAGTCACGCGGACGTTAGAGGGCAATAAACCCATAATTGCGCGCAAGGTAAGACTCTTTCCAGATCCAGATTCACCCACAAGACCACGCGCATGACCTGCTGCTACGTTGAAACTGACGTTGTCGATAGCGATGTAATCACGGCCAGCAATGCGTGCCACGATCTGCAAATTCGCTACCTCAAGGATGTTCACAGCGGCGCTCATCATCGTTTTACTCGCAATACAACAGCTAAACCATCTCCGATAAAGGAGAGCCCCAAACTGCTAATAATCACTGCTACAGCGGGCAAGACGGTGAGGTAGTAATAGCCACCAGCCAGGAATTGTTGACCTTCGGCGATCATACGTCCCCAGTCAGGGGTGGGAGGCACAATTCCTAGACCGAAATAGCTCAAGGTGACGATTACTCCGATGTTGAGAACGATGTCGCTCATGGCATAGACAACGGCTTGAGTAATGACGTTAGGCAGTACGTGGCGGGTGATGATTTTGCGGTTTGAGATACCGCCCGTTTGCGCCGCTTCAATAAATTCCTTGGAGCGCACGATCATGGTCTCTCCGCGAACAATGCGAGCATAGGAAACCCAGCTCACGATAGAGATGGCTATGAAAATACTGCTCACGCCATTGCCGAGAATGAAGACCAAACTAATAACAAGCACATAGAAAGGGAAGGCAACAACGACATCGGCAATTCGCATCACCAAGGTATCAATCCACCCAGAAAAATAACCGCAGATGGCACCAATAAAAGTTCCGATTATGAAAGGAGCAAGTACCGCGGCCGATGCAAGAAAGAGGTCAGTTCTGCCGCCGTAAAGAAGTCGGCTCCAGATATCTCGTCCTAAGTTGTCAGTGCCAAGGAAATGTTTAGCACTGCCACCCTGCAAAGTGTTGACAAGATCCTGCTGGATCGGGCTAAATTTCGTTAAGTAGGAGGCAAAGAAAGCCATGGCAATAACAACCACAATAATAAACAGCCCAAGATACAGCCGAAAATTATTGACTCGAAAACCCTTGATCCGAGTAAAAATATTATGCGATGGAGAGATCACCGTACTCATTATTTAAACCTCGCTCGCGGATCAAGAAGGGCATATGCCACATCTGTCAGCAAATAAACCAATACAACCAGCATCGCGAAAGTAAGCGTCGCACCTTGTACAACTGGGAAATCTCGATTCAAGATGCCTGACATCAGGAATGATCCCATCCCGGGAATTCCAAAAACATTTTCAATGACTAATGAACCACCGGCAAGATAGCCGACCTGGATACCCAAGATGCTGATTCCGGAGATGCTTCCATTGCGCAGAGCGTACTTAAGCCATACGGCGCGATTTCGCAGGCCCTTTGAACGAGCAAAGGCAACGTATTCACTATCTAAGGACTCAATAACCGAGGTTCGCAAACTTCTTACCAGCAATGGCACAAGCCCTAAACCGATGGTCATGCTGGGCAAGACAAGTGACCACAAATGCTCTGGGAAGCTCTCTCCATACCCACCCACTGGAAATATCTGAAATTTGAGGGAGAGAAATAAAATACCCATAGCGCCGATGAAGAAGATCGGCATACCCAAGATCACTGCATTCATAAGGCCGACAAGGTGATCGATGAACTTATCTTTCTTCACAGCAACCCAGATGGCTAAGGGCAAGGCGAAGATGATTCCAAAAAGTGATCCCATAAGCATCAACATCAAAGTGGGTGGCAATTTCAACGAGATTAATTTTAAGATCGTCTCGTTATAAAAAAGAGATTTTCCGAGATCTCCCGTGAATAGCCCGCCAATGAAATCTACGTATTGAGCAGTTAATGGCTTATCTAAACCCCATTGATGATGGAGCGCCGCAATTGCTGCCGGTGTTGGGTGATTACCCAAGTAAGTAAGAGCTGGATCACCAGGAGTGGCATGCATCAAAATAAAGGTCACGGTAATGATTCCGAAAACGACTGGCACCAAGAGCGCAATCCTCTTGACCAAGAATCGAATCATTATTGAAGTAACCCTTCTTGCACAGTCGATTGAGCAGAATACCTAATACCCAGTGCGCAGTGTCCATGAAAGTTAATCATGGACACTGCGCCGAGGCTACTTCTTTGAACTACCTATTACTTGGTCAACCAAACATTTCGTAAGTTGTAATTTCCAGTTACGAATGGGTGGAAGTTTTGTACCTTTGTTGAATATGAGTACAGATTTGGTGCGTAGTACAACGCCACCATTGGCTGATCCGCATCCCATTGGGCTTGGATCTTGTCGTAGATCGCTTTGCGCTTTGCCTGACCAGTAACAAGCACAGCATCATTAGCGAGCTTGGCACTTGCCTGGTTATCGTAATAGGACCACAACGATGATCCTCCACCATCAAGGATTCCAGCGAAACGAATAATTTCATCGGGATCAATAATGTCAGTGGTGCAATATCCGTACATGATGTCGTAGGACTTCGCATCGCGAGCCGCTGTCCATGCTGATGGATCTAACTGATTGATCTTCAGCGTAATTCCAATCTTGGCAGCTTCGCTCTGGAGAATCTGTGCCTTGGAGTTTTCGTCCCCGCTACCGGATGCGACGTTAATATTGGCGGTGAAGCCAGTAGGCACACTAGACAAGGCTAATTCTGCCTTGGCCTTTGCCACGTCATACGGCAATCCCTTGATGGCCGCATTATGCGACCATGAGGTTGGCGACATATATGCCCCAGCCACTGTACCGATACCAAATGTCACGGCAGAAACTATTGCCTTCTTATCGGTTAGGTAGGCAAGCGCCTTGCGAACATGCACATCGGTAAACGGTGCCTTGGTGTTGTTAAAGATTAAGTAGTTAACCGCACTTGAATCAAATGCCGTCACTTTCACGCCTTTAACATTCTTAAGCGTCTTAACGCTGGAGTAGGCAGGGAATTCATTGATCTGTGCCTGGCCACCTTGAACCTGATTTGCTCTGGTGTTTGGTTCAGGAAGCAATTTAAAGGTTACAGAGTTCAAATATGGCTTTCCGGCTTCCCAGTAGAAAGGGTTGCGAACAAGTTTGATCAATTGACCTTTAGTCCATGTCTCTAACTTGAATGGACCTGTGCCGATTGGATGCTTTCCAAATTGATCCTTAGTCATTCCACCGTAGTTATAAGGAACGATGGAGTTAGCGAAAATAGCCATCACTGCTGGAAGTGGCGAATAAGCAGTCTTGGTTGTAACAGTGACCGTCAATGGATCTGGTGTAGCAACTTTTGCAATTGAGGAGTTAATGAATCCCCAGTTGCCAGAAGGAATTGAGTTTTGGTCGATAGAGAACTTCACATCTTTAGAAGTCATCGGGGCGCCGTTAGAGAATTTAACACCTGGGCGCAATTTGAAGGTCCATGTCAATCCATCTTTGGATTGAGTCCACGATGTCGCAAGATCCGCCTTGACGCCGTTTGCGTCTTGCGCTGGAACTAAGAGAGTGTCAAAAATTTCCTCGACCACCCAGATGCCTGCGTTATCAGGTGGGATGCTCGGAGTTAAACTCGATTCGAGATCTCCACGCAACATGATGAGGTCTCCACCTTTTACAGGTGATGCACCCGAAGCTGCTTGTGAAAATGTCAGCGAAGCTGGCAACGCTAGTGACAAGGCGACCGCAGCAACCAAAACTTTCTTAGAAACAATCTTCATACCTAACCAACCTTTCAGTTTCAGCGCCTTAAAGTGGTCACCTCAAGGGATTTTGCGTCCGTACTCAGTGTCTATTCATAGGGTTTGCACCCCTGTAAGTCAAGAACCTTATTTCAAGAAATTCACGATGGTGGATTTCAATACTTCAACAATCTCAACAACTGAATTGATCTCTACCCATTCATTCGGTGAGTGTAAATTGCCGCCTTTAGGACCAATCAAAACCGTTGGCACACCAGAGGCTTGCAATATGGCTGCATCCGTCCATGCATTCCACCCTCGATCTTGTATCTCTGTGCCTAACACTTCTTTCGTGGCGCTATTGAGAGCCGCCAAGAGTGGCTCGCGTCCTGTGCCCATGAAGGGATCGCGCTCAAGTTTGATCTCAATCTCTGCTCGAAAATTTGGGCGTTTGACGGTGATTTCAGCAAAAATCTTTTCAATATCTTTGACTCTATTCGACAACGATTCCCCTGGCTGGGTACCAATCTCAATACCTAAGACGGCGCGGCTTGGGTAGGTTGCAAAATCTGTGCCGCCCTTAATCGTGCTGGTGTGAAAAACCGTTGCACCATTTCGTGCATCGGGATGGGCTGCCCATGTGCTTTCACTTAACTCATCAAGACGAGTAATTACTTCAGCCATATGAACAATGGCATCAATACCCTCCTCGGGGGCGCATCCATGAGATGCCTTCCCAAAGACGGTGATCTCAATCCAACCAAAGCCTTGGTGTTCGGTAACAACAACGGGTAAGACGGAGGGTTCAATGATGATTGCCGCATCCATCGTGTGATGTGCAGCTAAATGTTCTGAACCTGTTGAGGTGCTCTCCTCATCGATCACGCAAGCCAGCAGGACATCTCCATTGAGAGCTACTCCACTACGTGCCAAATCCCGCAGCGCCAACATTGCAGCTGCGCATCCTGCTTTGTCATCAACAACGCCGAGTCCATACATGCGATCGCCATCGACCCATGGGGACAAAGCAACATCGGCCCAATTCTCATAACCAACGGTGTCACTATGTGCGTTAATACATAAAGTCGGTCCGCTTCCGGAACCTTTCAGACGTGCCAACATATTGGGCCGCCCTGGACTTACCTCTTCCAGAGTTACCTCGAGACCTTCATGTGTGAGCCACTGACCCATGAACTCGGCAATCTTCGCCTCGCCCGATCCCGTTGCAATCAGCCATGGCGTGACGGACTCAATGCGAACGAGTTGATCAAGAAGTGCAATAACTTCCTCACGAGTGGTGGAAAGTGAATCTTGTGGCATCGAGAAAACCTGTCCCTTCGTTAACTTTCAATGAAATTAATCTTGCCCCATAAAAGGATTGCAGACCATCCAGGCATATACCTGGATGGTCTGCAACGGCCCCTCGCCCGAGTTACTCGCCTACTTACTTAGCCAAACATTTCGAAGATTGTAATTTCCGGTTACATAAGTATGGAAATTTTGAACCTTCTTTGAGTATGAATAGACAACAGGTGCGTAATAGAGAGGCACCAATGGCGCATCTGCTTCTACCTGAACCTGGATCTTGTCATAGAGTGCTTTGCGCTTTGCTTGATCTTGGAAAGTCACAGCTTCGGCTGCCCAAGCAGCGACATCCTTGTTGTCGTAATACGTGAAGAGCGAGAATGCTCCTCCGTTATACACGGCATCCACATTGATGATCTCATCTGGATCCATCATGTCTGTAGTTACCAAGGTGTAGCAGATATCAAAGCTCTTATTGGAGCGAGCATCATTCCACGCTGATGGATCAAGTTGCTGAATAGTCAACGTGATTCCAGCCTGTGCAGCCGCTGCTTGCAAGATCTGCGCCATTGAGTTCTGATCTGCGTTTCCTGATGGAATCATGATGTTCGCAGAAAAACCATTTGGAGTGGTCGATAAAGCTAACTCAGCTTTGGCCTTAGCCACGCTGAATTCACGACCTTTGACGCTGGCGTTATGCGCCCATCCTGCTGGCCACATGAAGGCACCAGCTGGTGTTCCTGCGCCAAAGAGGACTGCGTTATTAATCGCATTCTTATCGACAAGGTAGGCCAGTGCTTTTCTTGCGTGTGGATCATTAAATGGAGCCTTCGAGTTATTCAAGACCAGGAAGTTTGTTGCACTCGATGGGAATGCAGAAACGGTGATCTTTGGTTGGCCCTTAAGTGTCTTAATGCTTGAAAATGGTGGGAACTCATTGATCTGAGCCTGATTTCCAGCTAGTTGGTTGGCGCGTGTGTTGGAGTCAGTTACCAAATTGAAGGTAACCGAATTCAAGTAAGGCTTTCCAGCTTCCCAATAGTAAGGGTTGCGAACCAACTTTATTGACTGACCAAGTGTCCACTTTGACAACTTAAATGGGCCCGTACCAATTGGGTTCTTTGCAAATTGATCCTTAGTGACTCCGCCATAGTTGTATGGAATTACCGCGTTAGCAAATGTTGCGATCGCTGATGGGAGCGGTGAATAAGGCGTCTTCGTGGTGATGACAATAGTGTTTGCGTCAGGGGTTGTTATCTTGGAGATATTTGTATTTAAGAATCCCCAGTTACTTCCCTTAGTGTTTTCTGCAATCGAGAATTTAACATCCTTTGATGTCATTGCCTTGCCGTTGGAGAATTTCACTCCATGGCGCAAATTAAATGTCCATGAAAGACCATCTTTGGATTGCGTCCACTTTGTTGCCAAGCCTGGCAATAAGGACTTTCCATCCTGGGCAGGAAATAGCAAAGTGTCGAACATTTCTTCAAGTACCCAAATGGATGCGTTATCAGGCGGGATACTTGGAACCAAACTAGTTTCGATATCTCCGCGAACAACAACGAGATCTCCGCCTTTAACAGGAGTTCCAGCAGCTGACGATGTAACAGGCACAAGAAAATTGAGCGAAGTAATGAGAGAGATTGCAAAGACTCCCGCGATTGACTTCTTCGTGAAAATATTCATTCATCCTCCTTGGGTACGTGGACGCTGGGTCTAGGGAGACCGTTAACCGAGATGTTATACTCAGCATCTTCAGTGTGGCAATGGTCACTGTGAGCTATTTATCCGCATCTTGAGAAAGCACGCACCTTGAGCTAGTTAAACGCTCCCTCAGTTAAACCCCGGACAATCTGCTTCTGGGCAAAGGCGGCGAAAATTAGAACGGGAATCACCGAAAGCAATATGGCTGCGCTGAGTTGATCCCAGCGCAAGGCGGCATACCCCTTATATGAAGAGACGACGATCGGAAGAGTGGGATTGGATGAGGTCAGCGCCAAGGCGATGGTGACCTCGTTCCAGACGTTAATCGCCACCAAAATCGCCACGGTAGCTACTCCCGAGCGAACCACAGGTAAGTAGATCCGCCGAAGGGTGGCCCACTCGCTACAGCCATCAATTTTTGCTGCCTGACCAATTTCATCCGGAACTGCTTTAAAAAATGCCATCAGTAGCCACATAGCCAAGGGGGCCATAAACCCTTGATAGGCAAGTGCCAAGCCAATGGATGTGTCATAGAGACCCATGTTTTGCAAAACTGAGTAGAGCGGAAGAGCAATAATGAAATCAGGAAAGAGATAGGCGATAAAGAGCCAACTTAAAAGCCCCGATCTCTTGCGAACTTTTCTCTTCACCAAAATATAGGCAGCGGGAATACTTACTGCTAGGGAAATCAATACGGTGAGAGCGCCAGTAATCACACTCATACGAGTTGCGGCAAGGAAATCTCTATCAGACCAGACTGTTTTAAATGCCGAAAAACTTGGGTGATAGAAGAATCGAGGCTCTCCAAACGAACTGGCAGGATCTTGAGTGGACAGTACGAAGATCCAATAGAAGGGCGCAATGGTTACGAAAACAGCGATCGCTAAAGTAATAATGCGTCCGATTGCGCCAGTCTTTCTAAACATGACTGCGCCCGCGTCGTGATATCGATACCAGGGCAACAACACCTACAACAGTGAATAAAACATAGATAACCATCATCGTCATGCTCAAACTCATTTGGCTGGCTTTAAATCCCGTTCGGTAGGCCAACAGTTGCACCGACTCTGTTGTTTGACCGGGCCCTCCCCCTGTTGCACCAAAGACCAATGCGAAGAGTTTAAGGCAATCGATCGTTCGAATCCCTGCCACAAGAAGTACCAGCGGCATCATCAATGGCAACGTTAAATAGCGAAAACTCTTCCACGCGGTTGCGCCATCAATCTGCGCCGCTTCAAAAGGATCCCGCGGCAAGGCTTGCAAGCCAGCGCACAAAATGATGAAAACAAAACCTGTCTGCCACCAAGTATCTAACCCAGATACTGACAGCAATGAAATTTTCGGATCACCCAGCAAATTTAGGTGATGAATTCCGATATGGCCCAAGAGTCTGGGAAGAATGCCGATAGTGGGGTCAAGGATTATTTTCCAGGTAAGGGAAACGGCGATGCCTGACACCATTAACGGGGCGATCAATACAGATCTCAACCAACCAGCTTGACGACCCGCTCTATCAACCACCATAGCTAAGGCAAATCCAATGATCGTTTCGAAAGTTACTGCCAGCAGTGTGAAGCCAACAGTCCGAAACAAACTGGCCCAAAACTCTTGGTTTGTTAATACATTTGCATAGTTTGCAAGCCCAATAAATGAAAACCGGTTACCCCAGTTCCAGTTAAAGAAACTCATATATGCCGAGTAGCCAAAGGGGAATGCCGTCGCAAAGATCAAAACGCCAATCAGAGGTGCAAGGAAGACCCATGATGAAGTCTCCGATGCACCCCTGCTTGAGCGCTTTACTTCTTTGAACGAACGCACAGGTTACAAATTATTTCGCGAGCGCTTGCAACTTCGCCTGCGAATCCTTCATAACTTGAGTGGGATTCTTACCGTTGGCCATTGCTATGACCGCGTCAACGATGACCAACAAGATTGGCTCGGCATCAGATTTGATAACCGCAGTTGGACGCGCAGTAGACATCGCAGTTTTTACGGTATTTACATAATCGATGTTGAGCTTGGAATTAAATGCTGGAAGATCCGCCGCAGATTGACGTGGTGGTCCACCAGTAAATGCACCGATGGTTGCTGTGCTCTGGCTATTTGTGAACCATTGCGTAAATAACCACGCTGCTTCTTTATGCTTACTCGCACTTGCGATTCCAAGTCCCCAACTCCAAAGACCAGTTCCTCCGCCAACTGCGCCCGTTGGAAGAGGCGTGTATCCGACCTTGCCTGCAATGGTGGATTTAGCCTTGTCTTCAAAACCAGGGCCAAAAACACTTGCATCTACATAGAAAGCTGCCTTGCCTTGCGTAAACAAAGTGTTTGCATCGGGCCAATCAAGACTGAAACGGTTTGGTGGACCAGCTGCAATTAATGATGCGTAGTCATTCAAGCCTTTAGCAATGGCTGGCTCGGTAAGACGTGGCTTATTCCAAGCACCATCGAACCAAACGTTATATGGCAATGAAATTGTTCCAGCGGTACTTGGCCATTCGTTAAAGACCATACCTGTTGGAGTGTCGACGATTCCTGAGGCACGAACGCCGCGAACAAGGGAACCAAAGACTTCACCCTTACCAGCCTTTGTGATCAGCTGGGCATCGGCGATGAGTTCAGGCATAGTGGTCGGAACTTTTCCGCCCAAATACTGTGCAACAAGATCCTTGTTGTAGAAAAGTATGTAGCACTCTGTCGAGATTGGGATTCCGTACAATTCCGTGGCTCCGCTTGCTGCTGGAAATTGTGCCGGAGCTAGGACTCCACTGGGAAAATCTGCCAAGTTATAATCAGGCGATGTGAGTGAAGGATTATTGATGTACGGAGTCAGCGACTCCAGTAATCCTGCATCTTTCTGAGTGGCAACCGTGAAGTCCAGTCCAGTCATGAACACATCAGGAGACGTTGCGGTGCGGATCGCTTGGTTCATTTTGTCGAAGTAGATATCTTCGCCATAAGCCTGAACATCGACCTTAATCCCAGTGGCCTTAGTAAAGGCATCAAGGTTGGCTTTCATCCCCGTTGTCCATGGATGTTCATCCATCATGACGGTGAGTGAGGTGCCAGAATATTTCTTCCACTCAAAGCTTCCTGTGGCATTGGCACCTGTTGCTGTCGACTTGCTGCCTGTGCCCGCGCCGCACGCAGTGAGCAAAAGCGCGGTCGCTGTCGCTAGACCCATTGCTCGTACCCAGCGACGACTATTTATCCGTGGCAATCCCTTGCGCATGGCTCTCCCCTGACTCGGTATACCTACTATTACTTGAGTAAAGCGCAGCCCCCTATGGGTGTCAAGGGCTTCCCCCGTACCCTTAAAGGTGAGAGCCTCCTCTGACCCCCATTCCGTGCTGCTGGCGTCAGTGAAATCAGGATCGTAGTTGGAGCCGCCGGTAAAGATGTCGGTAGCGCCACCATGATCCAAACCTTCAAAGGCCCCGCAGGTAAATTTGCGGGGCCTGCTTCATTTAACTATT
>Ga0194037_1001907_pt1 | contig 14473 bp, 14 predicted proteins | sample JunL306m_MetaG_FD_148653 | JGI IMG/M metagenome (GOLD analysis project Ga0194037, IMG submission 148653) | Anoxic zone freshwater microbial communities from boreal shield lake in IISD Experimental Lakes Area, Ontario, Canada - Jun2016-L304-6m | ecosystem: Environmental > Aquatic > Freshwater >...
CCGTGCTGTCGTACCAGCCGGATTGCAGGCTCAGCTGATAGACCGCGCCGGAATTGTTCGCCTTCAGCTTGATGTCGTTGCCCGGATCGGTCGATTTGTCGGTCATGCCGTTGGTCATCCGCGTCATCGCGGCGTAGGCGACATTGTCGCGGGCGTTGTAGGCCACACCTTCGAACTTCTCGAATTCCGACGTGGCGCCCTTGATCGCACCATAGCGCCGGGTTTCGAGGAAGGCGGCGAGGGTGTCGATGCTGACTCCGGTGGTGCCGAAGGTACCCGTCTTCAGCTTCAGGTCCTCGACGGTGCCGACTTCGTGGCCATGCTTGACGCGGGTGAAACCGGCTGCCGGCGTGGCACCGTTGGTGGTGTCGACGTCAAACAGGTCGCTGAACTTGACGCCGGCATCGACAGCAGACTTGATCTCGGCATGCGTGGCGTGACCGAGCTTGATCCAGCTAAGTGTCGCTTTGCCGCCATCGGTACCCGCGGGCGAGAGTTGGTTCCATTTGGCCGCGTAGAGCGAGCCGGCAGACAGGTCCTTGGCCTTGTCGGCGACGAACATGGTCAGCATGGTATAGGTGCCGTCGTCACCCTGGATGGCGGTGCGGGAGTCGCCGAAGAACTGTACCTTTTCGCGGGAAATACGGCCCAGGGTATACCACTTCTGCACCGTGCTGCTTCCATCAAGAGCGACGGTTACTTCCGGGACGCGACCGTAGTTGTAAGGCGACGCGGTGGTTTCGCCATACAGTGTGCGGAAGGCGTTCATGCGTGCCGTGTGTTCGCCGGCCAAGCACGTCCCGCCGGCGGCAGCGGCGTAGGCGGTGTCCGTTTCGCAGCGCGCATCCGGTTCGTATTCTTCCGAACCCAGGTGGGTGTTCCAGGGCGAGCGGCTGCCGGCACAGGGAATCCACAGTCCATTGACGCCTGAGAAATCCACCTGTTTGATCGAACTGACGGTCATCTTGCCGTCGGCCTTTGCCTGGCCGAGCTTGGCGAGGGTCATGGTCATCGGCACCTTGCCATACTGGTTGGCGCCGGCACTGTCGATGTTCTCGTACTCGAAGTGCGTCACCAGATAGGGCGTGCCGCCGATGTCCATCAGCGAATTGGCGTCGGGTGTCTGCGGCACGAAGGGCTTTCCGCTCGCATCCTTGAGGATTACGCCACTCTTGTTGCGGATCGCGGCCGCCGCCGAACCGTCGGCGGTCTTGCCGGTGTCGGTATTGTTGAAGAGGTTGACGAAGGACAGTGGGAAAGTCTTGGTGGTGCCGTCTGCGTAGGTCACCTTCGCGCTGGAGGTGGTATAGGCAATGGCGCGATTGGCATCAGACAGGCCCGTGACGTCGGTGGCGGTGAACTCGACCGATTTCACGCTGGCGGGTGCGTTGAGAAGATGCTCGCTGACCTTCTGCAGCGCTACCGGTGTCAGGCCGGCGGCGGCGGTCAGGGTCTTGACCTTGTCGAGGCCGTCGACGGTGGCCGCTGTGGTGAACTTCGCAGCATTGGCGCTGACATCGATACGCACGTCGGCAGGATTGGCAGCGGCTGCGGTCTGGATGAGCTGTGCCACGGCCAGGGACTTCTCGTCGGTTTCTTCGACAACGCCTGCGAGATCCTTCGGCCGCACCACCAACTTGCCGCCTTCGCTGCCGAGGGCGGCGCTGTCCATCTTGATGCTGCCCAGCGTGACGCTGCCGATCTTGAAGGTCACGGTGTCACCGGCGGCATAGCTGAATTCGCCATTCGTACCGGTACTGCCGGACAGTCCGCTGCTCGTCGTATAGGCTACGCCCTTGACATACGAGTCGGAAAGGATGCCGGTGGAAGGACTGGCCGGCGTCGTTGCTGTCGGGGCCGAGTCGCCGCTCGAGTCGCCCAAGCACCCGCCAAGCACCAAAGCCGCAGCCACAGCGGAGGAAATCATTCGTAAACGCATTGTTCAACTCCAAGTCTGATAGGGAGTCTGCAATGCTAGTGAGCCATTGTTGCGCAGCGATTTCGCAAGTATTGCGTGGCCGTTACGCATTTGTTACGGCCGGCGGCAGAGGCCGGGCGGTCACGCGATCAAATATTCGGTTTGATCACATGCTGGTTGCGGATTCAATAAACAGTCGGCACAAACATGCTCGTGGGCACGGGTTGCCGCAGGTAGTCAGGATTGTGGACGCGATCGGGCAGGGTCACCGACTCGTGGTCGATTTCCGCATAAGGGACCTGGCTGAGGAAGTGGTGGATGCAGTTGAGGCGGGCCTTTTTCTTGTCCACTGCTTCGATGATCCACCAGGGCGCCTCGGCAATGTGGGTGCGCTCAAGCATGGTCTCCTTGGCCTTGGTGTATTGCTCCCAAAGGCGGCGCGATTCCATGTCCATGGGGCTCAGCTTCCATTGCTTCAGCGGGTCGCGAATGCGCATCGTGAAGCGCACATGCTGCTCGTCGTCCGTGATGGAAAACCAGTACTTGATGAGAATGATGCCGGAGCGGATAAGCATTTTTTCAAACTCAGGCACGGTGCGGAAGAACTCCTCGTATTCATCCTCGCTGCAGAACTCCATTACCTTTTCGACCCCGGCCCGGTTGTACCAGCTGCGGTCGAACAGGACGATCTCGCCGCCTGCCGGCAGGTAGCTCACGTAACGCTGGAAATACCACTGACTGCGTTCCCGCTCGCTGGGTGCCGGCAAGGCCGCCACGCGGCAGACCCGCGGATTGAGGCGCTGGGTAATGCGCTTGATGACACCGCCCTTGCCGGCGGCATCGCGGCCCTCGAACAGAACGACCACTTTGAGCTTCTTGTGCACGACCCAGTCCTGCAGCTTGACCAGTTCGCCCTGCAGGCGGAAAAGCTCCTTGAAATAGAAGCGCCGGTCCAAGTCCGTTCCATCGCCGGGTCCGGTAACGTCGGCCATAAGTTCGTCCATGCGGTCGTCGTCGATTTCCATTTCAAGTTCTTCGTCGAAACTGTCCAGCATATCGGCCTGGAGTCGGCGTTCATACTCCAGGCGAGTTTTGGTCTTTTCAGCGTTCATGGCGGATTCCGGTGATGTAGGCAGGGGGAAGGATAGAACTTTGGGCAGAGGGTTTGAATCGGGAGTATATTGTGGCGCGCTGCAGCATTGGTGGTCTTGGCCCTCGCCCACAGGGCTGGTCGCGATGGAAGTGCGCCCGGCATAGGCCTGGGCTGGAAAACCGGATCGTCGGTGTCGCAGCAAGTGTCGTGGATTTCCATAAAGGAATAACTGTCATGAAGACCTCAGTACCCGCCGCAGAATGGATTGAAAAGGCCATGCTTCTCAGCAAGGAAGATGCCGAACGCGTATTGTCGAGAATGCGGAAGAAGATTACGCGCAAGATGGAGCATGAAAAAATCGAGCCGCTCATCGCCGTAGCATTACAGCTTCAGCTCGAGGATGAGCAGCTTGCGGCGTGGCGTAGCAAAGTCGCCGAACTGAGGGAGCGTGGATAGGCCGTCCGGTCCGTTGCGACGAGTTGCGCCAGCGAAATGCAAGTCTAAGGAGTCTGTCCGGATCAAGAAGGCAACTCGGTAGCAACGAGGCAAAGGTGGTAATGATGAGCGAGCATTTTCCGGATTTGGATTGGTTCTCCGACGGGCCTGCGAACAAGCGTTGCAACGACAATGTGAAATTGGCTTTGTTCGAAATTGCGGTGGATATCATCTTGTTCTGCGGCATAGTCGCAACAGCCAACGCTCCCATGATGTAGTGAGTTGAACTCGTTCAGTGCGTATCGGCTTTACAGGCGCTTTGCCAGCACTTCGTCGACGCGGTTCCGCTCCATGTCCATGACTTCGAAGCGCCAGCCGCCCCACTCGAAAGTTTCGGTCTTCTTGGGGATGTGCCCGATCTGGGAGAACATGAAGCCGCCGAGGGTGTGGTAGTTACCCAGGTCTTCCTCCGGCAGAGACGGCAGGCCAAGCACTTCCTTCAACTCATCGATCGGCAGCAGCCCGTCGAGCAACCAGCTGCCGTCGCTGCGCTGCGCGGCAAGCGGCGCTTCAGTCGCTCCCGACAACACCTCGCCAACGACCGTGCCCATCAGGTCGGAGAGTGTAACCAGGCCTTCGGTCGCGCCGAACTCGGTTACCACCAGGGCGATCTGCGTCTGGTTGGACTTGAAGAATTCCAGCAGCCCGATCAGCGACAGGGTATTGGGCACATAGTGCGGCACCTTGGGTGACAGCTTCCCGAAATCGAGGGCGTCGCCGCCCATCACTACCCGCAGCAATTCCCGGCCTTCGACAAAACCCACCGGATTGGCGATCCCGCCCTTGCACACCAGGTAACGGGATACGCTGCGTTCCTCGAGCACCTTCATGTTCGCCTCCCTGGGCAGTGTGAGGTCAAGACATGCGATATCTGCAGCCGGCGTCATGATCGCCGCCACCCGGCGGTTATCCAGGCGAAAGACGTTGCCGAGGATTTCGCCCTCGGTAGTGTCCAGAGATCCTTCCTTGCGGCCAGACTCGATGAGGAAGCGAATCTCGTCCGCGGCGGTGGCTTCGGCCGATTCCTTGAAGGGGAAGAAGTCGAGAACGCGGTCGGCGGTCTTCGAAACGATGCTTACCAGCGGGTGGGCAATTCGCAGCAGCAGGTTGATCGACGCTGCCATGGCAATGGCGATGCTCTCCGGTCGGGCCAGGGCAATGCGTTTGGGCACTACCTCGCCGAAGACGATCGAGAAGAAAGTGATCAGGATCACTACCAGCGCCAGGGAAAGTCCGTAAGCGATTCCACTGAATGCGGGCACAACAAGCACAAGCCAGGCCTCGACGCGCGGCACCCAGAGCGATTCGCCGAATGCTCCGGCCAGCATGGCCATGGCGGTGATGCCCAACTGCGTGGTCGCCAGCAGGCGACTCGGATGCTGGCGAAACAGCAGCACTGCAGTCGCGCCGGCGGCGCCGTCGCGGGCACGCATCGCCAGTTGCGAATTGCGGCTGGCGCCGACCGCCATTTCAGCCATGGCGAGAACGCCGCTGCCGGCGATGAGCGCCACCAGTATCCAGATTTCCACAATGTTCTCCCCTCGCTGCGCTCGTCCGCCGGTGCCCTGCAGCCGCCAGTGCTGCCTGGACCCGATTCTCCCACATGACCGCAATGGAGAGGCCGGGCGCTCGAGTACCGGACGCCACCGTCTCACCGTGTAATGAAAGATTCACAAACGCCATCGATATGGCGGGTATAGTGTTCGCCCTTCGGCCTGCCGACATCAGAGGAACATGAGTTGAGCAATGAGCAAATCAGCGAAGGCGCCACATGCGGCACCTGCCGCTATTACCGCGAACAGGACCACAGCATAGGTGGCTGCCATCGCCACCCGCCGCGCTTTGCCGGCAGCCAGTCACCCCGGGAACTCCATCGCTGGTGCTTTCCCCTGGTGACAATTCATGCCTGGTGCGGCGAGCACGTGCCGGCATCGCCGGCCTCAGTCTAGACACCGCAGGAAGCCCGTAGCCGATGCCCTTCGGCCCGACCTGCTTCCTCAAGCAGCAGGGTTTGCCGGGTGGTCGATCAGGCCGCCTTGCGTGCCTTGGCTGTTTGTGTCCGCGAGGGCTTTTTCGCGGCAGCCGCGCTGGTTTCGGCAATGTCGACAAGTTGCTTGGCAGCCTCTCCCGATTGCTTAGAGGCTGGTTTGTCGCTAGTGCGGGGGGCAAGGGAACCGACACCGGTGTCTTGGGCGGCCTTCGCCAAGCTAGCGACGACCTTCTGACCGGCTTCCGCGAACCGTGTCTCGATCAGCCTGGCAACTTCTTCGTTGGCCTGTGACGCGATAAGGTAGCCGCTGTGTGAGTAGGCGAAGGATTTCTCGACTGCGGGCCGAAGCATCGCTGCTTGCAGAACGATGAATTCCGGGAAGTCCTTGGCACCGGCCAGGACCTTCATGTTGGCAAGCATATCTTCGAAAGCGGTCTGGCCCGCTTTCAGGTTAAGGGCGGCGACACTTTCGGTGGAGGTGATGGCTGTGTTCGCCAAAGTCAGTGATGTCTCCAGGTTTGCATGAGTGGCAGCCGCCAATTTGTCTTGATGGGGATACATGATGGACCTCTCAAAGTAGGGTTTCGAGAAATTGACAGGGTATGTCGGCGCTTCCCCCGCCGCATTGCGGGATTGGAAAGCGGAGACACCGTGCATTGCATCATGGACGTATTACATCTTGACGACATCGATGCCCGAGGAGTTTCACTGCCCGTTTGCAGTCGGTTTCGACGCCTGACTTCGCTTGACCCGCGGCCTGCAATCCACGCGTCATTGATCGGTAACCGCCCTGTCACTCAACCGCCCTATCGTAGTGACAGCTAATTATCCAGGTGTCCGCATGAACGCCCCCGAATCGAAGCTAGCTCCCGACCCAGTTCCAACCCGTCCCACACTGATGGATCGCCTGGACCAGAAGGTCTTCGACGGCCTCTATACCCGCTCCCTTGTATACAACACCTGCTGGGAAGACCCTGCGGTCGACCGCAGGGCGCTGCAATTGGGGCCGCAAGATACGATGCTGGTCATTACCAGTGCCGGCTGCAATGTGCTCGACTACGCGCTTCAGGGGCCGCGGCGCATTCACGCCGTGGATGCCAATCCGCGGCAGACGGCGCTGCTCGAGCTCAAATTGGCGGGAATCCGCATGCTGGAGTTCGAGGACTACTTTTGTATTTTCGGCGATGGCTTCCACGCCCGCTTCCGGGAACTATATCGACAGCGATTGCGCAGCGAACTCTCCGATTTTGCGCGCAGCTACTGGGACCAGCACGGCAAGTGGTTCACCAGTCGCCATGGCAGCTTCTACTACCACGGCCTGTCGGGCTTTGTCGCGCGCGGATTCAGCAGCTATTTCGGGATGCGACCGCAGCTGGCGGGCAACATCCGCGAGCTCTTCGCCTGCAATGACCTCGAAGCCCAGCGCCGCGTCTATGACGAATGTGTCGCGCCCGAACTATGGACGCCGACGATCAAATGGGTACTCAACCGGCAGCTGACCATGAGCCTGATCGGCGTTCCGCACCCGCAGCGGCGGCTGGTGCAGGCTCAGCATCCCGGCGGCGTCGCCGGCTTCATACGCGATGCCATCGACTATGTGTTCCGCCATCTGCCGGTGACCGCCAACTACTTCTGGCGCGTCTATCTTTACGGCAGCTACACGAAGGATTGCTGCCCGGAGTATCTCAAGGAACACAACTTCCTGGCGCTGAAGCACGGGCTCGCCGAGTGTATCGAGCCCCATACCGGCACGGTGACCGAATTCCTCCACGACAGCGAGGAGCCGATCTCGCGTTTCGTGTTGCTCGATCACATGGACTGGATGAGCAGCTATCAGCCTGCGGCGCTGATCGAGGAATGGAACGCCATCCTCGATCACGCCACGCCAGGCGCGCGCATTCTGCTGCGTAGCGCGCACGCCGATCCGGCCTTTCTCCGCTGGATCACGGTCGGCGCGGCGCATCGGCCCTTGGCCGAGGTGGTGCGCTTCGACCACGAGTTGGCGGCGCAACTGCAAGCCGGCGACCGCGTCCATACCTATGCCGGCTTCATGATCGCCGATGTCCCTGGCTAACCTGGCCGCCGACGCCCGCATCCTCTGGCACATGGCTCGCGGTCAGCCGCGGCGGGGTGACCACGCGGCGCGGCTGCAGGCCTTCTATGCGCCTCAGGCCGGAAGTTACGACGCTTTCCGCGAACGTCTGCTCCACGGCCGCACTGAACTCGTCCAGCGGCTGGCGATTGGTGAGGGGATGCGCGTTGTCGAACTCGGCTGCGGCACGGGAAGCAGCCTGGACCGCATGGGTCCGCACACCGGACGCTGCGCCAGCATCCAGCTGGTGGACCTCTGTCCGGCCTTGCTCGATGTGGCCCGGGGACGCGCGGCGGCGTATCACAACGTTGAAGTCGTTGAAGCCGATGCCTCCCGTTGGCAGCCGGCTGTTGCGGTGGATCGAGTCTTTCTGTCCTACGCCTTGACCATGATCCCGGACTGGGACAGGACGATCGCCAACGCAGTGGCCATGCTGAAGCAAGGAGGGCGCCTTGGCGTGGTCGACTTCCACCTCCCGTCTTCGGCGACCGCGTTGGCCAACAGTTTCTGGCAGCGCTGGTTTGCCCACGACGGCGTGCACCTGTCGGCCGCTCACCTGCCCACCTTGCTCAGGCTGTTGCCCGGGGCCTGGACCGACGAGCGGCGTGCCCCCTTGCCTTACCTTCCCGGGCTGCAGGCGCCTTATTATCTTTACGTTGGTCAGCGGGGCGCGGTCGCGCAAGATGTATCGATCACACGATAGGCTGGTCGTATTCGACGCCGACGGCACGACGATAGATGCCTTCCATGCCATTGAAGCCGCTTTCCTGCGTCACGGCATGGACATCGGCGACCTGGAACGCTTCCGCAAGCGTCGCAAGCTGTTCAAGTACCTCGGCGGCCTGCGCGAATTGCCCAACAACCTGCGCCAGCAAGTGGGAAAACAGAGCCGCAAGAAGCTGCTGGCCACGCTGACCGAAATCTATCGCGACGAGGCCTCGCTCTTCCCCGGCATTGCCGAACTGCTTTCGACACTGGTCGACACATCGGGGATACGCGTCGGACTGGTCACCCGCAATGTCACGTTCGAGCCGGAGGAAACCCTGCGCCAGCTGTTTCGCCGCCACGGCATCGACACCGGTGCCTTCGATCACGTCGCGTGCATCTCGCTGGGCGCAGATAAGGCCGCGTCGATCCGCGCTGCGCGCCAGCGCTTCGACATCAACCCGGCGCGCGCCTATGCCTGCGGGGACGAGTACCGCGACTACGCCGCCGCGGTGGCCTGCGGCATGCACTCCTTCGTCGTGTCGTACGGCTTCGAGAGCGCGGAGCGCTTGATCGCGGGATTCGGCGTCCCCGCCGAGATCATCGCCGACAGTCCCGCGGAACTCGCCGCGCGCCTGCTGCACGCGCTGGATCTTGATCGACCGGCGCGGCAGTAGCTGCCTTGCAAAAACGGCTTGAGAGCCGAAGCCGGTCGGTTCGCCGCCCGCCGCCAGGACTAGGCGATCAAGTCGTCGGCGTTGCGCAGGCGATTGGCCAGCACGCGCATGACTCCAAGCGCGAAGCCCGGTGTTTCGGTGATCAGGAACTTGAATCTTTTCTCATCGACGCAGACGAATTCGCAATCGGTCACTGCTTCGACAGTGGCCGAGCGCGGTGTCCGGTCAATCAAGGCCATTTCCCCGACGACGGCTCCCGGTTCCAGCTTCTCCACTTCGCGTTCACCGATGAGAATGCGAGCATCGCCCTTGACCAGGACATACATCAAGTCAGCGGGCTCGCCCTGGCGAAACAGTGGAGTGCCGGCGTGAACGGCAATAAGACGGGGGTCGTCGCGAAAAAGTGAGTAGAAAAGCGTCATCGAGGGCTCCATGAAAAATTCCCTATCGCATCGATAGTACTGACGTTGCCGTCGTGAATTGTTACAAGTATCTGGCGACGGAACCAGCCATGCGCGCGGGCTGGAATGCGGCAGTCGCGATGCACTGTGAAGCGAACAGGTCACTGATGACATGATTCTTCTGATGATCGGTGATCCAGGTCGCAACATCCACGGCCGACAGCGGTTTGGAAAACAGGTAGCCCTGTCCCTCGGGGCAATGCATCTGCTCGAGTATGGATTTTTCAGACATCTTCTCGATGCCCTCGGCGACGATACCGAGCGAAAGACTGTTGGCCAAGGCAATGATGGCACGCGCGATAGACTCGTTGACCGGAGAGTGCTCTATGTCGCGGACGAAGGACTGGTCTATCTTCAGGCGGTCGATGGGAAAGCGCCGCAGATAGCTCAGGCTCGAGAAACCCGTACCGAAGTCGTCGATAGCCAGACCGACTCCGAGTGCCTTGATCTCTTCCAGCGTCTTCAGCACGCCGTCGATGTTGTGCATCAGCACGCTCTCGGTCAGTTCGAGTTCGACCAGCCTTGGATCTACTTCATAGGCGGCGAGTTGAGTCTTCAGGAAGTCGAGAAAGCCCGGCTGGTGAAATTGCAGTGCAGAGATGTTGACCGAGATCCGCAGTGACGGCAGCCCCTGCTCCTGCCAGAGCCGCCACTGGCCGAAGGCTTCGCGCAGGACCCATTCGCCCAGCGGCACGATCAGGCCGCTTTCCTCAGCCACCGGAATGAAATGCACTGGCGAGACCAGGCCGCGCACCGGATGACGCCAGCGCACCAGAGCCTCGACACCACTGACCTGAAGGGTCGCGAGTTTGACCTGCGGTTGAAAGTGCAACACCAGTTCGCCACCTTCGATCGCCTGGCGCAGATCGTTTTCCAGCGATATGCTGCTCGGATTGTATGAGGCGGTGCCCGGCAAATACTTGCGGAAGGCATTGCGGCCGCTGGCCTTGGCCGCATACATGGCTGCGTCGGCTTTGGCCAGCAGCGGGCTGACGGCAGTGTCGTCGGTGGGATAGATCGCGCTGCCGACACTGACCGTGGCAACCAGCGAGTGGCCGGCCAATTCCATGGGGTCCCGCATGGAATTCACCAACCGCTCGGCAACCATATCGACGTCCCCCGGGTCGTCGAGGTCTTCCATGAGAATGACGAACTCGTCGCCGCCCAGGCGCGCCACAGTATCGGCGCGACGTGCCGAACCCTGCAGGCGTTCAACGATCTTGCGCAGCACCATGTCGCCGACACTGTGTCCGAGAGCATCGTTGATCTGCTTGAAGCGGTCGACGTCAATGAACAGCAAGGCCACCAAACGCCCAGTGCGTTCGGCATCGCGGCAGGCCTGATCGAGGCGATCGCTCAGAAGCATGCGGTTGGGGAGGCCGGTCAGGCTGTCGTAGTGAGCCAGGAAGTAGAGTTCAGCCTGCTTGCGCTGCGTGATGATGTTGAGCAGGTCATGACCGTTGGCGATACCGAGATATAGGCCCTGGCTGCAGATCACGAAGCCTGTAACCATGTGCTCCATGCCGGCAGAAAGAATAATTTGCGCCACGTCCTCGACTGTACAGTTGTCCTCGACGACGATGGGCTTGCCGCTGCCATACCCGTTGTAGCCGAGCAGTTCTAGTATGCTGCGCCGGCCGAACAGCTCCCGGCTGTATGGTTTGCTGAAGAATTCGATGTGGCGCTTGCGTTCCACCAGCGCGACCGGCCTGGCGGCGGCATCGACTACCGGCAGGGCGTAGAGCGCATCGTCGCCGAGAAAGCGCTCGAGAACGGCGAGGCCGGGGTCACCCACCCTGACGGGGTCGATGGATCGCAGAAGATGTCGGACCGTAGGCACTTCCTGCAGTCTTCCTTCGTTGATGAAGAGATACTGGCGTTGAACTGCTTCTCTGGATGGTGGATTCGCGTTCATGGGAATCTTGGGATGGCATGGGCAAGGAAATGGCAAATGACTTCCGCAAAGCCCCTTGGGAAGTTGGCTAGTGAACAATGCTGCACGCGAAATGTGAACCCTTGATGACTGCCGGTGCTCGACAGTTATTCAATTTACCTCCCGGCCATGGCAAGCTTCAACAATGGGAGCCGAGTCAGGATGGCCTTGATCGATGCCGCGCTGCCTGTCCCCACGTCGTTTCTCGTCACGCCGGGTTCTTGCCCAGCAGCCTCCGAGGGCGATGAGGTATGCCACACTGAACATGGCGACCAGCCACGCATGCGTCACAAGCTTGTGGAGAAGGGTTTGCACCGTGCTGCCGGCTTGTCCAGCTTGAAAAAGAAAGCCGCCCGAAGGCGGCTGAAGGGGAGGTGGGGTCTGGCATTCAAGCTCGATGCTACATCCCGGCCATGACATTTCGATGACAGCCTGGCTGCCGGAATCACAGGCCTTCCTGCTACTGTCGGGATCGAGCAATGGGCTTGCATGGCGAGCCATGCTAGTCAAAGTTTGTGGCGGTTTGGTTGCGGTTCGGTGACGCTATTCCGCAGTCAGACTGCAATCGGGTGCGGAGCCATTTGCCAAGGGGAATGCGCCTTCGCTGTCGTGCACCAGGCACCGATCAAGGCGGCCTGCCGCAGATTCGGTCACAACGAGTGCATCCTGCCTTAGCAGCAATCCTTGGCAGGCAAGGGCGGCCGGTTGGATTCCGGGTCGCGGTTGATTTCGCCGACGCCGATATCTGCAGTTGCAGCGGCTACGTTTGCTGCTTCGCTGGAATGCTGAACGGGTCGGATGCCCGTAATAGCCTCATTTTGCGCGGGCGTCGTGGGCCGGTAGGCCTTCGCGGCAATCTCGGACGCCAGGGGTCGCGCCACCCGGATCATGACGTTGAACAGTTCCTGGGCGATCTTTTCGCGCAGGGGAACCAGCAGGCGCGGCAACTGCACCGAGCGGCTCAGGGAGCGGGTCTCGTCGGCATACAGGCGGAACAGCTGTTCCAGCAACTGGGCGAACTCGTCCCGCGAGAATGTTGCGTGCATGGCGCCCCGCAGGCGCTGCCTGCTGTTCTCGGTTCTCAGTATCCTCAGGGCCGCATCGTAGAGCAGCTTCATGCGTCGGGCGCGGATCGGCGTGATCTCTTCGTAGCGGATAACGACGCCCACCGGAAAGCTGCCGATGCGGGCGAGAAACGTCCGGTCGATATCCTTGCTTGCCTGCATCAGCTGCGGCAGGACGGTATTCCAGTCCGACGGTTCTTCAGGCGCCAGTTCGCGGGCGCGAAGAATCACCAGCATGTCCTTGCGCACTTCCTTGGTGATGTTGAGCGCCAGCACCGGTTCCAGGTGCGGCAGGGCAAGGCGCAGGGGCAGGGCAGCGCGCAGCGCAGCCGTGGTGCGCTGGCTGAAGATACTGAGAATCCGGCCGTTGAGTCTGGCGAGTGAGCGCGCGCGCTTCACGCCGCTTGCGTCTTGGCTGCGCCGTCAGGGCTTGTGGGGCTTGACCGCGCGATGGAAGCCGAGCATGCCGTGAAACACCTTGTCCACGGTGACCTCTACATAGCCGAGTTCGCGCAGCATGATCGACAGCTCTTCGGCGGTGTAGAACAACTCAAGGGCATCGATGAAGTACTGCTTGGCCTTGACCGCTGCCGGCCCGCTGCCGACGATCAGTCCGGTCAGGTGCAGGCAGGTTCGCAGGTAGGTGTAATACAGGTTCTTCACGATCACGTTGCGCGGGCGCAGCATGTCGGAGTGGTGGAAGTGGCCGCCCGGCTTGAGCACGCGCAGGATTTCGGTGAAGACTTCGCGGACCCGCAGGTGGCGGGAAGCGAACTGCAGCGTGACGATGTCGAAGTGGTTGTCGGGGAAGGGCAGCTTGTGCACGTCGCCGATGGTGCTCTTGATCTGGAAACCTTGTGCGGCCGCGCGCTGCTGGCCCACGGTCTGCATGGCGACGCTGCGATCCATGGCATGCACGTCCAGCGTCGGTTCGCGCTTGAGCAGGGCGATGCCGATGGCGTTGGTGCCGGCACAGACGTCCAACACCTTCTGCTTCGGCTGCAGGTCGATCAGCTGCATGAAGCGTCGGAGGAAGTTGCCGAACTGCCCGAGGGCGGCGATGTTGTTGGCGCGGTCGTAATAGGGAGCAACGTCTGCAAAGACGTCGTTCAGATCCTTGCTCCAGACATCGCTGAAACGTTCTTCGCGTACCGCCTCGCGGGAGGCCAGTGGGGGTGGTGCCATCGTTGTGGTTTCCTCGGTAGGAATTGAGTCGATCCGGTCTGTCGCCGACTAGATTCGGAGCAGGTACACCGCAGACAGAATGCTGGCCGCGATAGCCGCAATATACAAGATAGTTGCGACCAGCGTGTCGGCGCGCACGCCGAAATCAAAAAAGGTGCAGCGCAGGCGATGGGCGGAACTCCACAGCGACAGGGCGACGACACCGAAAATGACCAGCTTGCCGAGGCCGCTGCCGGCAAAGGCGTGCATTTTCTCGTAGCTCAGTCCTGCCGGCACATGCCCTAGCGCGGCCATGAAGGTGAGGAGGACGATCACCGGAATGAAAAAGGCGATTACCGTACCGCCGGCGGCGAAGGGGAACCAGACGACAGGCTTATTTGACTTGGCCATGGTCAGAACACTCCAGCAAGAAAGAGGACGGCGAAGGACAGCACGATCCATACGACATAGTGCGCGCCGGATATCACGTTGGGAGCCACGAAGTCCTCGCCGATCTGCACCGGCATGGCTTTGTGGGTGGCGTTGAACCATGTGGCGGAGTGATAGACCGCCGCGGCCAGGGCCAGGATATGGAACACGATCGAGTCCGCACTCCTCAGGGCCAGCAGGAAGGCATCCCAGGCGACGGGACCTGCGGCGAGTCGTTGCAGGCCGACTACCAGCAGCATGCAATAGGCGCCGACGAAGATGCAGGTGATCTCGCGCGACATGTAGCGCAGGTAGCGCGGATGGCGGAAGAACCAGGAGGTCGGTGGTACTGGGCGAACTAAGGGGTTGCGGCTCATTTTATGTCTCCTGCTTTCTCGCGGGAGACGGTATCCCCTGCGGACTTCCCTCCCGGAATCAGGTGCTCGACGATC